>Ga0208594_1000185_pt1 | contig 18863 bp, 20 predicted proteins | sample LakMenEpi14Sep10_FD_150699 | JGI IMG/M metagenome (GOLD analysis project Ga0208594, IMG submission 150699) | Freshwater microbial communities from Lake Mendota, WI - 14SEP2010 deep hole epilimnion (SPAdes) | ecosystem: Environmental > Aquatic > Freshwater > Lake > Epilimnion/Euphotic zone ...
CCCCGCCGGCGCCAGCCCCACCCTGCTGATGGTGGCCCGCCTCGATCCGATCAAGGACCAGGCCACCCTGCTGCGGGCCTTCGCGGCGGCCGCCCCCCGCGGCTGGCAGCTGCGCCTGGTGGGCGAGGGTACCGAGCGGCCCCGCCTCGAACAGCTGGCCCGCCAGCTCGGCCTCGATCCCGCCGCCGTGCTGCCCGGCGCTCACACCGCCATCCCCGAGCTGCTCGGCCAGGCCGACCTGTTCGCCTTCTCCACCACCGTCGCCGAGGGTTTCGGCATCGCCCTGATCGAGGCCATGGCCGCCGGTCTGCCCCTGCTGGCCAGCGACGTGCCCGCCTGCCGCCAGCTGCTGGCCGGTGGCGCCGCGGGCGAGCTGCTGCCCGCCGGCGATGTGGCGGCCTGGACCGGCTGCCTGCAATCCCTGCTGGCCGATCCCGCAGCCCGCGCCGCCCTGGCCGCCCGCGCCCGCCGCCACGCCCCCCGTTACGCCATCGCCCCCTGCGCCGCCGCCTGGTATGCCTTGCTGGGCTGGTCGCCCGCCGCCGCCCCCTGAGCCCCTTGCCCTTCCTCCTGCCGCGGCCCTGGCGCTGGGCCTACCCCCGCCTGCAGCGCTGGCTGCCCGCCCGCCACGGCCAGCCCCTGCTCGCCGGTCTCGACCGCCTGGCCAGCCTCTTCCACGCTCTTTACCACAACGACAACTACGACCCCGCCAGCAACGGCGAGGCCTGGCTGCTGCGCCGCCTCGCCGCCTGCCACCCCACCGGCCGGCCCTCGCGCGTGTTCGATGTGGGCGCCAACCGCGGCGACTACACCCGCCTCGCCCTGCAGGCCTCCCCCGATGGGGAGGTGTGGGCCTTTGAGCCCGTGCCGGCCGTGTTCGCCCAGCTCCAGGCCGCCCACGGCGGCGACCCCCGCGTCCACCTCCTGCCCCTGGCCCTCGCCGCCCACGACGGCCCCCTCACCCTCTACGCCGACCCCCGCCGCAGCGGCCACACCACCGCCGTGGCCGGCGTGCAGCCGGGCGTCCATGGCCTGGAGGAGCCGGAGTGCTTCGAGCGGCCCGCCCAGCGGCTGGACAGCTTCTGCGCCGCCGCCGGCATCACCGCCATCGACCTGCTCAAGCTCGACGTGGAGGGCTACGAACAGCAGGTGCTGGCCGGCGCCCCCCAGCTGCTCGCCGCCGGCGCCATCGCCTGCATCCAGCTGGAGTACGGCCGCGCCAACCTCTTCTCGCGCACCTTCATCCACGACTACCTGCGCCTCCACGGCGCCGCCTACCGCCTCGGCAAGCTCTACCCCCGCGGCGTGCTCTGGTTCGAGCGCTACAGCTCCGAGCTCGATGATCTGATCGGCCCCAACCTGGTGCTGGCGCTCCGCAGCCGTCCCGACCTGATCGCCGCCCTCAGCCTGGGGCAACAGCCGTGACCCGCCTGCTGCTCTGCTGCGGCGACGCCACCGATCCCGCCACCTGGAGCGGCACCCCCCACGCCCTGCTCCAGGCCGGCCTGGCCAGCGGCCTGCTCCAGGGCGGCCTGGCCCTCCAGCCCCAGCGCCTGCGCTGGCGCCGCCGCGCCTGGAACCTGCTGCAGCTGCTGCGCAGCGGCCGCCCCGGCGGCTTCCAGTACAGCCCGGGCTTCTGCCGCGCCCTGCTCGCCCAGGCCCGCCTCTCCCCCCACCAGCCCCTGGCCCTGCTCAGCCACTACCCGCTGCTGCCCCCCCACCCCTGGCCCCCCGCCTGGCGCGTGGCCTTCTACATCGATGCCACCACCACCCAGGTGCTCGATGCCTACTGCGGCGGCGCCCGCATTGCCCCCGCCCTGCGCCGCCAGCTGCTGGCCCGCGAGCGCCGCGCCTTCCACCAGGCCGAGGCCGTGATCGCCATGAGCCCCTGGGCCGCCCGCTCCCTCAGCGACGACTACGGCCTGCCCAGCGAGCGGGTGGCCGTGGTGCCCGCCGGCGCCAACCTCGATGGCGCCGCCCTCGCCGCCCTGCCGCCGGCCCGACCGCCCCTGCCGCCCGGCCCCGGCCGGCCCCTGCGCCTCGGCCTGCTCGGCAAGGAGTGGCAGCGCAAGGGCGGGCCCTTCCTGCTCCAGTTGGTGGAAGCCCTCGAGCGGCTCGAGATTCCCGCCGAGCTGCGCGTGCTCGGCGTGCCCGCCGCCGAGCTGCCCCGGCACCCCGCCATCGCTGGCCTGGGCTTCATCGCCAAGCAGCAGCAGCTGCCCCGCTTCGTGGCCGAACTGCGCAGCTGGCACTTCGGCACCCTCTTCTCCCAGGCCGAGGCCTTCGGCATCGCCGCCCGCGAGTGCCTGCGCCTCGGCGTGCCGGTGCTGGCCCACGCCGTGGGCGGCATCCCCGCCACCCTCCCCGATGGCGGCTGCGGCCAGCTCTTCCCGCCCCACCCCAGCCCCAGCACCGTGGCCCGCTGGATCGCCGCCCGCCTCCAGCCCTACCCCGCCTACCTGGCCTGGCGCCAGGCCCTCGCCGCCCGCAGCGGCGAGTTCGGCTGGGAGGCGGCCGTGGGCCGCCTTGCCCCCCTGCTGCCCCGCCCCTAGGGTCGCCGGCAGCTATGCCCTCCAGCCCCTCCCTGGCTTCGTCACCACCCCAGCCCCGGCCCCGGGTGGTGCTGGCCCTGCACCGCGTGGGCCCCTACCACCACGTGCGCTTCGAGGCCGCCAGCCGCCACCTCGATCTCACCGTGGTGGAAACCCGCCCCGCGTCGCAGGAGTACCCCTGGCTGGGGGAGCCCGCCCGCCTGCCCTACGGCCTGCTGCGCATCCAGGGCGCCGCCGACCCGGAGGCCGATCCCCCCCGGGCCAGCCTGCAGCGCCAGTGGCAGGCCATCCTCCACAGCACCGCCGCCGAGGCGGTGGTGAGCGTGGGCTGGGCCGACCGCGCCTACCAGGTGCTGCTCCAGCAGGCCCAGCGCCGCCGCCTGCCCCTGGTGGTGGCCTGCGACAGCCGCGAGCGCGACCGGCCCCGCTCCGCCGCCCGTGAGTGGCTCAAGCGCCAGCTGCTCACCGGCTACAGCGCCGCCCTGGTGGCCGGCAGCGAGAGCCGCGCCTACCTCCGCCAGCTCGGCTTCCCCGCCCAGGCCATCCACCAGCCCTGGGACGTGGTGGACAACGCCTACTTCCAGCAGCTCCCGCCAGCGCCGCCTGGCGAGCGCGGCCCCCATTTCCTCTGCGTGAGCCGCTTCGTTCCCAAGAAGAACCACGCCGCCCTGCTGGACGCCTATGGCCGCTACCAGGCCGAGGGCGGCAGCTGGGGGCTGGATCTGGTGGGCTTCGGGCCGCTCGAGCCCCAGCTGTTCGCCGCCGTGGCCGCCCTGCCCCAGCCCGGCCGCTGCCGCATCCTGCCCTTCCTGCAGCTGCCCGATCTGGCCCTGGCCTACCGCCAGGCCTCCGCCCTGGTGCTCGCCAGCCTCAGCGACCAGTGGGGGCTGGTGGTGAACGAGGCCATCGCCGCCGGCCTGCCCGTGCTGGTGAGCAGCGGCTGCGGTTGCGCCGCCGACCTGATCGAGCCTGGCGTGAGCGGCCTCAGCTTTAATCCGGTCGACGGCCGCCAGCTCAGCGATCAGCTCCACTCTATGGAGCGCCTCAGCCCCCCGCAGCGCCAGGCCATGGTGGCCGCCGCCCGCCAGCGCCTGCAGGCCTTCAGCCCCGCCAGCTGCGCCCTGGCCCTGCAGGCCGCCGTGGCCCAGGCCCTCTCTCGCCGCAGCAGGAGCTGGCGCTCGCGCCTGGTGGCCGCCGCCCTCAGCCGGCTTGTGTGATGCTCATGGTCTGCCCGCAATCCCATGCTTGATCCCCAGCAGCTCAGCACCGCCGAGTTCTTCTGGGTGGCCGTGCTTGTGGCCCTGATGGGCCGCGAACTGCTCGTGGCCCGCGCCCACCCCCGCCCCATCGAGCTGTTCCGCCCCACCCTCATCCTGGCCGTGGTGCTCGCCTACTACGCCCTGGTGGGCCCGCTGCGCGCCCTCGCCCTCGGCGAGTGGCTGGAGCGCGGCATCGATCGCCGGGCCGACATGATCTGGGGCTGGGCCGGCGCGGCCGTGTTCTACGCCAGCACCCTGGTGGGCTTCCACCTGCTCGGCACCCCCCGCCTCGACCGCCGCCAGATCGGCCCCAGCGATCCCGAGCGCCTCCACCGCCTCGGCACCACCCTCTGCCAGCTGGGCATGGTTCTCTTCAGCCTGGTGGCCGGCCTGCGCCTGTTCGCCTACCTCAACCCCTTCGCCGCCGAGGAGCTGCTGCGCGGCACCTCGGGAGCCTCGATCTTCGGCGGGGAGGGCATCGCCAACTACTTCCTGCTCTCCCTCAACTTCCTCCTCCCCGGCGTGTGCCTGCTGTTCACCAGCTGGGTCTGCAGCCGCCGCCACGGGCCCCAGCTGCTGCTCTGGCTGCTCGCAGCCGCCGGCATCTTCACCTCCCTCGGCTTCCGCTTCCGCCTGGTGCTGCTGGCCGTGCCCCTGCTGCTGCTCTGGTACCTGCTGCGCCAGAAGCGCCCCAACCTGGCCGCCGTGGGCCTGCTCATGGCTGGCCTGATCTTCATGGCCGGCTTCGTGGGCCTCACCCGCTCCTACGGCCGCGGTCTCGACACCTCAGCCCTGGAGAACCGCACCACCGAGGAGATCTTCGAGGAGGGCCTGGGCGGTGAATCCCAGGTGTTCCTCACCACCTCCGGGATGATCGCCATCACCCCCCGCCTCTACCCCTACGTGGGCCTGCAGCCGTTGATCTCGGTGCTGCAGTTCCCCATCCCCAGCGATTGGTATCCAGCCAAGGACACCTTCGGCTATCTCAAGCGCGCCATCGAAACCCTCTTCAATTCCCCCCAGCTCGGCTCCGGCGCGGCCATCCTCTGCTACGGCGAGTGGTTCCTGATGGCCGGCTGGCCCTCCCTGATCCTGATGAGCGTGCTGCTCGGCTGGCTGCTGCGCTGCCTCTGGAACTGGCTGCTGATCCGCCAGCGCGAACCCTTCGCCCTCACCCTTTATGCCCTCAGTGTGGGCTACCTCTATGTGGTGGTGAGCCGTGGCTACCTGGCCCAGGTGGTGGCGGGCGGCGTGTTCACCCTCGGCCCCCTGTTCTGGATCTATCGCCGCTGGTCGCGCCCTGTGTTGCCCGTCCGTGTCCCTCGCCCCCTGCCATCTCTCCCACGCGGCTGATGCCAGCGACGGTGGCATCGCCACCGCCGTGGCCGCCCTGCTCGCCGCCCAGCAGGCCGCCGGCCTCAGCCCCGGCTGGCTCACCGCCGATCGTTTTCCCCCCCGCCAGCGCGACGGCGCCCTCTACGCCGCCGCCCTTGCACCCTCCTCCAGCGCCCCACACCCAGCCCAGCGGCCAGCCGATCTGCTCCACCTCCACGGCCTCTGGCGCAGCCCCACCCGCATCGCTCCCCGCCTGGCCGCCGCCGGCATGCCCCTTCTGATCGCGCCCCACGGCATGCTCGATCCCGGCGCCCTGGCCATCTCCCGCCGGCGCAAGCAGCTGGTGTGGCGCCTCTGGGAACGCCGAGCCCTCCACGCCGCCCGCTGCCTGCACGCCCTCTGCCCGGCCGAAGCCGCCGCCATCCGCGCCCTGCTGCCCAACGCGCCCATCGCCGTGATCCCCAACGGCGTGGCCCTGCCCGCCGCCCCGTCCCCCGGCGCCGCCGCCCTGCCGCCGCCGCCCTGGGCCGATGCCGTGCCCCCAGGCGAGCCAGTGCTGCTCTTCCTCGGCCGCTTCCACAGCAAGAAGGGCCTCGACCCGCTCCTGGCGGCCTGGCAGGCCGTGGCCGCCGCCGCTGAGCGCGCCGGCTGGTGGCTGGCCCTAGTGGGCTATGGCGACCAGGGTGCCCTCGGCCGGCGCGTGGCCGCCGCCCAGGCCCGCGGCGAGCTGCAGCGCCTGCGGCTGTGCGGCCCCGTGTTCGGCGCCGACAAGGCCGCCGCGCTCGCGGCAGCCTCCGCCTTCGTGCTGCCCTCCTTCTCCGAGGGCCTGCCCATGGCCGCCCTCGAGGCCATGGCCCACGGCCTGCCCTGCCTGCTCAGCGCCGCCTGCAACCTGCCCGAGGCCTTCGCGGCCGGCGCCGCCCTCGCCGCCGAACCCAACCCGGCCCCCCTGACCGCCGCCCTGGAGCAGCTCTTTGCCCTCACCCCCGCCGAGCGCGCCGCCATGGCCGCCGCCGGCCAGTCCCTGGTGCGTGAGCGGTTCAGCTGGCCCCACGTGGCGGAGCAAACCCGCCAGCTCTACGCCTGGATCCTGGGGGGTGGCGAGCGGCCGGAGTTTGTGGATGCGAAGGCCTGGTGAATGAACCCAGCTGAAAATGGGTCGTCGAAGCCGATGGCTCAATCCGGATGGTGCCTGTCGATCTCTCCACGGTGAACCCTTTTCGCGCCATGGGTCAGGCAGCCCATTGCCCCGCTGGCTGATGGTCCTGCGGCTACTTCCCCATACCCCCGGAAGTGCACCAGTTCAGATGTACTTTACTGTTTTCAGTGTGTGGACTGGCTACGGTGTGAGTCCGACTTGACCGTCAAGGCTGGATCACAGTCCTTGCAGCCATTCTCCTTGGACTAATCACCCTTTTCACCAGCTACAGCCATGTCGACCTCCTGGGAGCCGCTTCCGTCGATTTACCGCAGCAAGCAGGAATTCCTTGCATCGCTGCCGCCGTGGCGGCGGCTCTTGCAGAAGCTCAATTGGCATCCAACGATCGATACAAGTGTGCGGCAATACGAGCTCGAGCAGAGGATGCTGCAAGACGAGAAAGAAGACGCGCTGATCGAGAGCGATATCGCGCGGCTGAAGAAAGAGAACGCGCGACTCGCGCAGGTCAACTCCAGGCTCGAGCGCTTCGAGCGGGAGCACTTGTCTGGCTCGACCCCTCCCCCCTCCACCGAAGGTTCCTCCAGCTGATTGCCACCGAGCTTGCCGATCTCGCCGGCGGTTCCCCCGCATGATTCAGCAGCTCGATCGCTATCGCACCCCACCGGATTGGCACCCAGGCGCGCCCTTGCTCGTGCGCACCCTCTGGTTCTGTGCCGGTGCGCCCCTGCTCAGCGCCCGCTGGCTGCCCGGTTCCGCCTGGCGCGTGGCCCTGCTGCGCGTCTTCGGGGCCCGCATCGGTTCCGGCTGTCGCCTCAAGCCCGGCCTGCGCGTGAAGTTCCCCTGGCGCCTGCAGGTGGGCCAGGCCTGCTGGCTGGCGGAAGACGCCTGGCTCGACAACCTTGCCCCGATCACGATCGGCGATCGGGTGTGCCTCTCCCAGGGCGCCTATCTCTGCACCGGCAACCACGACTTCCGCTCCCCTGGCTTTGATCTGCGCCTTGGCTCGATCACCATCGCCGCCGATGCCTGGATTGCCGCCCGCGCCGTGCTCGCCCCCGGCACCCAGATCGGTTCCGGTGCCGTGGTGGCCCTCGGTGCCGTGGTGAACGGCACCGTTCCCGCCGGCGCGATCGTGCGCGGCAACCCGGCGGTGGTGGTGGGGCAGCGCTGATCGCTCCCGGATCCCCGCCGGCTTGCGCCGATCGACTCAACTGCCACCCTCAGCCTGGATCAATCAAGATTTCGGGCTACGATATGACCATGGATCTGACCATGGATCTGACAACTGTCTCCCCCAAGTATCAGGTCGTTATTCCCAAGCGGGTGCGCGAGCAATTCGGCCTCCGGCCAGGCCAGCAGCTGCAGGTGATCTCCCTGCCCGGCAGGATTGAACTGGTGCCCAGTCAGCCGCCGTCGGCGCTGCGAGGCTTTCTCTCCGGGGAGAACACTTTCGAGCGGGAGGTGGATCGCCTGTGAGTGTCCATCCAGCCGTTGTCGACTCATCGGGCTGGATTGAGGTGTTCACCGATGGCCCCAAGGCGGGGCCGTTTCTCGACGTTCTGGATGCCGAATCGACCTTGGTCGTGCCCGCGATCAGCATCCTGGAGGTGTTCAAGTGGGTGTTGCGGGAGCACAGCGAAGCCCAGGCCATCCAATCGGTGGCTGCCATGCAGAGAGGCCAGGTTGTGAATCTGGACAGCAGCCTGGCAATCGTTGCTGCCCAGCTCAGCCACAACCTGCGGCTGCCAATGGCTGACAGCATCATCCTCGCCACAGCCCGATTCCATCAGGCCCGCCTCTACACCATTGACAGGGATTTTCAGGGCCTCTCTGACGTTGAGCTCATCGCCAGATCCGGCTGATCGCCAACCCTCAGTCTCACCGCGCCGGATTGGGAGATCTGGCACTGCTGGGCGATCGCCTGCGGCTGCGCCAGCCCACTGGTTGAGCAGCCACACCTCCAGCTCTGTGGTGGCCTTAAGCACCATGGCCAACGAATTGCAGGGTTCCGCCCAGGGCGGCGATCACCCGCAGCACTCGCATCAGTTGCACCGTTGGTTTGCCCGCCTCCAGCTCCACCACAAAGCGCAAGCCAACCCCAGCCGCCAGGGCCAGATCGGCCTGGTTGAGCCTCAGCGCTTTGCGCTCCGCACGCAAGGCTGCCCCCAGCTCGGCCACTGAGTGGATCGCTGCAGGCACCACGAGCCTCTGAAGTTTACCGATCGGGAACTTTTCTGGATTTTAGTTCTGGTTTCGGGCTGATTGTCCCGATCGGGACAATGCTTTGCTGGCACCTGGGATGTCCGTGCTGATCGGTTGCTGGTATGGCTGAAGCGGTGAGTCCCTCCCTGCTGATCGTCGTCCCGACGCTCAACTCCCACGTCCTGCTGCCCCGGCTGCTCAGCTCCCTGCAGCAGCAGAGCTGGCCCCACTGGAGGCTGCTGTTCATCGATGGCCCCTCCGGCCCGGAGCACCGGGCCTGGCTGGAGCACTGCTGCGCCACCGAACCCCGCTGCCGCTGGCAGCAGCAGGATCCGGCCCGGCCGGGCATCTTCGGGGCGATGAACCAGGGATTCGCCGCCGCCAGCCTTGGCGACTGGCTGCTGTTCTGGGGTTCCGACGACTGGGCCGCCGCGCCCAGCGTGCTGGCCGAGGCGGTATCCGCCCTGGAAACGGCTGCAGCCCGCGGCTTGCTGCCTGATCTGCTGGTGTGCCGCGGCCGCTATGTGGACGCCCGCAGCGCTGCCCTGGCGCGTGCGAGCAAGTTCCAGCCCGCCGGCCTGCTCAGCGCCGCCGCCTACCGGCGTGCCCTGCTGCTCGGCTCCACCCCGCCCCACCAGGCCACCCTGTTCGGCCCCGGCGCCCGCCAGCGCCTGGACCGCTACACCCCTGGCTTCCGTCTCTCCGCCGACCTCGACTACTTCCTGCAGCTCAGCCGCCATCCCGGCCTGCGGGTGCAGTGCACGAATCTGGAGCTGGTGCACATGGCCGCCGGTGGGGTGAGCGGCCAGCACACCCGGCGCCGCCTCCAGGAGGTGCGCCGCGCCTACCGCCGCGCCTTCGCTTGGCGCTGGTGGGTGCCGTTTCTGCTGCGCTACGGGCGGCGGCTGGGCAGCCTGCTCCATGCCCGCTGACCCGGCACCTGTGATTCACCTCCACCTGTTCGGTGCCGCCACGCCCAGCGGCGAGGCCCTGCGCCAGCTTGCAGCCGGCGCCGAGCCCGCCTGGCCCCTGCATTCCTATTCCCGCCGCTCCGCGGCCCATCCCGCCGATTTCACCAACCCCGCCGCCTTCCGGCCGGCCGGCGAGCCCGGCGCGGGGGCGATCTGGATCAGCTTCGGGCCCATCTGGCTGCTGGCGCCCTTCCTCGAGCAGCTGGCTCGCGACACTCCCGAGCGTCTGGCTGGGCTGCGCGGACTGATCGCCTGTTCCTCCTCCTCCGCCCTCACCAAGCGGTTCGCCGCCAACAGCTTTGATCGCCAGCTGGTGGCCCGGCTCAGGGGGGCAGAGGAGCAGCTGCTCGCCACCTGCCGCCGCCTGCAGGTGGGCTGCTGCATCCTCCAGCCCACCCTCATCTACGGCCAGGTGGGCCCGTACCAGGACAGCAACCTCAGCCGCCTGCTGCAGCTGCTGCGCCGCCTGCCCCTGGTGCCCCTGCCGGCCCACACCGGCCTGCGCCAGCCCATCCACGCCCGCCAGCTGGCGGCGGTGGTCTTCAGCCTGGTCCGCCAGCTCAGCGCTGCCGGCTGGGATCCAGCCCTGCCGGCCCGCATCCCCCTCGGCGGCGACGTGCAGCTCAGCTACCGCGCCATGCTCCAGGCCCTGCAGCAGGCCCAGCCCCCCGGCGATCCCGCCTGCCGCTGCCGTCTGCTGCCGATCCCCAACCGCCTGTTCCTGCTGCTGGCAGCGCCACTGCTGCTGCGCTCCCCCAAGGCCTTCGAGGCGGTGCTGCGCATGGGCGCCGATCTGGCCGGCTTCCTGCCCGCCCACCAGCTGCTCGCCGACCCCCCCCAGCCCTTTCCTGCGTTCACGGATGCAGTAACTGTCGAGCACAGCCAGGCAGGGGGTGCTGATGCCGCTCCAACCTGCCTTCGCTGATCGTGAGCACCGGCCTGAAGGGATCATCCGCAGAGGAATTGTCGAGCACATACACCGCATCGCACAGCGGGATCGACGCCTTCACCTGTGCCAGCAGCCGCGGAATCCGTTGGATCAGCTTCTCGGTGGGCACGTCATGGCCGCCTTCGCTCACTCGTTGGGCAACCCGCGCCGCATTCAGTTCCGCGTGCTCCAGGTGGATCAACACCAGGATCACGACATAGCCGAGCGCCTTGGCACGGGCAGCGAAGTCAATCTTGGAGGGATGGGAATACACCGTTTCAATACAGAAGCTGGCTCCGCTGAGCAACAGGCTGTTGCGCTGCTGCTCGGCCAGCTGGGCTGCTGCATAGCTGTGCGCCTCCGGTGCCTCTGGATAGACAAGCCGGGCAAGCCGATCGGCGTTCACAAATGGCAGTCCCAGGGGCTCCAACGCCAGGTGATAGAACGTCGACTTGCCGGCGCCATTGCCACCCACCAGCAGCCACAGTTGCTGATCAGCCACAGATCTTGATCATCCACAGCTGTTGAACAACTCCGGTTTTTTCATCGGGGCACGAACACGCCATCGCGAAAGTGCCCCAGCCTGCGACTGCCGTCCGCGTTGATCTCCTCCAGGCAGCCCGGGTGCTCGGCTGAGCCCTGATAGCGCAGAACCGCCTGGCTCACCGCCTGGCTCACCGCCTGGCTCAGCCGGCCCGAGCGGCGCTGCTGCTCCAGCGCAGCAAACACCTGTTTTGTCACTACGGGCGCCGCGGTCACCGGCACCACCTGCAGTGCGGCCAGGCCCGACCGCACATCCAGCAGTTTGTCTGGATCCAGCACGCCGGCCACCTCCCGGCCCAGCGTGGCCCAGTATTCGATCTGCTCGGCCGTACTGCGATGCTGCCGCGCTCCGGCCAGGGTTGCGCTGCGCATCAAGGAATCTTCCAGGCGCACCGGTGAAGCCGCCTTCGGCATGGGTCCCAACTTCGACTCTCCTCCACCGTAGCGATCTGCTACGCCCCATGGTTTCCATTGTTTCTCCAGTCACGACCTGATCCCGTGCTGATCCCTGCCGTGGCCGTTGCCGTGGGTGCCGCCGCCGGCTGGGCGCTGCTCTGGGTGCTGTTGCCCCAGTTGCGCCGCCGCCTGCTCGACCAGCCCAACGCCCGCAGTTCCCATCGCCTGCCCACGCCCCGGGGTGGCGGGCTGGCTTTTGTGCTGGTAGCCGCCGCCGCAAGCGTTCTGGCGACCGGAGTGCCCGGGTTCCTGCCGCTGCTGGCCCTGCCCTTGGCCCTGGTGGGCGTGCTCGACGACCGCCACAACCTGCCGGCCAGCTGGCGCTACGGCGTGCAGCTGGCCACCGCCCTGCTGCTCACCCTCCTGAGCCCCCTGGCCCAGGGGCTGCCGGCGGGGCTGGCCTGGTGGCTGCTGCCCCTGGCCGCTGGCCTGCTGCTGATCGCCGTCACCGCGGTGATCAACTTCACCAACTTCATGGACGGCCTCGACGGGCTGGTGGCGGGCTGCCTGGCCATCGCCATCGCCGCCGGCACCAGCCAGCTGCCGGCCCCGGCCGCGCCCCTCTGGGCCCTGGTGGGCGCCCTGCTCGGCTTCCTCGCCTGGAACTGGAGTCCGGCCAAGGTGTTCATGGGAGATGTGGGCAGCACCTTCCTGGGGGCGGTGTTCGCCGGGCTGGTGCTGCAGGCCTCCAGCTGGCCCCAGGCCCTCGGGCTGCTGCTGGTGGCCACCCCCCTGCTCGGCGACGCCTGCCTGTGTGTACCCCGCCGCCTGCTGGCTGGCCAGCGGGTGTTTCAGGCCCACCGCCTCCATCTCTATCAGCGCCTGCACCAGGCCGGCTGGCCCCACGCCCGCGTGGCCGGCCTCTACATCGCCGCCACCGCCCTGCTGGCCCTGGCCCTGTTGCTGGCCGGCTGGCAAATGGTGGTGGCCGGGGCGGTGCTGGAGCTGGCCGTGGGGGTGTGGCTTGACCGGCGCGTGGCCCTGCCCTTCCCCATCGCCTCCCAGAACGCGCCCGTGCCGGGGCGTTGACGCGGCAGGAGCCCCAGCGGGCTTCGTTTGTCTTTCAAATCAACACTAGCGGCCCTGCCCCGACCGTTCGTTTTGGACCGGGCGGGCTTTGCGGCGATGATGCGGCAAATCCGCTGGCCATGACCCTCCACTGCGCCCTCAGCCGTCTACTGGCCCTGCCGCCCAGTTGCCGCCGCTACCTGCTGATCGCCGCCGACCTGCTGGTCATCCCCCTGGCGGTGTGGCTGAGCTTTGCCCTGCGCCTGGCCGATCCCTGGCCGGCCCAGCTGCGCCAGTGCTCCTGGATGTTCGCCGGCGCCTGGCTGATCGCCCCGGCGGTGTATGGCTTCAGCGGCCAGTACAAGGGCATCACCCGCTACGCCGGCAGCTCCGCCTTCTACGCCCTCAGCCTGCGCAATCTGGCGGTGGTGCTGCTGCTCAGCGCCCTGGGCTGGCTGCTGCCGCTCACGGCCCCGCCGCGCAGCAGCTGGCTGCTGCTCTGGCTGCTGCTCACGGGCCTCACCGGTCTGCTGCGGCTGCTGTTGCGCGACCTGCTGCTCCAGGCCCAGGCACGCTCCAGTCGCCGCTCCCAGGTCACGGCCCTGATCTATGGCGCCGGCGACGCGGGCATGCAGCTGGCCTCCGCCCTGCGCTATGCCCACAGCCATCGCCTGCTGGCCTTTGTGGATGACGATCCCAACCTCTGGGGCCGCCACATCAACGGCCTGGCCGTGGTGCCCCCCCAGCGGCTGCCCGGACTGATCGCCAGGGAAACCCCCAGCCAGATCCTGCTGGCCATGCCCTTGATCAGCCGCAGCCGGCGCCGTCGCATCCTCGATGATCTCCAACCCTACGGCATCCCCGTGCTCCAGGTGCCCAGCGTGGAGGAGATCTCCGCCGGCCGCACCCGCATCGATGCCCTGCGGCCGATCGCCATCGAGGAACTGCTGGGCCGCGATCCGGTGGAGCCCGATCCCCAGCTGCTGGCGGCCAGCGTGCGCGGCCGCTGCGTGCTGGTGAGCGGTGCCGGTGGCTCGATCGGTGCCGAGCTCTGCCGCCAGATTCTCGCCCTGGGCCCCGAGCGCCTGATCCTGCTGGAGCGCAGCGAGCCTGCCCTCTATGCCATCGACCAGGAGCTGCGCCGCTGCCAGGCCGCCGCCCCGGCACCAGCATCCCCACCTGCGATTCAGCCGGTGCTCGGGTCGGTGGGCGACCAGGCCCTGCTCGACCGCCTGCTACGGCGCCAGCAGGTGCACACCGTGTTTCACGCGGCGGCCTACAAGCACGTGCCGCTGGTGGAGGCCAACCCCCTGGTGGGGCTGCAGAACAATGTGCTCGGCACCCGCACCCTGCTGCAGGCCGCGGCGGCCCACGGCGTGGAGCGCTTTCTGCTCATCTCCACCGACAAGGCCGTGCGCCCCACCAATGTGATGGGGGCCTCCAAGCGCCTGGCCGAGCAGGTGCTGCAGGCCACCGCCGCTGAACTGGCTGCCCAGGCCAGGAGCAACGGCCGCCCGCCGCTCACCTGCTGCCTGGTGCGCTTCGGCAATGTGCTCGGCTCCTCGGGCTCGGTGGTGCCCCTCTTCCGCAGCCAGATCGCCGCGGGCGGCCCGATCACCCTCACCCACCCGGAGATCATCCGCTACTTCATGACCATCCCCGAGGCCGTGCAGTTGGTGCTGCAGGCCTCGGCCCTGGCCCAGGGCGGCGACTGCTTCCTGCTCGACATGGGCGAGCCGGTGCGCATCCTCGACCTCGCCCGCCAGATGGTGGCCCTCAGCGGCCTCACCCTGCGCGATGACCAGCATCCCGACGGCGACATCGCCATCGCCTGCACCGGCCTGCGCCCGGGCGAGAAGCTCTACGAGGAGCTGCTGATCGAAGCCGATTCCCAGCCCACGCCCCATCCGTTGATCTACCGCGCCCGGGAAACCTTCCTGCCGGCCGAGCGCCTGTGGCCTTGCCTTGATGCCCTCGAGGCCGCCATCGTGGCCCACGACCAGCCGGCCGCCCTGGCCCTGCTGGCCGAGCTGGTGCCCGAATGGCAGGCGGAGCGGCTCGCGCCCGCCAGTTCCTGACCTGGAGCGCTCACCGGTGCCCAGGCCCCGCCCCTTTCCCCTCTGGTTGCCCGTTCTGCTGCTGGCGGCCCTCTGGTGGTGGGCCCCGCGCCTGGCTCCCCTGCTGCCCGCCAGCGCCCAGCGCCGGGCGATCGTGGTGCTCGCCGACGACCCCCTGCGCACTGAGGCGGCCCTGGATCTCTGGGAGCGCGAGCCCCAGAGCCAGTTCTGGATCCTGGGGGGTCCCTACCTGCTCCTGGCCAGCTGGGACCAGCTGGATCAGCGAGGGATCGCCGTGGAGGATCCGCGCCTGGGCACATTCATGCAGGGCGAGGACACCGTGGGCCAGCTCACTCTGCTCAGTGAGCGCCTGCCCCGGGAGGTGCGCCATGTCACCCTGGTGACCGACCGCAGCCACAGCCGGCGGTCCCTGCTGATCGCCCGGCTGGCCCTCGGCCGCCGCGGAATTCGGGTGGACGTACCGCCGGACGCCGAACTGCCGGGCCGTATGCCGCCGGAAAACCCCCTGCGCCGCTGGCGTGATGGCCTTCGGGTGCAGCTCTGGCGCGCCAGCGGCTGGGATGGCCGCTCCCTGGGCCTCTGGCTCCAGCAGCTGGTCCCGAACTCCGAGCCATGATCCCAGCCCCCTTCTCCCACTGATCGCCGATGACCCCGTCCCCCGACACCTCCCTCGCCCCCTTGCTGGAGCGGCTCGCCCAGCTGCTGCTGCTGATCGCCGCGGCGGCCCTGCTGCCCGCCCTGCTGCCCTTCCAGCCCCTGGCGGCGGCCTGGACCCTGCGCATTGGTCAGATCCTGGTGGAGATGGCGCCCGTGGTGGTGCTGGCCCTGGTGTGCAGCCTGCTGGCCCAGCATCTGCACCCCGGGGGCCGCCGGCGCATCGCCGCCCGCATCGCCAGCGTGGGCTTCGGGCTCTATGCGGCTCTGGTGCCCCTGCTGCTCTTCTCCTACGGGGCCCTCTGGTTCTCCAGCAACAGCGAAACCCAGCAGCGGCTCGCGGCCCTGCAGACCCAGCTGCTCAGCGTGCGGCCCCGGGTGGAGGCCGCCGCCACCACGGCCGACCTGCAGCAGATCGTGCCCCTGCCCGCCGATCGCCCCACCGCCCTGGCGGCCCAGAAGCAGCAGGTGCTGCAGGCGATCAACAGCCAGCTGGAGAGTCAGCGCGCCCAGCTGCTGCAGCAACGCAACCAGTTTCAGCTCAGCAGCCTGCTCGCCACCCTGCGGGGTGCCCTGGTGGCCGGCCTGATGGCAGCCGGCCTGCGCCTGGTTACTCGTCGAGCCAGTTGTTGACCTGGGCGCCGAAGCGGCGCATTTTGCGCTGGATGTTTCCGGGGGTGGGGATCGCCGCCTTCAACCCCTTGGGACCTTTGTCCTGCCTGGGTTCGGTCGACTTGTCGTAGTAGCGGTAGGCAAGCAGCGGATCGTTGACATAGGTATGGTAGCCGTAGCTCTCGTTGCCATAGCCATAGCCATAGGCCGGTGAATCTCCTCCCTCCCGGCGCAGCTGGCGGGAGTTGGTGATCACCCCCAGCACCGGTGCGCCCGCATCGCGGATCCGGCGGATCGCCAGCTTGGGCAGATTGCGGGGCACGAGCCGCAGGCTCACCAGCATCAGCAGACCGTCGATGTGTTCGGCCACCAGGGCCGCATCCGCCAGCCCCAGGGCAGGCGGAGTGTCCACGATCACCAGGTCGTAGCCGCCGTTGCTGGTGATGTCCTGCATCAGCTGGGCCATGCGCCGGGAGCTGAGCAGGCGCGGCGGATCGGGCGGTGTGCGGCCGGCGGTGAGCAGATCCCAGCCGCTGTGGTTGGCCACGGGTGTGATCAGCGAGCGCCAGTCGAGCGTTTCATCGGTGAGCAGATTGCTCAGGCCGTTGATGTTGTCCACCCCCAGTCGGTGGTGGATCTGCGGTTTGCGCATGTCCGAGTCAATCAGCAGCACCCGCTGCCCCAGCTCGCTGAGGGTCTTGGCCAGCAGCACCACCACCAGACTCTTGCCCTCCGAGGGGATCGAGGAGGAGAGGGCGATCGAGCGGATTGGCCGGTCGCTGTTGAGGAAGCGCAGGCTGGTGGCCAGGTTGCGGAAGGCCTCCTGGTACTGGAACTTCTGGAAGCTGGTGACACGGGCTTCCTCCCCATCGAGGGTTTCCAGCAGGAAGCGCTTGTCGGCCCGCACCCCCTCAAAGAACTCGATGTAAGGGATGTGGCCCAGCAGGCTTTCGCCCAGTTCCTCGTCTACCTCGTTGGGGGCGTGGAACACGTGGTCCATCTTATCCCGCACCAGGGCGGCTCCGCTGGCGGCCACCAGCCCCAGCAGCAGGGCCCGCAGCAGGCCGGGACCCACCTTCGGTTCCACGGGGTTGGGATTCACGGCCGGCGGCGCAATCACCTGCCAGGGAACGGTGTTCTGGGCGATCTCCAGCTGGAACTGCTCGCGGGCACGCTCGTAGCTCTCGAGGTTGCCCTCGGCCAGCCGCAACTGCTGTTCCAGATTGGCGTATTCGCGCAACAGGGCCGGTTGCACGTCAAAGCGGGTTTCCAGGGAGCTGATCTGGCTCTGCAGGCTCTTGGTCTGGTTGCGGAACTGGTTGAGGGCAGCGTCGAGGGCCTCCAGCTGGGTGGCCTGGATCTGGGGCACCAGGGAAGCGCGGGCCTTCTCCAGCTGCAGGAGCAGCGGGTTTCTGGGTACGTAACGGGAGCGGGCATCGGCCAGCTGGCTGTCCAGCTTCTCCAGTTCGGCGAGCTGGGCCTGGTCCGGCACCGTGAGCGCCACACTGGTCTGGGAGCCGGTGTCGGTGGATTCACTGGTGAAGCCGCTGGTCACCAGCCGACCGGCCGCCACATCACTGCGCAGCCGCTCCAGCCGGCTGATCTCCGCCCGCTGCTGGATCAGCTGGTTGCGCAGCGTGTCCACCTGGGTGCGGGTGGCCGTGGCCTCGGCCTCGGGTTGGAGCAGCCGGTGCCGCAGGCGGAAATCCTGCACCTGGCGCTGGATCCGGCTCGCCTTGGCCAGCAGTTCGGGTGCCTGCTCGCCCAGGAAGGCCACGGCCTGCTGGAGCCGCTCCCGCCGTTGCTTGAGCGACCACTTCAGGTAGGTGTCGCGGGCCAGTTCCAAAGCTGAGGCGAGCACGGCAGGGTTACTGCCGGTTACCTGAACGCTGAGGATTCCCGCAGGAGCCCTCTGGCCCGCACGGTCGGCGTTGTACTGCTGCACCTCGATCATGGGCAGGCGCTCACCCGGCCACTGGCTGCGCAGCTGGGCGAACACCGGTTCCAGCACGGTGGGGCTATCCAGCACCCGCATCAGCGTGGGGATGTCCTGGGAGGTGCGGTTCAACGCCACGGCGCCGATCTGGCTGGACAAGCCGTTGGTGTTGGGATCGTTTGTGGCGTTGCCTGTGCCCCCCGAGGTGGTGGGGCTCACCGGGTCGGTGACCAGCAGCCCGAAAGCGCCCTGGAACACCGGGTGCACGACGCGCTGATAGGTGAGCCAGGCCGTGGAGGCGGCAGACACCAGGACCAGGGTGGCGATGAAGGTGCGTTGCCGCCTGCGCACCGTGCGCAGGAATTTTTGCAGTGAAAAGCCCTCATCCCCCGTTTCAGGGACCGGCTGCGGAGCGAAATAGGGCGATGGGCTGATCGCCACCGTGGCCGTGTTCGCCGTTGCCGGAAGATTGTTCGGGGGGAGGGTGTTGGTCACTGCAATGGGCAACGTGGGGTGAGTGTAGAGCTGTTTCCGGCCTGTTCAGCCGCGTTGTTGGCCACCCTGGACGCCCGGATCGAACAGCCGTCCTCCATCCCGGCGCCGTCCACCCGCACGGGCCTGGCGGCGGGTGAATTCGCCCACGCTCGGGTTGGGCACCAGGGGATCCACATGGGCCACCTGCTCCCACAGCTCCCGCGGCGCCCAGCGCACCGCAAAGCTGCTGTCCTCGCGCCTCACCACGTGACACCAGCGGCTGAGCCCACACGTCGGGCAATGCAGCTCTTCCAGCCACTCGTTGTGCAGCACCAGCACCGGATAGGCCTGAATCACCAGCCGCGCCCGTTTATCCGTCATGCCCTGCTGGCGCAGTTCCTCGGGCGTGAGCAGGTGAAGAAAGTAGCGGCGGCCGTTGCCACTGACCCGCTGCTCAGGGTGGGCCGGACACAACAGCTGGCGGGCTCGCCTTCGGCCCCGCTGGCGGTCTTTCGGGCGGCGGCCGGGTTGCTGCTGCTGGGGGGGCTGGGTGGATGTCAATTCACTGAAGACTAAATGTTCCCATGAATGGTGAAAACGCCAGACTCTTAGGGAGACTCTGGGTAACGAGCCCCGAAAGCGTGACTAAAGTCGTAATTTGCTCAGAGTGAACAATTTTGGGCGGATCTGAGCCTG
>Ga0208594_1000186_pt1 | contig 18853 bp, 18 predicted proteins | sample LakMenEpi14Sep10_FD_150699 | JGI IMG/M metagenome (GOLD analysis project Ga0208594, IMG submission 150699) | Freshwater microbial communities from Lake Mendota, WI - 14SEP2010 deep hole epilimnion (SPAdes) | ecosystem: Environmental > Aquatic > Freshwater > Lake > Epilimnion/Euphotic zone ...
ACTCTCCGCGGTGGTCCAATTCCGATCTCGGTGTCAATTCTTGTCTTTTATTTATTGGTTGTTTTTCTGATTTCACTTCTATTTCTTAAAGACCAAAAAACGACTAACAAATTACACACTCGACAATGGTTGATCACAGTATTCTCGTTTATTTTAGTTTTTGGCGCAATCGCGCCCCCGATGATTTCACACTTTCGATCCATTCCATCCCAATCAAGTCAGAGTGATGAACCACCCGTGTTCGTCGGTTCGACTGATCTAATCGATGCCTATGAATGGTTGTCACGAAGCTCTTCAACCGATGTAATAGTTGCAACGAATCGTTTTTGCGTTGAGCCTTCCATTTCTAGATGCACCTTTCCTAAGTTTTATGGAGTCAGTGCGAATTCTCGGCGAAGAGTCCTGATTGAAGGTCCGCAAGCTTTGTTTGGTCGAACTCGTGATCAACTTGCATTGCCAATTGAAGACGAATCTTTCTATCCGGAGGTCGGTCAAGAGCGGCTTAATTTGTCGAGAGGGTTTGCGGATAAACCGACAGCTGAGATTGCGGCGAGACTGCGCGAATTGGGTGTGACTTGGTTTTATCTGTTCTTAGACAACACAGAAAATCGCAATTGGGCGCCGTATGCAACAGTTGAATATCAAAATAGCGAAGTTGCAATTCTTAAGTTGACTGACCCGAGCTCATGATGCAGAAGATGTGGATTGATACTGACACGGCGTCGGACGATGCGGTGGCTATGATTCTGGCGTTGAAGAGCAAGACAACTGATGTGCTTGGCATTTCAATAGTTGCGGGCAATGTGCCGATCGAATTAGGAGTTCAAGCAGCTTTGTACACGATTGAAATGTGTGGCGCAAAGACACCCGTGCATGTTGGTGCACACAAGCCACTTGTACGAAGTTTTGCGTCGGCGCAAAATGTCCATGGCACTGACGGCATGGGTGACATCGGCTTAAAACTCGAGGGTCGAAAGCCAACGTCAACCCACGCAATAAGCGAAATGATTGCCACCTTTCGTGCAGCGCCAAACGAAATTGATCTCGTCACGTTGGGGCCGCTAACGAATATCGCCCTTGCGCTTTCGATTGAGCCTCAATTTGCCAAATGGGTGCGACGCTGTGTGATCATGGGCGGCACAGGCGCATTGCCAGGCAATGTGACGGCGGCATCAGAATTCAACGTGTGGGCCGACCCCGAGGCGGCTCGCATCGTGTTCGACTCTGAATTACCTCTCGAGATGGTCGGCTGGGACGTCTCAGTTGCCGACGCGGTTGTCTCTGATGCTCTCGCAGACGAACTGAGCAAACTCAGCAGTCTTGGCAATTTCGCGATGAAAATTCAGCGTCAGGTGCGCGAGTTCTGTCGTACAGAAACAAAACTTGATGGCTTTGACTTGCCAGACCCAATTGCAATGGCAGTCGCGCTAGACCCGAAGATCGCAACCGCGGAGGTCCAAAAACATGTCAGAGTAAATCTCGGTTTTGGCGATACTCGCGGCCAAACACTCGTAGATCACCTTGATGTCATCAATAACCGCAACAACTGTCGAGTCGTTTTGCGCGTCAACCGTGAAAAATTTATCGCGATGTTGCGTACAGCTTTAACTGATCACTAACAAATCGCTAACTGCGAGTCTTGCTCGCAAAACAGAAAGACCTGTTTAGTTAGATGCTGGGTTAACGTCGACAACCTTGCGGCCACGACGCTCGGCAAACTTTACGTTGCCACTAACAAGAGCGAACAAAGTATCGTCACTACCTTTGCCAACATTTTTGCCGGGGTGCACTTTTGTGCCACGTTGACGAATCAAGATTGTGCCGGCATTGATGAGTGTGCCGTCAAACACTTTTACGCCGAGGCGTTGCGCATTTGAGTCTCTGCCGTTTCTTGTAGAACCGCCACCTTTGGTTTTTGACATGAATCAGCCTTTCGCAATCGAAGTAATCTCAACGAGGCTATAGCGCTGGCGATGCCCGAAACGACGACGCTGGTTGGTGCGGCGCTTGTACATGAAGCCGTCAATCTTTTTGTCAGCGACTTCGCCCAAAACTTTGCCCTTCACAGATGCCTTTGCAAGTTGTGCAGGTGTTGCGAGAACGTTCTCGCCATCGACGAGCATTACTGGGGTGAACGAAACCTCAGAGCCAGTCGCGACGCCCAACAGTTCGACCTGAACCTGCTGGCCTTTAGCGACCTTTTCTTGTTTTCCACCAGAAGCAATAATTGCGTACATATTGAACTCAGATCCTATCTGTATGAATTGCCGAAAATCACCAATAAACCCCGAAAATCAGTCGAGCATCGAGTGGTCGACCATGATTCCGCGTCCCTCGCAAGTTGGGCAAGTGTCGGCAAAATTTGTCAGCAAACCTTCGCCGATTCGCTTTCGAGTCATCTCAACGAGACCGAGCTCTGAAATCTCAAACACCTGAGTTCGCGTCTTATCTCGCGACAACGCATCTTTAAAGCGCTCAAGCACTTTCCGTCGGTTTTCGCGCACATCCATATCGATGAAGTCGATGACGATGATGCCGCCAATATCACGAAGGCGCAACTGACGCGCGATTTCGTCGGCTGCTTCAAGATTGTTGTTGAAAACCGTCTCTTCGAGATTCGTCTTGCCGATGTTCTTGCCCGTGTTTACGTCAATCACGGTCAGTGCCTCGGTGTGCTCGATTACAAGCGAACCACCTGACGGCAACCAAACTTTGATGTCAAGAGCCTTATGAATTTGCTCATGCACATGTTGTTTTTCGAACAGCGAAAGCCCCTCAGAGACTGTGTCGTGAAACTCAACGCGGTCTAAAAACTCTGGGTTGAAATCGCCGATGTATTGACGCACTTCTTCGAACAATTCGCGATCATCGATGATGATGCCGCGATAATCACTGCTGAATTCTTCGCGGATAACGCGCACAGCCAATGAAGGCTCGCGATACAGCAACGTCGGGCCGCTCGCCTTTTTTGATTTCTCTTTGATGTCTTCCCAAAGCTCTAGCAACCGCGACATATCTGTTTGCAATTCATGCTCGGTTGCATTTTCTGCAGCGGTTCGCACGATGACGCCATGCTCTTCTGGTTTGACACGGTCCAAAATTGCCCGCAAACGGCGGCGCTCGTCTTCCGGCAATCGCTTCGAAATGCCGTATGTTCGCGAATCAGGTATCAAAACCACAAATCGACCCGGCAATGAAACTTCTTGAGTTAGTCGGCCACCTTTTGCGCCAATCGGATTTTTAGTCACCTGACACAAGATCAACTGGCGAGATTGCAAAACATGCTCAATGCGCGGTTCGGGCCCTTGTTCGACAACATCTTCTTTGTCGAATTGCACATCGCCGCGATACAAAACGGCATTCTTTGGCGTACCGATGTCAACAAACGCGGCTTCCATTCCTGGTAGCACGTTCTGCACGCGACCGAGATAAATATTGCCGTGAATTTGATCGGCATCATCGGCAGGTCGACTTACATAGTGCTCAATAAGACTTCGACCCTCAAGCATCGCCACCTGCGTAAAGTCTTTGCGCACTTGAACACACATCATGTAGCGACCGAGTGGTCGTCCATTGCGCTCTTTGCCTCGACGACGCTCAATTAGCTCGGCATCAGTTTCAACGACACTTGATCGCGATGACCTCGACGAGTCACGATCACCCGTGCGATCACCTCGGCGTCGGCGATTGCGACCGCCACGACGATTTCGGCCACCACGACCAGACTTTTCGCCACGGCTTGACTTTTCAGAACGCTTTGAGTTACCCCCGCCTTTACTGGCCGACGAATCGCTCGAATCTTCTGAGTCAGCGGTTGGTGATGGCGCGACAATCGGAGCCGGACGCGTGTCTCCAATTTGGGGCTTGCGCACAAGCGCAGCGTCGGCTGCTTGTGGCGAGACTAAACGACCTTCTCTTGGGTGCTCTGGCAACTCTGGCGAACTCATTAACTAATCCTTCTAAACCTTTAAAACGAACCGACAAACACTGGCTCGTCAATCGCGGTTAAGCGCTAACTCAGGAGACTGAGCGCACCGACTTCGCGAAAATCGAATGTTTGGAGCCTGCGCTCCGTGCTCTCAGGCTATCTCGTCGAGCGGCACTAACGACGGACTCTCCTAACGGAGACGACGCATGTAAATGCTCTGGGCCAGCCCAATCATCAACGCACTTGAGACCAGGTGCGAACCACCATACGAAATGAACGGCAGTGGCAGTCCGCTGACCGGAGTCAAACCGAGTGTCATTCCGATGTTTTGGAAAATCTGAAACAACAACAGCGAGAACACACCAGCAATCAAAAGCTGGTCAAACCGTGTGCGGGCAAGTCGCGAGATAACCCAAAGTCTCCACAAGATAATTGCGAAAAGAGCGAGAACAACAAATCCCCCAATCATTCCGAATTGCTCACCAATAGCTGAGAATGGAAAATCAGAAAATTGAACAGGGATAAACGCGCCGTTCGTTAGCGGACCCTGCAAAAACCCCTTACCGAAAAAACCGCCGCTCGAAACCGCGCGCTTGGCGAATCGCACCTGCAACACAATTTGCTGCAGGTCTTTTTCGTTTGAGTCTTGATTCAAGAACGCATCAATCCGACGCAATTGATAGCGATCGACCACACCAGCGACAGTTACCGCAGCCGCTGAAACAATCGTCAAACCAGTAACCATCGCGATGTATCTGCGCTTTGCGCCAGCCATAAGCAATACACCAGCGACACCCGCGACCAAAACTGTGGCAGAACCCAAGTCAGGTTGCAACAAAATCAAAAGAACAGGAAAACCGAGAATAAATAGCGAGACCGAAAACTGGTGATAATTAATTTTGTCGTAAGCGGCATCAGCCGTGTACGCCGCAATCAAAATCAGCACGACTACTTTCATCAACTCGGCAGGTTGTACTGAAATTGGTCCGAGGTCGAATGCAAGTCGCGCACCGCGAGTAACTGCGCCATAAACCAAAACCAAAATCAGCAGCAAGCTTGAGGCGATGTACCAAAAGACAGCACGCTCGCGAATCCAATCGTGTCCGATTGCCATGATGATCGCAGTTGCAACGGCGGCAACAATCAAAAATGTAACTTGGCGCTGAACATAAAAATATTGATCAAAGCCTTGGTTTATCATGCGTTGACGTGTCGCTGAATAGACAGTGAAAGCACCAATCACGCTTTGCAGCGCCACAGCAATCAACAACACGACATCAACATTGCGCCAAACAGAAACAACGTCGTAACTTGTGCCCATCCATTTTGGCAATGAGACTTTTGGCAGAAAACGTGGCATCTTTGCTCGTCTACTCTCGAGTATCCGAAGCGCCACCAACAAGACAAAGTGGATTACGCAGCGAAGTTGGTGGGGCAACTTCAAAACTTGCTTTATCAAGTGGGTCTGCTGGCAAAACTTCGTCGTAGCGGTAATTGCCCGCTAACGCAGTGAAGATGCACTTCACAACTGGTGCAGCAGCCTGCGAGCCGTACCCAGCTTTTTCGAGATATGCAAAAACCGTGTAGGGCTGAGAACTATCCAAACTGAAAGCACCAAACGCCGATGAGTCATTCCATGGCAAGTTATTGAATCCTTGTGCAGTGCCTGTCTTGCCTGCAATCGGCAACTTCTCATAGTCATAACCACGAAAAATATTTTCGCCTGTCGCCTTGTGGTAGTAATCAAAATTGACACCAGGGCCGGTAACTACGCGCGCCATTCCCTTGACAATTGGCTCACGCGTTTCAGTCGGCATTGCGATGCGTCGCGTGGGTTTAATCGAGACAAGGCGCTTTACAACCTCGGTTGTGCCAAAATCTACAAAACCCGGCCGAGAGTCGAGCGTGCCAGGTGCAAGCAACGCGACACCAACGCGAGGCTCATAAACTCGACCGCCGTTTGCGATAGTTGAATAAGCCTGAGCCATCTGCAATGGCGTGGCTGACAACAGACCTTGTCCAATCGAAAACAAAACTTGATCGCCGACGTAATATGCACGTCCAGACTCTTGCGAGATTGCACCAATATCAGCAAGTCTCTTCTTTAACTCTTTGCTTGGGATAGTGCCTGCATATTCGTATGGCAGGTCAATGTTTGTTGGCGAGCCCAAACCAAAAGTTCTAACTTCATTTTCAAGAACAGGTGCAAAACCGCGTTCGGTCAAAATCTGTTCGCCAATTTTGTAAAAGAAAGTGTCGCTCGATACCGCAAGTGCAGACTCGACACTCACCTCGCCATATCGACACGGCGCGCCGGTTGCTCGACAGATTGAATTTCTGAAAACGCACTTAACACCCTGCTGACACCGATCGTCAGGGATGCTCTGTAATTTGTATGTACCTCGATCGTCAAATTTATATCTTGCACCGCCGGGCAACTGACCCGTATTCAACGCGGCATATGCGACCAACGGCTTAAACGAAGAACCTACGTTGTAACGACCCGAGATCGCACGATTAACCAAAATCGAAAGGTCGGGGTCATCAGTTTGCGGAAACAATTGCGTGAATTTATCTTTTGACAGCCCGCCACCAAACCAGCGAACATCAAATCGCGGATAACTTGCCATCGCCACAACGCGACCCGAGTTGTGGTTCATCACAACAACTGAACCAGCCGGGGCTTTGTAATAGTTAATCTCTGGATATTGTGGGTCGAGCGTGCCATCAGGCAAGCTCACTTGTCCAGCCTCAACACGACGTCGCACAAGTAACTGTGTTTCAAGTGCTTGCTCTGCGAACTGTTGCACTTTGAGATCGATCGAAAGTTGCAAATCATTACCCGCTATCGGCTCAACTCGCTCGATCAAGCGCAGTACGTTGCCAACTGCGTCTACTTCATACCGCACATACCCCGGCGTACCTCGTAACGCGGTTTCGTAAGTCTCTTCTACTCCGTACTGACCGACTCGTTCGTTCGGGTCATAGCCAACCGATTTGTAATATGCCAGATTTCCTTTCAAAATTGCACCTAAATAGCCCATCACATGACCACCGAGAGCGCCGTAAGGATAATTTCTGCGCCATTCTTCGCGCACGAAAATGCCCGGGTAGTCCTCTACGCGTTCCATCAAAAATAGAGCAGTCTCTTCAGAGACATCTTCACGTAACGGAATTGATTCAAACGGTCCATAGCGCTCGTCTTGCATGCGCACGAGCAATGTTTCAATCGGCACATTGAGTGGACCCGACAGTCGCTGTGCAAGTGCAAGACGCTCAGCCGGTTTGCGCACAACGTCGCGATCAATAGTCACCACGAGCGTTCGCTTATTGTCAGCCATCACACGACCAGCCGAATCAAAGATTCTTCCTCGCTCAGGCAAAAGTTTGATCGTTCGTGTGCGGACTTTGACGATGACTTCTTCGACATTTCGCGAGCCAACAGCCTGTAAAAACCACATTCGAGTTGAAAGCGCCCCAAACAACACAAGTGCCACGACACCGAGAGCGACCAAGCGTTTTGGTGCACTCTCGGGCCTCTGCGTCGACATCAAACTGACAACTTTCTTTCAGCCAATGTCCAACGGCAAACAAGAATTGCCAACGGCGAAAGAAGCAGATTGCAACCAGCAACAATGATTGCAACTTTGATAACTCTCCATTGCAGCCAACCGTCTAAGCCGATAACAGTTTGCGCAAGCGGATAATAAAATTCTCCCAGCAGCGAAACAATTCCGATTGTTAAAAGTCGCATCCACCAAGTTGGATCGTGGAAGAAATAAATCAGAAGCCCGGCAGTTGCTCCCGCGAGACCGAGTGCCAAAGAAGTCAGACCTACAGGCGTCGGCAAAATAAAGTCGTACATCAAGCCAGCAATCAAACCTGTTAGCGCACCAATTGTTGACCCATAAATTGAGCCAGAAACAACGGCGAAAAGTAGAACCAGTTGCGCGGCTACACCAAATGGGCGCATCTCAGCAAACAAGGTCGTCTGAAGCGAAATGACAATCAACAGCACAAGAACTAGTCGCGTCCATCGACTTGACATGATTGTTAAAAAACGAATCACGGGGTTACCTTTTCGGTAATCGGCTGATAAAGCAAGACGCGCAAAAACGAAAGATTTGTCAAGTCGGCAACCGGTTCGATTTCTAGCACTGGTCCGGCAGAGCCGAGTCTTTCAACAACGCGTGCGACTGTGCCAATCAAAATGTCGGGTGGTGCCAAACTGCGCGAGCCACCCGCAGTTACGATCGGCACGCCGACTTGAATATCGCCGAAGCGCACTGCGTTGCTGATGAATCGAACTGTCGGCTGGCGCGACGGCCCTCGCCCTTCAATTACGCCAGTTTCTCGAACTGCGAGATCGCTGGCAAGTGGCACGGTTATCGACGAAACACCAGATGGCACCGCGGGCAATGTTGTGACCGAAGGCGTAAATCCTGCGATTGTTGTTGTAGTCGTCGTAGTAGTCGTGGTTGATGCTTCGGTATCGAGGCTTGCGTCTGGTTCAACCGGAACAACCGGAGATGGCACGGCAGCATTGCTCTTTGCAATTGTTGTTGTCGTCGTCTGTCGCGGAGAGTTAACAACTTTTACTGATAACGCAAAATCTGGATCGGTTATCAACATCACAACAGAACGATCACCGTAAACCTTTGTGATTTTGCCAATCAATCCGGCTGCGTTGAGCACCGGCATTCCGACGCGAATACCACTCTCGCTTCCTTGATTGATTTCAATTGTCTGCGAAAAATTCGTTGGCGAATCACCAATTACTTGAGCAGTAACAGCATTGATGCCGGCAAGGGTTGGCAGTCCGTTAAGAGCCAAGAGCTCTTGAGCAAGTCGCACCGAGGCGGCCGCGGCGATAGTTGCTCCTTCTTGTTGGGCGACTTTTTCACGCAGACGATCGTTCTCGTCGAGTACATCGTTGTAGTCAAATATGCCGTGCCATGCATTGCTAATCGGTCTGGTAACAACACGCGTAATGCTCTCAACCGGCCTGAAGAGAGCTCCGAAAACACTTCTCAGACCCGTAATCGATGATGAATTTTGAAGGTCGAGAGTGATCAAAATGATCGATGTCAAAACCAGCAATATGATTGCTCGTCTCCGGGTTGATTGAGCGACTGCCACTTTTTAAAAAATCGTTTCTATGAAAATTCGCTTTGAATCGTTAATCCCTTAATTGCTTCAAGATTTTCGAGAGTCATACCAGCACCCAAAACAACAGCGAGCAAAGGTTCTGGGGCGATGAAGGCCTGAATTCCAGTTTCGTGAGTAATACGCTCGGCCAGACCAGCCAAGAGTGACCCGCCTCCTGCCAACACCAAACCGTGACTAATCACATCTGCCGCAAGTTCGGGCGGAGTTCGTTCAAGTGTTCTCTTGATTGCATCGACAATCTTCATAACCGCTTCGTCAAGCGCCTCTCGCACATGCTGTGTTGTGATTTCTTGTGTACGAGGCAAACCCGTTTTTGTATCTCGCCCACCTACATCGCCAACAATCTCATTTTGAAGTGGCCAAGCCGAGCCAAGTTGAATCTTCACTTCTTCGGCTGTGTTGACACCAATGTCAAGATCAAAGTCACGCTTGAACATCGCAATTATCACTTCGTTGAGTTCGTCGCCGCCGACTCGAACCGAGTTCGCAGTGACAATGCCACCCAACGAGATGACGGCAACCTCTGTCGTGCCACCGCCGATATCGACTATCAAGTTTGCACTTGGCTCGTGCACGGGCAAACCAGCACCAATCGCGGCAGCCATTGCTTCTTCGATGATGTAAACAGGGCGTCGCGCCCCAGCGAACTCTGCCGCATCTTGCACCGCTCGGCGCTCGACACCAGTTACTTCTGACGGAACTGCAACAATCACTCGCGGCTTACTCCACCGACTCGTTGAAACTCTTTGCAGAAATTGCTTCAACATTTGTTCACAGACATCAAAGTCGGCGATGACACCATCTTTTAATGGACGAACCAGCCGAATGTTTTTGGGTGCACGCCCCCACATTCGTTTTGCCTCGTGACCAACTGCGACAACTTGCCCACTTCGTGTGTCGACAGCAACCATCGACGGCTCGTTCAAAACGAGGCCCTGACCTTTCACATAAACGAGTGTGTTCGCGGTGCCTAGATCGACCGCGACATCGCGACCCATTGAGAGAGGATTACCTCCCGCCATTTTTACGAATTCTTCTTCGCGAGACCTGGAAAAAAAATCTCAAGTTCGCGACTTGCCGATGCTGCAGAGTCACTGCCATGTACCAAGTTTTCAGTAAAAATCGTGCCGAGGTCGCCGCGAATGGTGCCCGGTGCTGCCGAGCGAGGGTTTGTTGCCCCCATCATTGCTCGCACGATCTCCCATGTGTCTTCTGGGCCTTCCAAGGCCAATGCGACTACTGGACCACGAGACATAAACGCAACGAGTTCAGCGTAAAAACCCTTGCCCTGGTGTTCTTCGTAGTGACGACCAAGCGTTGCAGCGTCAAGTTTGCGCAACTCCATGGCGACGATTTTCAGGCCTTTCGCCTCGAATCGACCGAGAATTTCACCAACCAAATTTCGTTCGACGGCGTCCGGCTTCAACAGTACAAGTGTGCGATTTGACATGCCTTCAGGCTAAAGGTTTATCGCCTGCCTCGCACGGAATTGACTTGGTTTAACTCTTTGCTAGATGTGCTTGGATAAATGACTAAGCAAATAAGGTCGCGCGGCACTGACGATATAGAGCGATCCGGTGACGAGTATCGCATCGTCATCTTGCGCAAGATTGATGGCCATCTGACACGCTTTCTCAACAGAGTCGGCAATACGCACATCAATACATCCAATGCTTTGCGCTACTTTTGCCATCTCTTCTGCTGGCAAACCACGCGGCGTTGGCGGCATACACGTAATCACGACATCAAATTCGTTTGCGCGAAACGACAACAAGAGGTCTTCGGGGTTGCGACTTCGAAGTGCTCCGGTGACCAAAATTTTTCGACCTTGCGTGTTGAAGTCTTCGAAGAAAACTGATGCACAAACTTCTGCGCCAGCCGGATTGTGCGCTCCGTCAATTATCGCCAAAGGTCGATGACCAAGCACCTCAAAGCGTCCTGGCATCTTCACATTCGACATACCTTCATCCAAAATTTCACGATTGATCGTGTCACCAAAAAATTCTTCAACTGCGCAAATCGCCAGCGACGCATTATCGCCCTGATGCTGACCATGGAGAGGCAGAATCACGTCTTCATATTTTGCGCGCGGAGTTCTAATCGAAATCATTCGCCCACCTATTGCCAAGAAATTATCTTCGCAGGCGAAATCTTCATCACGAATCAAACGCGCTCGAGCATCTTCTGCCAGAAAAATCTCGCGCAATAATTCGTCTGTCTCACCTAGAACAAGCGCGCTTGATGGCCTTATGATGCCTGCCTTCTCGCGCGCTATGTGCTCGACGGTCGGACCTGCGTACTCCATGTGATCAAGAGCAATGTTTGTGATTACTGCGACATCCGAGTTGATTACATTTGTCGCATCCCATCGACCGAGCATTCCGACTTCAACCACCGCAACGTCAACAGCCGAATCCGCAAACCAACGAAACATCGCCGCAGTCATGATCTCAAAAAAGCTCGGCCGAATAGCAAGCAAAATCTCGAGGTCTGAAATAGCGCCAACCTGCAGACCGAATTCAACGTCGTCGATTGGTTCGCCGTTGATACAGATTCGGTCATTAATGCGATTGATATGCGGACTCGAATAGGTGCCCACTCGTAGGCCATGGGCCATCAATAACTTAGTAATAATTTGCGCGGTTGAACCCTTGCCATTGGTGCCAGTGATGTGAATGCTTCGATATGAGTGTTGCGGGTTACCGATTGCATCAAGCAATTTTTCAATGTTCGAAGTTGACGGCGAATCAACTCGACCTGTTCGCTCATAACTTGAGTGTTCGTCGAGATACTTCAGGGCGTCGGCGTATTGCACGACTAATAAATTCTTTTACGAAGCAGCGCGACGCTGACGAGTGACGCGAGTACTTCGATTAACCAAAGTTGGTGCTGAAACCTTATTGACTGCATTCAAGTCGATGACAACTTTGGCCACATCTTTGCGGCCGGGCAAGTCATACATCGTCTCAAGCAATACTTCTTCGAGAATCGCGCGCAAACCACGAGCTCCAGTGCCGCGTACAAGGGCTTGATCGGCAACTGCTTCAAGTGCCTCAGTTGTAAACTCAAGCTCAACATCTTCGAATTCAAAAAACTTTTGGTATTGCTTAAGCAATGCATTCTTCGGCTCAGTGAGAATCTTCATCAATGCCGAACGGTCGAGACTATGTACTGCACCGATCATCGGCAAGCGACCAACAAATTCTGGAATCATGCCGAACTTCAGAAGGTCTTCCGGCAAAACTTGTGCGAAGAGTTCACCTGGGTCTTTTTCAGATTTCGACTTAACTTGAGCGTGGAAGCCGACACCTTTTTGGCCGATTCGCGAAGCAATTATTTGGTCGAGTCCGGCAAAAGCGCCACCGCAGATAAAGAGAACGTTCGTGGTATCGATTTGAATGAATTCTTGATGCGGATGTTTGCGACCACCCTGCGGCGGAACCGAGGCGACCGTACCTTCAAGAATCTTAAGCAATGCTTGCTGCACGCCTTCACCAGACACATCACGAGTAATTGACGGGTTTTCACTCTTACGAGCAACCTTGTCGATCTCATCGATATAAACGATGCCTGACTCTGCTTTTTTAACGTCAAAGTCTGCTGCCTGCAGAAGTTTGAGAAGAATGTTCTCAACGTCTTCACCGACATAACCAGCCTCAGTTAGCGCAGTCGCATCGGCGATGGCAAAAGGAACATTGAGCAACCGTGCAAGAGTTTGAGCCATGTGGGTTTTGCCGCAACCAGTTGGGCCCAACAGCATGATGTTGCTCTTTGACAGTTCGATGTCATCGCGTCTGGTTGACGCATTTTGCTTGTATTCGATGCGTCGATAATGGTTGAAGACCGCCACCGACAGAACTTTTTTTGCAGTATCTTGACCAACGACATAATCATCTAAGAAGGCTCGAATTTCACGTGGGTTCGGAAGTTTTTCGAGTTTCGCCTCAGTCTCTTCTGTGTTTTCTTCGTCAATGATCTCGTTGCATAAATCAATGCACTCATTGCAAACGTAAACACCAGGACCAGCGATTAGTTTTTTGACTTGCTTTTGCGACTTACCGCAAAACGAACACTTAACAAGTTCTGCTGAATCTCCAAACTTAGCCATCAGTGCCTCGTTTCAAACTTCAACGGATCGGACCAGAGCGATCGGCGAATTCGCGTGTCGAAATGACTTCGTCGATGATGCCATATTCTTTGGCAGCTGTTGCTTCCATTACGAAGTCACGATCAGTGTCTTTGTGAATGCGATCAATCGGCTGACCAGTGTGTTTGGCAAGAATTTCTTCCAAGATCTCGCGCATGCGCAAAATCTCGCGCGCAGCCAACTCGAGATCTGTAACTTGCGAGTAACCAACTTGGGCGTATGGCTGGTGCAAAAGAACTCGCGAATGCGGCAAGGCAAGACGCTTGCCTTTCGTGCCGGCGGCCAGCAACACGGCAGCTGCTGACGCGGCCTGACCCAGACAGATCGTCGCGATGTCGTTCTTGATGAACTGCATGGTGTCATAAATTGCGAACAACGCCGAGATGTCACCACCCGGACTATTGATGTAAATGTTGATGTCTTTGTCTGGGTTCTCGCTCTCAAGGTGAATCAACTGTGCGCAAACTAAATTGGCGATCGTGTCATCAATCGGCGTGCCAAGAATGATGATGTTCTCTTTAAGCAAGCGACTATAAAGGTCATAGACGCGTTCGCCACGGCTGGTTTGCTCGGTGACATTTGGAACGTAATAGTTGCGAACAAAATCCACGAAGAGTCCTCTTGTTAAACGGTTTCTAATTATCGTGTCTGAAATCTGACACTTTAATTACTGACCTTTAACGCTAGTTCGTGGCGTCAGGTTTTTGGGGACAATTAGAGCCCGTATTTATAAAGCCTCAGTGCTTGTGATCATGCTCATGACTGTGATCATGGTCATGATCATGGTCGTGCGCATCGGTGTCTATCTCAATGTCATCATGATTGTGTTCGCCCAAAATTGTTTCGGCATCAATCGCATTGCCTTTGTCGTCAACGAATTGTGAGTTATGCAGCAACCAATCGATTGCTTTTGATTTTGCAATCTGCGCCTTGAGATCAACGATTGCATCGTTCTTTTCGTAAGCCTTACGAATGGCGACTGGCTTCTTTTTGAGTTGTGTCGCGATACGCGAAAATTGTCGTTCGAGATCGTCTTCTGATGCTTCGAGTTTTTCGGCCACAGCAACAGCACGCAACGCAATGTCGACTTTTGTAGCCAATACAGATTGCTCTTTTAGCGCATCAACAAACTGTTCTGCTGTTTGTTGAGTAACCGAAAGCCACTGCTCCATCGAAATACCTTGTGACTCGAATTGCTTCAAAGTGTTCTGCACACGACCGCGAAGGTCGCCATTGACCATCGCCTCTGGTGCTTCGATCTCGAGCAGCGCTGCAAGTGCAGCAGTTGTCTTTTCAACGACGGTGTTTCGCACCTGATTAAGTCGTGACTCTTCAATTCGTGTACGCACGGCCGACTTCCATTCTTCGATGGTTTCGTGCTCGGCTAAATGTTCGGCAACCCATTCGTCGGTCAATTCTGGCAATACTTGCTCTTGAACTTTTTTAACAGTGACAACAAAATCTGCTGTTTCGGTCATGCCTGACGGAATCGATGTGAACTCAAGTTTTTGACCGGTTGTCGCACCTATCAGTTGCTTGTCAAAATCTTCGGCGACCCAACCGCGACCAACTTCATATAGCCAATCATCGACGTTGAGACCTGGCAATGGTTGTCCATCTCGTGAGCCGACAAGATCGAGGGTGACTTGGTCATCAACTTTGGCTGCACGATCAACATCGGTGAGTGTTGCGTGTCGCTTGCGTTCATATTTGACAACTTCGTCGATGTCCTCATCGCTGGCGACGAGCGCAGGCATTTCGACCTTCAGATTTTTGTAACCAGGAATTTCAACAACAGGCCGAACTTCGCAAGTTGCATCAAACACGATGTTTCCGGTTTCTTGTCCGCCTGTCAGATTGACTTCTGGCGTGGCGATGATGTCGAGATCATGTTCGCGCACCGCCAGCGCCAACGACGCAGGAATTGCGTCTTCGATAGCTTGTGATCGAGCGGCTTCTACTCCAATTTGAGCTTCGATTAATTGGCGAGGGGCTTTACCCTGGCGGAAACCCGGGATGCGAATCTGAGTTGAGATTTTGCGAAATGCGCCGTCTAAATAACGGTCGAATTCGATCTCGTCAACTTCGATTGAAAGTTTGATTTTGTTGCCTTCTAAGGCTTCGAGTGTCGTTTTCACAGTGCCGAGCAGTGTATCTGTGGCAAACTATGACTATGGCGACAAATTCGAATGCACCTGCTTCTGCGACACAAGGCTGGAAACCTCACGCCCTGGCTAATCCGCACACTGGTCAACTAGATCTGAGTATGGGCGACACAGTGCGGTCGACGGTTGAACTTAACGGCGTGGCCGTCGGCACCGAAGGAAAAGTAATCCTCGCTAACGGTTTCAACTGGTTGCGATACCGAGTTCGATTCGCGAACGGCATCGAGGTTGGCGATCTTGATCAGCGCAACATCGAGCCAATTGGAAAAGCCGCAAAGCGACTCGCAAAAATTGCAAAACGCGCACAGTAAATCTCTGCGTCACCATTTTCCCGGTTTGCGGGATGGCTGGTCGCGATTTGATGGCCCCGCTGGCACACAAATGGTTGATGTTGCAATTAATGCAATGACCGAATGGGCCACGACAGGCTCGAACGCAAACACTGGCGGATACTTTGCTGCGGCCGACGCTTGCGATGCACTTCTTGAATCGACGCGAAGTGTTGTTGGCGAATTTCTTGGCGCCGACCCTGCAGGCATTTGTTTGGGCGCCAACATGACGACGATGACGATGGCTCTCACTCGCGCTATTGCTCGCACTTTAAAACCTGGTGACAGAATTGTCGGAACACGATTAGACCATGAAGCAAATGTTTCACCGTGGCGAATCGCCTGCGAACTCTCGGGAGCAGAACATGTGCTCACTCCGTTTGATCCGCAAACTGGTCGGCTCGACATGGATGCATTTGAGCAACTCGTCAACGACCGAACCAAATGGGTGGCCGTCACGGGAGCGTCAAATTTGATCGGCACGATGCCCGATCTAAAAGCGGTGGTTACTATCGCGCACAAACACGGTGCACGAGTTTTTGTTGACGCTGTGGCTTTGGCGCCACATCGCCAGATAAACATTCGCGAGTTGAGTTGTGATGTGCTCGCTACTTCTCCATATAAGTGGTACGGGCCACACGCTGGCGTCATGTATGTCGAACCGTCACTTCTAAATGCACTGCCAATTTCCAAGGTGCGACCAGCAAGCGACACAGGGCCAAGAAGATTTGAAACTGGCACGCCAAATTTTGAAGGTATCGCTGCGACTCAAGCCGCAGCGAGATTTTTAATCGAAGAAGATATGCAGAAACTTCAGGCTGTCGAACGGGCCGTGTTTGCGCCGTTGCTTGAAGGTTTACTCGAAACACCAGGTGTTCGCGTTTGGGGACCACGTGATTTAGAAATGCGTGCACCGACAGTTTCGTTCACGATTGATTCAATGTCGCCTGATCGCGTTGCACAAGAACTCGCCGCAAAAAAGATCGCGGTTTGGTCGGGCGATTCTTACGCGGTCGAGGTCGTTGCTCAACTTGGATTAACTGAAAGTGGTGGCGTTGTTCGGGCAGGTGTGGTTCGCTACATAGATAAAGAAGATGTAAATAAGTTTCTTGCCGCTGTTCGCGGGCTAGTTAGTCGGTAGCATTACTCAGTCCGGGGAGTGGCGCAGTTGGTAGCGTGCCTGGTTTGGGACCAGGAGGCCGGGGGTTCAAGTCCCCCCTCCCCGACAAATGAGTGACAGTAGTTCAGCGCAAGTTTTAAAGTCGGCGAAGTACGTCTCGCTGATCACCTTCCGCAAATCTGGTGAACCTGTTCGCAGCCCCGTGTGGTTTGCCCAATTTGGCGAGAATCTGAACAGTTATGGCGTGATCACCGAAACTAATGCGGGCAAGGTCAAGCGAATACGGGCGAATTCAAAAATCGAAATTCAAGTTTGCGATATCAAAGGCGGGGTCGAACCTGATGCCCAAAAGTTTTCAGGTGTCGCGCACCTAGTAATTGGCGCTGAAGCCGTTGCTGTGCGCAAAGCAATTTCAAAACGCTATGGCTTGACTTACAAATTGTTTTCGATTTACCACTCGGTCTCAAGTTTGTTCAAGAAGAAAGATGAACTGCCTGAGACAAATATTGTCTTTAAACTCAACAACTAGCAGCTACTAGTTTTTTGCGATTTCAAAAACTGCTGTCTTTTTAAAGTTCGCCAGCATTTCTGGCAACGGTTCGACACCAATACCGACTGTGTTTGGCACAGCAATGTGGCCATTCTCAATTACAAATGGATGAGTAATGTCGCGGGCGAAATAACGCGCCGAGGCTGAAATATCCCCTGGCAAAGTGAAACCTGGCAAAGCAGCCAGTGCAAGATTTGCCGCACGACCAATGCCGGTTTCGAGCATTCCGCCACACCAAACTGGCACGCCGCGCGAGAGACATAAATCGTGGATCTTCTTTGCTTCGAGATATCCACCGACGCGACCAGGCTTGATGTTGATAATCGAACATGCTTTGAGGTCTAATGCGCCTCGAGCTGTGTCAAACGAAGTAATCGATTCATCAAGGCAGACGGGTGTTTTGATTTGTTGCGCTAGTTCAATGTGGCCCGCTAGGTCATCTTCGGGCAGCGGTTGCTCGATCAGAAGCAAACTGAATTCATCGAGTTGCTTGAGATGTTTCGCATCGGCCACCGTGTATGCCGCATTGGCGTCAACTTGCAGTAAAAGCTCATCGCCAAATTCTTTGCGTACAGTGCGAACAAGTTCAATGTCGCTTCCTGGTTCGATTTTTAGCTTGACACGTACATAGCCCTGCGCCAGATATTCACCGACAACGCGAACCAAGTCATCCAAACTGTCCTGGATACCTACCGACACCCCAGACGGCACAGACGTTTTTGTTGCACCTAAAAATTTTGCCAACGAAGTTTTTTGTTCACGAAGCTCCAGATCAAGAAGTGCGGCCTCGACGCATGCTTTCGACATATAGTTTCCGCGTATTGGTGCGGCAGCCCCAATAAAACTTTGTGCTGTCGAGTCATGGCGCAGCATCGGCACAAGAAACCGTGCAATAACTTCGACGCAGTTTTCTAAATATTCAGATGAGTAGTTCGGCTCGGTGCCCGCAACGCACTCTCCCCAACCAGAAGTTTCATCCCCAACCGCGCGAATGTATAGCAAGTCGCGCGATGTATCTGTGCCGAATGACGTTCTAAACGGCGACACAAGGTCTATGTCACCTCGCCAAAGCTCAATCGCCCGCAGCACTTTTTAATTCACCTTCGAATTTTCGAACTCATAACATATGAACCATCTGCTGTGAATCCTCGCACAAATTTTGAGGCGCCAAAAGCCGATTCGAATTTTTCACGTTGAGCTAAACGCACTTTGCGAACAAGCGCCTGGTCGGCAGACACGCCACTGTGGCGCAATGCGACAATATCTTGTGGGGTTTCAATCAGCTCTTCGCCATCTTCGCTAGTGACCGTTTCAGCATGTGGTGCAATGTCGCAGCCCGCAACTTGACGCTCAACAACAAGTCGATCGGTATTGTCTCCAGAGTTAATGACATCGTCGAGTTCGCCGTAAAAGTCGCGGTGGTAACTCACGACCTTGGCACCGAG
>Ga0208594_1000187_pt1 | contig 18837 bp, 36 predicted proteins | sample LakMenEpi14Sep10_FD_150699 | JGI IMG/M metagenome (GOLD analysis project Ga0208594, IMG submission 150699) | Freshwater microbial communities from Lake Mendota, WI - 14SEP2010 deep hole epilimnion (SPAdes) | ecosystem: Environmental > Aquatic > Freshwater > Lake > Epilimnion/Euphotic zone ...
GGTACTGGACAAACGAGTGCAAGCAGCGCAATCAACGCTTTGTTACCATCACAAACGGGGGAAAATGGTAAGTATTTAACAACAAATGGTACAACAGCTTCATGGGCAAATGTAAGTGCTGGTTATCCGACAATAGCTTTTGCAGTTACACTAACATCTGGTTTAGCTAGTACTACACAATTAATAAATACAACAGGAGCAACCATAAGTGTTACTAGTAGTACTAACATTATTACAGTTACATCATCGAGCAATATTTTTACATTAAATAAAACATTTTGTACGTCTAATGCAATTAGAAGCACAAACGCTTTCACATTTGGAATTTTGACACCTATATTTCAAAGAAGCAATGACAGCAGTTGCACATTTGATGTATTTACTAATGATGGTTCAGCAGCTAATATATCCCAAATAACAGCACCAGCAGTTTGGCAATTTGAAATTGTAATTTATCCTTAATACCTAAAAAATGGCAAAAGGAAAAGCAGGTGGTGAATCTCGTAAGATCACCTTTGGTAAACGTAAAGGTGGGAAAGCTAGAAAGTCTAGCGGTCCTAAAGATAAAGCTGTCTCTAAGTATAGAGGACAGGGTCGTTAACGAATACTAAATGTATGGAAAGTGAACATGTTAAGAAAGCAAAGAAAGAAATTAACAACCTTAAGAGACGCATCCCTAATGCTAGCGATGTTCTTCCTACCGTTTGGGTACGACTTCCTTTTCAAACTGATAATGGAGGTAACTGGCTCATTCTGGGTAGCAGATCTTATCTTCTATGGAATCTCCGCTTCCTTCTTTGCATCCTATATCTTGTTGTCCAAGTACTTAAATAAAGATCGTACGTCTTAGGTTAACATTTACATAAGCTTACACACCCCCTCAACATCTTCTGTAAGCTGCCTAAGCAAAAGTAAGGGTCCCATAATCGGGACCCTTTTCCTTTACTACCAAGATATACCACCAAGATTCTTAGATGCTAACCACGTATTTATATCATTAAATATATGACCACCATCCCAGTCTTTATCTTTTTTATACGCTGCAGATGCAGGATGTGATACAGATATAATTGGATGTTGATATGCAGAAGCTCCCAGTATAGGACTTTCTATATACTCTCTGAATGTTTCTGCTTGTTTACCTAACAGAACAAATAGTACATCATCTTTCTTTGCTCTTATCTGATCTATAACAAATATCAGGAAATCTTTCCAAATTCCATAGTGTGTACCTGGTTTATTCATCTGCACAGTGAGTGCTGAATTAAGGAGTAAGACACCCTGATTAGCCCAACGTGTAAGATCGGGATCTTGTTCATGTGATCCTAATGCATTAAACATATACTTTAAACTGGGTTGTGCTTTACCTGTTATTCCACAGGAAAACGCAATACCATCTGCTACACCAGGAGTGAAATAAGGATCTTGTCCTATTATCACCACCTTAGTTTTACTCCAAGCACATTGTTCAAATGCTCTGAATACATACTTTAATCCAGGAGTAAATCTCCTGTCCATTGTAACCTCGTCATACAATTTTTGTATAACTTGTTCAAAATCAGTACTGTTGAGGAATAGTTTTAGTACATCCCCCCATCCTGATTCTTGTAGTTTTGCTATAAGTTTTGTTTTGGTATCTTGTATAATACCTGTTTTTTCTTCAGTTGTTGTCATAAGTTTGTATATTTGATGTAACAAATATTGTATGGAAAAGTTACAGATTGAAAGAATAAAGAATGAAGGAATCATAGATATAAAACTAAGTGGTAGTTTTTATAAAAGAATCCAGCAGGTTTTAAACTTTATAGCTTCTATAGAAGATAAAGATTCTCTTACAGATCTTATCGATAAATTAAATGATGAAGTTTCTGATGAGAATTTTTCAGAATGGGAGACCGTTGTAGAAACAATGATGATCTTATGTTCTGAAATAGAAACAAAAGCTAAAGAGCAAGGACATACAGAGATGGTAGATATAGAAGTTACACCTACCACCACTGATGCTCCCACTGCTAACCTATAGGATAATCAATCGCTTGACCTATAGATACAATAGTCTCTATTACAAGAGATAGTTCTTCCTTACTGCATTTACCAAAGCTTTTACAATAGAGAAAGGTTTCTCCCTCTATTTCTTTTTCAATACATATACCAGCTCTGCGTTTAACTATCAGTTTCATATCTTCAAAAGTTTCTCCAATATGTTGCGATAGTTCTCTAATCATCGCGTGAATCTTTGCAAGCTGTGCAAGACTACCATCATCGCTTTGAACTTCCATATAAACTTCTAGCTTATAACCTTCAGGTAGGTTATTTATAAAAGCTTCATACTTTATTTTATCAGCAGCTGTTAGATAATCAATTTGACCATTCTTTTTTTCTAATATGGTCATCAACGTATTCTTTCTCATAAGTTTAGAATTTTTTCACCTTGTTTAACCCAGGTTATTTTAGAGCTATCAAAATCCTTGAGAGCTTCTGTAATCCATTTCTCATCAACTGTACCTTTATAGCACAGGATGTGAATAATAGCACACTCATCTGGATTTAAACGTAGTAGTCGTCCTATTCTTTGCGAACTCTTGCGTTCATTACCATACGCGTGCATAATAATACCTTCTTTTAGTCCTTTTATATTTACACCCTCATTTAACTGCAGTACACAGGATAGCTTAGTTATTCTACCAGCAGAGAATGCTTGCAGGTTTTCTTCACTATCAGGATTTGCAGAGTCATAAGTAATAGGACATATCCTACGAGCTTGAGCTATCGTATTAGCAAACAGAATACATTTTTCTTCTGAACTATCTAATAGTTTTTTAGCATATACCTCTTTACTAAGATAATCCATCATAGACTTCATACGAAGAACACTAGTTATTTGCTTAGCTTTTTGTGTCTTAGCACCAGCTATTCTTCTTGTCCAATACTCATACGAATCAAACTCTGATGTCCACCAACTTTTACCTTTACTTTCAATCTTAAGATTTTTTCTAGCATCAAGATATAGTTCGTGTACTACTATCTTATAGTCATTAAGAATTTGATCCTCTACAGCATAGTCAGTCATATACTTATATACAATAGGACAGAATCTATTTACCATACGTCCTTTCTCTGAATCTCTCCATCGTGGAGGCGTACCAGTAAGTCCTAGTATATATCCGTTATATTCTTCTAAAAAGGTTTCGTGAGAATGTAATAAGCTATGACATTCATCCAATACAATATATGTATACTCTTTTGGATCTTTTTTGTTTAAAGATACATACGTAGTATATTCAATACGTTTCATTAGTGATTTAGAAATATGAAATCTTTCTGCATCTTGTTTCCAAGATTCAAAAATGCTCAACTTTGGTGCTACCACTAATATCTTATGTATCTTCTCTGTTATCTTATGATAGTGTTCAAGGTATTTTAAACCTATAAGAGTTTTACCAACCCCCATAGATATCCCTAATCCACATCTTTTATATTTAAGTGCTTCTGCAAGTGCTTCAGCTTGTACTTCATCTCTTTTACTCATTTTTAATGTTTAATCGTGATTCAGATAGTCCCAGTTCTTTTGCTTCAATAGGATGGAGTTCTATCCATCTATGACAACTATTGCAAGCAGCTAACCAGGTTGAAATGTTTAGATAATCATCACCCACTCTACCACGCTTATGATGTACTTCAGTTGCCACCTTTGTACAACTAGGTAAATTAGCTTGACAAAACTTATTTAAAGCAAGAAATGCCAATCTACGTTTATCGTAGACTGACATTTCCTTCTTTCTTTTATCACTCACCTTTTTTACAGGTGTGCGTTGTTTTGGTTTATCGGGAGGATTAATTGAATACCAGCATTCTTTACAATATTTCTGCTTCCCTTCGCTCTTCCAAATGTATTTCATCTGATTGCATTGAGCGCAGTTCTTGAGTTTTGATTGGATCATATTCAATTGATGATTCTATTAACATACCACCTATAGCAGGTCTACCCATAATATCTACAGGTCCTTTAATCATATTAGCAATTACACTCCCTCTTTTTAAGAGGTCTTCAAGTAATATTCTTTCTGCTGTTGTTTGTGGTAATAATACCAGTTTAGTTTCTTGATTGATTGTAACAAAAATTGTTTCCATTTTAGTAATTGTGGCTTGGAAAGATCATCTCCACTTCTTCAGCAAGTTCCGGTTGTACATCTTTGATAATTTCGTAAACCGGTTTTAGTTTATCGTGTATGGATTTCATATATAGATAATGATTACTCTGTAGCATTTCATCAAGTACTTTTTCAGGTACTTCTGTTTCTACATTAATAATACCGTGTTTAGTAGGTATTTTTTGATCCACTTTATGGTCTTCATACACTTTTTCATACTGTTCTTTAATAGTCTTTGCTGTAAAGAATAAAAAGATGATCTCTTGATTAGTTAAATTAAGTTGAGTCATTGTTTGGGGAACAGACCTTTTAGACGCAGATATTCTACAATCTCCTGTTCGGACACTAAGGTACGAATATCTGTTCTACTAACATCAGTTCCCACTGGGTTTTCTTTGCAAACGTCAACAAACTGCTTCATAAATTTTGAATGAGGGAATAGTTTTAACAGCAGGTTGTCTAGTCTTGTGCTAATAATTTCTTTCTTCCAGTTATATAGCACTTTCTCCACCTTTCTTGCTACGTCTAGAATATAATACTGACGTATTAAAGGCATTTCCTTTATCTGCTTATCTGTATATCTGTGTTTAGAATACAAAATGTCATTAAGGATTCTCCTGTGCGTGGGTGATAAAAAGTCATCTTTACTGGATAGAGCTCTTTGTCCTTTGTACACCTTACCAAATAGAACAAGTTCTTTTGTAGGTGTTTGATTTTCAAGCTTATAAACATAATGCTTGTTTGTGTCCGTATAGATAACAGACATCTTGTTAGCTTCAACGCTAATTGTTTTGAATTGGTTAGATGGTTTTTTGGGTTTCTTCCTTGTCATTTGACATTGATTTAAGGGTTTATAAATAAAAAAGGGGATAGAAATCCTATCCCCTCTTTTTAGAGTTGGTGTGTAAATACTTGATTTACTATATGTTATTCTTCATCAGGTGTGTAATCGATATCAGGTTCAACAGCATCTTCTACAATCTTATCTACTGGAGGAACAAAGTTATCTTCTGGATCAAATCTGGTGACTTTACCTTCTAATATAGATCCAAAGAATGGATCTTCAATTGGTTCACCATAGTTAATGGACAGCAAAAACTCAAATTCCTCATCATCCATCTCAAGATACTGCTCTACAGATATTTCAATCACCTTACCATTTGGTAGACTGTACAGCATTACTATTAATTTCTATACGAATTTAATAGATAACTGTCACATTTCCAATAGCTTACGCTAACAATTCAGCAGTATACAGCTATACCTTCTTTTTTTTCAGATCTCTTACCACTCCTTTCCAGTAAGCGTTGGTTTTGTTAATAGCTAACTGACGCTCTTCAAGCTTTCTTTTAAGCTCTTCATTCTCGCGTTCAAGTCTATCAATTCCTAGCAGCTTCTTAAATAGCTTCAGCATATACTCTTATTTTAATTAATCAATTAATCCATTTATAAACTTGTGATATAGATTTGTAAATCTACCAGCAGTTTTTTGGGATTCTCCTTTGTCTTTAACTCTATCTGATTCGGTCAATTCTACTGTTGATTTAAGATCACCATTCTCATCCACCTCATATGGATGGCGTGTGATATTATATACAATTACATCATCGCCTTCTTCAGTACTTATATTGATAATAACAACTTCCTCTTTACTCTCTTGTTGTTTTTCTTTGTTGAATATTCTCATCCAAGCTTCTGCTACAAAAGAAATACATATAGGACTAATATTGTGCTTTTTTATCTTTTTGCATATTACTGGAATACCTTCTGACATAAAGAACTCTTTATCTTCTTCTCCTTTAAAATCTGTTTCAATATGAACTATTGCAAGTTGGTCTACATCTTCTTTTATTCCCATAATTTGTATATAAGCACTTATATTTCCTGTTTTATTTATTTCTCTTCGGATATTTTCGATTAGTTCTTCTTTATAGTTTTGTATAATTAGATCATATTTCATATATGTACTGTTTCGTAATCAGTAATAATCTCTATTTGTCCCTTATAGAGTCCTGTACCTAATGTATTTAAATATGATAGTAGGATGTATAGTTCTGATACAACATCATACCCCATTTCTTTGGAATTTACATTAGTTATTTTATAACCACTTCCTGTATCTTCAGCAGATATTGCTGTTTGTCCTTTTGCGTGATCATTCCACGCTGCACCAGATCTAACGAGATTATATACAGGGTTACCTGTCTTTTCATTTTCTGTTTCTATAATCGTGTAGTTTTCTACACAGTCATCACCATAAGTATCGTAAACTCTTACCTTCATAAATCTCTAGTCTTATCGAGTTTACCAAACACACCTTCACACATTTCATCAAAGTAGTCAGCGTTCCATACAAGAAGACTTGTAATAGCTGCCCATAAAATAATAGGAATTGATAACATCACTCCTACCCAGTAGTAAATAAACTTTAACATAGTTTAGTTTTTAGATTTAAAAAATGTCCCCAGTGTAGAAACACCGGGGTTGATTGCTTGTCATATGAAAAAAAACAGTGGAGGTGACGGGAATCGAACCCGTGTCCAACTAAGAACCTGTACATACAACGTCTCACATGCTTAGATCTGCAAGCTGATCAGTATAGGGAACCAAGAGGTCGCATCCACCACCTAGTTTTATGACTACTAGGAAAACTACTTGTCAGTTTCTGTTGCCAGGTATGACTACCCCGTAGGTTAGGCAGCGATTGCTACTTCACCGAAGATAGAAGCAAGGATTGCTTCACCTTCTGCTACACGCTCAGACTGAGTCATTGCGTTTATTAGTTGATTCCGAGATTAAAGTGGTTGGAGAACCATCCCACTGCATGTGTACATACCGACTGCATAGCTGTCAAATCCATGCACCCCCAAGAATTATTCTGAATCAGCGTCTTGCTCGTCAAACATTTCCATAATGTTATCCAGCTGATCATTAAACTCTCTGACAATTTCTTCTTCATCTACATGTATAATACGTGGTTTTTTATTATCCGCGTCATCAATGTAGTAATATACTGGAACCTTAATGTTTAGGTTCTTTATAAGTTTAGCCTTCGTCATCTGATATAGTTATTTCAAGTGTGACTTCTTTAAATAAATCCCAAGGCATACTCTCATCTTGTAAGAGATCTTTAGCAGTTTGTTTAGTAAATGTCATAGGATAGAGCTGTGGTATTAAAGATGTGGTGTATGAACCGTCATCTGTAAAATGTACAAACTCATCCGTAATGATATACTGTAATGCTTTTAGTTTCATTTGTCGATTAAAATTAGTTCAAGACCACGATTAAACCAAAGAATTTCTATAGAAAGATTACATAGTTCTTCTTCGTATGTTCTTTCATGCCATATACGTAGTGCAGGAAGAATATAGAATGTACTGTGTAACTCACTGATTTGCAGTTTCATATGTTAATATTTATCTCTACCTCTACGATACGTTTCTAAATCGTCCATTTGTGTTTTTGCACGGGATTTTGACTTGATGGACTTTACAAAGTCTTCCCCTTTTCCTATAAGTTCCACTAGTGTTTTAATATTGCTAGACTTAAGTATACCTGGAGTATTTGGATTAGACCAATACTCTTGATATTTATCTCTAGGAATAGCTGACCAGTTTTTAGTCATTGAATTGTAGTGGAATACATAATTGTATACATTCTCTTCCATATAAATGGTTTTATTCTTCGTCAAAGATTTTAATTTCTACGCTTTTAAGATAACCATCACTAGTGAAGTTACCATATACAGGATACATTCCATCACCTATCACAGTGGAAAATGCTACACCTGCACCAGTATGCCCCATCTTAAACTTTAGTTCACCAAATCCATCTTCAGATAGTGTATGCATAGCGCAAGCATTATAACTAAAAGGAGCTTTTGGTTCGTGCTCTTCAATAAGCACCCACTCACCAGTGGAGTTAAGCTCGTTCATTGTCTTTCCATACTTAGGAATAACGCTTTCGTAGTTTTCAAAATCTACACGATACTGTAATCTATCACCTGTAGTTTTGTGCTGATAGATACGGATGTCTTCAAAGTCTTCTTTCTGCCACTCGCTATCTATATAGCAAGGATCGCAGATTAGGAGCTGACCAGAGTCCACTGCAGCATATCCCATTAATAGTGTTTCCATTGTTATTGTTTTGGATTATTAAATGTTTCTTCGTAAATCTCTTCAAATGTTTTGAAGTCTTTTCCTCTTCCAGCATTCCATGCTTGCTGTCCACCCATAATAAAGAACTGTCTAAGCAGACTTCTCTCCATTATACGTGCTTGTTCGTATGTAATGTCCCAAATAGCTTTTGATTTGGGTTGCTCATCTTGAATCTCTTTGATGAGTAGTTCTACTGCTGTTTTTTCTTTCATATTATTTTTTTTAAACGTTAATGTGCGTTATAATGCACAAAATATGGGGTTTTTGTCCGTTATAAGGGACATTATATTGCACTTATTGTTAAAAAACTATACCTAATTCGGTATAATTCCGAATAAAGGTGCATTATTATACACTTTTACATATAATTATAGAGATAGGATATTACCAAAGGATATTAACCCCTTCTCAAACTCACCATCCTCTACACACGCAGCGTTAGAAAACACGGTGGGAGTATTAGAGAAGTGACTAACTCCTTGATTATTAAGGTCTTTATAGTTGTGTATATGACCAAAGCATACCAGCTTAAGCGTATCTTTTAGAGCATAACAACGCTTCATCAGTGATAAGTCACCACACATCTCTAGGTTATTCTGTCTATCATAGCTTAGATCACGGATACCCTTGGGAGGACCGTGTACAACAAGCACATCAGTATACTCTGGTATTTTCTGCCACACTGCGTGAGTTTTATCTCTAGCTTTCATAAATGCCCAGTCACCAAACGTTGGTGTAACAGGAGTTCCGTAGAAAACTACACCATTAATAGTGGTGGCAGCATTCTCTAGATAGATGATTTCAGCTTGAGCAAAATGTGCTGGGGTAACTAAGTTCCTTTCGATAGATGTATCGTGGTTACCTGCTACATAAATCTTATGCTTTACAGGTACAGACTGATACCATTCTACAAAGTTGAGCACCTCTTCTCTGTTTCTATATGGATCTCTCCAGTTGGAGCAGTCCCCGCTGTGTACCACCACATCAACACCATCAAACCTTTCGTCAGGTATCATATGATGGAAGCTGTGCGTGTCGCTAATGTGTAGAATTTTCATAACAATAGGTTTTAAAATAACACTCTTATCTATCCAACTTACAAGTGTCATGGCTGTCCCCTTGCAGTGATTCTGCGTAGGTTAGGAATAGACTGTTCAGAAGTTCATCATCAGGTATAGTCAACCTGCTGTTACCAAGTAACCGCCACTTACCTATACGGTTATCATACCGTTTCTCATCGTATTAGGCATACTATCCAGTGATTGAGCTGGAACGTGTAGTCAGGACAGGATTCGAACCTATGAAGTACCACCACGGAAAAACAATCCTTGAGAAAACAATTCCGCCACCTGACTATATACCCCCATATTCATTCCTAGACCAAAACCCAATCTGATAAGTAAGTAATATAGGGGTTTGTTATGTCAGATTATAGACCTCCATAACACGGTCTATTTCAAAAATATCAAATCTTTTTCAGATGGAGTCCAATCTTCTGGCATTGGATCATCATCCACATCGGAATCTACTGTTATAGGAACAGGTTCATCACTAGCAGTTCTATTTATAAATGATAGATAATCAGCAGTGTATATGATTTTGAGATCTTTAGTGTCATTTGTACAGATCTTATTATTCTTTACCATTACAGACCAAGAATGTTTAAAACCATACATACTCTTTACACCTGATATCCGAGGCATAACAAACTTATCACTTCCTGTACGAATATCTTGACATATAACAAACTCACTGTGAGCAGGTGTAATATTAACAATGTTAACGCGACCAACTACTACATCTTTTGGTGAGCTAGGATTACCAAGAGTTGCTTGTACAAGACACCCCTCGTGATATTCTACATCATTAATGGTGACATAGTTTCTTTCATATAATGGTAAAATCCACTCAGTATCATTAGATGTTATAATTCCAGCTTGATCTACATCAAATACCCAACCATATTCATACTCAAATTTTTCATTAGCTTCAGTGCAACCATTCCAATCATCATCATCGTGACATATCCATGCTCTAAAAGCTCTATCTTCAAGATTCACCTTATTAATACAAAGCATTGCATCTGTAATTTCAACTGTTTCATCTGGATCATCTTCGTCTCCTCTAAATAGCTTTACTTTTATTTTATCACCATGAAATATTTTAATACCATCTACAACTATATACCATAACGACTTATCAATCTGTGCTTCTGATTTAACTTTAAGTCTTTTCATACAAGAGTTTTAAAAAAGCTCCCAGGAATAATTTCCCAGGAGCTTATATTATCAATCATCATCCTCGTCATCACCGTGCTTATCCTTATGAGCTTTTGCTTCATTTTTGTAGCTGATGAATTTTTCTATAAACTTATCTTCATCACCATCTACAGCTTTATAAAGCATAGTCATACCAGCAAGAACGTGCTGTAGCTTCTTGTCGGTATCCATTCTCAAGTCAAGACGAGAATACTCCCATACAAGATAAACACGCTCATTATCAGTCCTCGCTTCATCAAGAATTTTTTCAATAACTCCTGTTTTTGTACGAAGATTTGAAGGAGCATCATCAGGATCATCAAACAAATCACGAATCATCATCGCTTGATTAATTATACTAAATAACACCTTTGCGTCCAATACATCAGATCTGTGATCTGGAATACTCAAAGCAGCTTGGACATTACCTGCTGAGTGATCAAATTTTACCATTATCGGTAGTTTTAGGGGTGAAAGATTGTTTTACCATTTCCACTGCTTCAGTGTGACCTTGCAGTGACTCGTTATACGTTTTATATCGACGTTGAAACTCGTCGTACTGTCCACCAAATATCATTGTCTCAAATAATATGGGTGTTGATTCGTCCATAAATGAATGATCCCATCCAAGGAAGACTGTTGATATTTTAATGTTGTCTATATAATCAATAGCAACACGTTTCATATCATCAGTCATTCCTTTTCGGAACTCATCGAAACTCACAACGTATGGATTCTTGTTCTCGTCTAAAAGATAAGATTTCATGACTTAGTTTTGTGAAGTTGTTCGAAAATAGAGTTTACCTGCTTAACAGGACCAACAGCATTAAGACCAATGACAGCAGTATATCCAAAGTTATCTTTCTTTTTGATATCACTATCATCCATTGGTCTACCTAAACCACTGGTAATATGGAACTCACTAAATATTTCAGCAAGAAACACAGACTCACGGAAAGACCCTAATGTAAATACAGGAGCAAAGGTAGTCCAATTGAAACGCTCTTGTGCGGATTTAATCTTTGCTTGCACAATACAATACTTACCTGCTATTTTAGGATCTCTGTATGTATCTGATGAAAACGAACAATACCATACTTCTGTTGCAATACCTGCTTGTTCTAACGCATAGATAGTAGGAATCGCTGTTGCTGCCACATTACGAAATGATTTTTGATCTACACACGCAGAACCACAGATATTAATAGCAATCTTTACAACAGGTTTTCTAGCGTTTTTGTAAACACCAAAATATCTATCCTCACCACTAAGTGCTTTTGGAACATTCAGTCGGAACCCGTGATCAGTAAACTCTATGCGTTTACGGTAGGTGCGTGCTTGTCTAATAAGATCTTTATACTTCTTATCAGCCATAGTTTTCTTCACCTCAGCTAGACACATATCTTTACCTTTCTTAGGATCAAATCTCGTAGTGTGAAAACCATCTTTACTTTCTTCATCACCATAACGCCAGTCTGAATCACCTATCATATTATCTAGCTGACCCTGATTCTTAGGATGCATAGTGGCAGGAGGATTATCCATATCGGTGTTAGTAAAGAAATCACCAACAGATTCGTAGACGATGTTATAGACATCATCTTTCATAAATCTTTTCATATGATTTATTTTAAAGTTAAAAAAAAGCAAAGGGGTTTTTACGCCCCCTTGCTATAACCCATCCATCAGGACACTCCAACAGTGTTTTTTAGCTTTTTCTGAAGCTCTTCATCCCAATGACTAGAAATCATATTTAGGATATCCTGCTTACAGAAATTGTTGAACAGTAATGTAGATGCATCAAACACAGAGCGCGTTGAGAACTTCTCGCTTTCTACATGAGAGTTCATAAATGCTCTGATTCCTTGCATCCACTCATAATGATCACCAGCAATGCTCTTCTCGATGTTCTCATCATAGTCGATGAATATACGACACAGTTTAAAACGATCGAGGAATGCCATATCCTGCATCTCTCTACCCTGATATTCAACAGAACCTGATCCCCACGTATTACCTGCTAGAATACAGAAGAAATCCTTATGCTTTTTAGCAATAGGATTACCTTGTCTATTAGGTACAGAGATCTGTCCGCTTCTGTCAAATACAGCGTTAAGCACTACAGCAATAGATGGTGACATTGCATCATACTCATCGATTAGAAACAAACCACCGTTCTCATAGAAGTCTAGGAACTGTGATGTAACATAACCGTTGAGATTAGCAAATCCCACCAACTCTGACTTAGATGCCTCCATATTACAGGAGAAGGATGCATAGCGAAGCTGCATAGAATCAGCAGCTTGTTTTGCTAGCGTTGATTTACCAGAACCTGTAGGTCCTACAATCATAGCTTGCTTAAACAGTTGCAGATAACTGATGAGCTTCGGAAGTTCTTTGTGTGCAGAAGGATTGTCAATTACTGCTTTCAATTCACCTTTTAAGTGAATCTGTGTGCGTTTGCTCTCTAAAAACGACTCAATAATCTTTTCTTTCTTACTAGAGTAGTCGTCTTTAAGTGCTTCCAACAGCTCCTTCTTTAACTGTTTGGTTAGTTTGTCTTTTTCTGATACCACGACATCAGACAATATACCGTGGATTTTTTCGTGTCTGAGCTTGTACATAACAAGTTTATCGACACGTTCTTGAATTGCTTGTTCGGGAATCATCACTTGAAATCCCGTTGTTGTTGAAGTGTTACTCATCTTCGTTTCTATTTTAGGGGGTTTTTGAATACTCTGTTCTTTTTTAACTGTTCTAATTACATTAAAGTAGGTGTTGGTACAACTCCATCTAATTGGTTCATTTTTATCACCATAAAAGAATAGATTAAAAATACCATCATGAGTGGTGCTACTTGATTTAGCTTTCACTGTATAAGTGCTACCTTTTGTAACATACGCATGTCCACCTGTATGTAATATCTCAATGGTGTCTCCTGCTTCTATATCCTCGTAAGCAATCTTTTCTATTCTAATTGTTGTTTTTTCCATAGGATACACCATTTTTAACAGTGAGTAAGAAGCTTGTCACTACACCGCACTTTATAGAAAAGTCAGCGTTGTTGTGTGCATACTTGCACAAGTCCTTGAGAGACTTTGGTACATTTAATGTAACAGGTGACTTAGTCCAGCTATCAGATAGACGCTCTAATAGCATCACTCTAACAGGTGCTGGGATTCTTGCATCACTAATGTTTTTTAGCACTTCAATAGTGCCAGTGATTGTACTATCTAACATATCAGATAGTGCATTTTGAATGAATTGATGTTGGGTTTCCATATGTTTAGGTTATTAATTACAAAAAAAGCAGGAGACAATTACATTACCTCCTGCGTTAGAACTACTTGAGTAGAAATTAGAGGAGCGACTATACGGGATGAGCTGACGCGTTCCAGAAACTAGTATTCTGTACTAAGCTAAATCAGAGTGACCGCCAATACGGTTCCGGTTTTTCTACGTTTCGTTCCAGGATGTGTGTTTTACATCTTTGCATCAGGGGTGGAATCGAACCACCCTTAACACCATGCTGATAAATTATTATTCAATATCGTATTCTCTTATTTTACGATATAAAGTACGAGCACTAATACCAAGAGCTTCAGCAGCATTATCTCTATGTCCTTTATGTCTTCTTAAAGCATTAATTATAGATCCTTTTTCCAGTACTATCATAGAAAGAATATTTTCTTCATCGTCTTCATATCGGTTATTCTTATATTCTTCAGAAGGTACTTTTAATGGTTCATATTTAAAAGTGTCTATCTCTTTTTTTTCTAGCTCATCCTGTAGTATTTTTACAAACATGCGTTTTAATTCTGTTACATCTTTTTTCATGTCAAAGAAAAGCTTGTAAAGAATTTCTTTTTCTGATGTATTAGCTTGTACTTCAGCTTTTAATTTTTCAATTAATTCAGATTTTAGGGTTTCAATATCCATAGATTTAAGTTTTAGAACTAGGAGGGGGAATCGAACCCCCTCTAGAACCATTCTAGTTAAGCACACTCATTAAAAAAGTTAAAGATGTTATCTTTATCTCCATTAACAAATGTGAGTTTTTCACTATTCTTTTTCAGATAGTTACAAAATCTTGTGTGATTATAAGTGGAAAAGTTTTGGGTTACGTATTCTACATAAGCACCTACAAAGAACTTATTAGAAATACGGTCCATACGAGGTACAATGTTCAATACATCAGTTACAAAATCTAAGATTTGTACTGCTCTATCTTCGTTTTTCACTTTAAATGTACCCTTCTTGATAACCGAGTTTACTCCACCACTACCAGCATTTCTACCACTAAGAATAGAAGCAATAGTTTGCACTTCAAGATCATACTGATTAAAGTAGTGAGATAGTTTCTTATAATCAGGACGGATAAATGACCATATTTGGATATAGTCTTTTAACTGCCATGACTTAGAACTTGAGTTTAACAATGCTGTTTTCTCTACTAATTCTTCTTCGTTTTTGATTTCTATCTCTACATATGGAATATCCATATTTAGACGAAGAAGAGCAAAATAGAGGTGTTGACCATCAATAATGTACCAACCTTTAAGACCAGCAAAATCAAGATATGCAACTACAACAGGACGGATGATCCCCATTAGTTGTATAGATGTTGCAAGAAGTGTCACTTGAGCAGGAATAATGGCACGGTTGATACCTTCTAAGAACTTAAAACCAATCTTCGCTACTTTCTCAAGGATCTTTACATTAAATAAATCGCGCATCTTTCTACTATAGGTGTTACGCTGACCTTTTTCTTTTGATGATTGCTCCTCAGTTTGAGGTTCATCGGGAGTGACTCGCATTTTACCTTTCTCTATTACTAGAGCTTTTCTTTTGACAGTGAGTTTGTTACTGTCATTCTTTTTTTTGTTTTTCATACAAAGATGAATTTAGGGTTTAAAATAAGGGTTTCAGAACCAGGGAGAGGAATCGAACCTCTCCTTGCTACCATACTGGTTAATATGTGATCACCAATCTCTGCACTCCATCTGCGTAGTTCATAATAGAAATGCTTTTGATGGGAACATAGATGGTGTTACCTTCTGTTTCAATAACAGTTGGTGTGGTGTACACATCGTTTGCTCTCACAGTTTTAGATCCTAGGGGTTTACCAAGTTTAACAGTCGGATCTATGTCTGTTAATCTTTTACCTGTTAGTTTACGCCAATAAGCGTATACAGAGGCATAACTGTGCTTCGTTGTCCGAGAAAAGGATCTAAGTTCTTTTCTGGTAGAGAGTGTAGCTAACTCTTTTAGCTGACTATCAGTGTAATACTGATATTTTTTACGTCTTCCCATGATTTTTAACGGGTTTTATGGTGGATTAAAAAATACAAATAAAAGGGGAGTGTAGAGACACCCCCCGTATTGCTTATGCTTACCTATTACTGCTTTACGCGAGTAATAATCTTTGAGCGTCCTTTACATCCATATCCATTAGTGGCACAGGAGGAGAACAAGGATGCTACAGTGAGTAGAAATGCGATGTACATAAGGATGTACGCTCCAGGGATCTTATTCATATGATAGAATTTACATTACTTCCCCTCTGCGTTCAATGGTATGCTAAACACACATATGTCACCATATATGCAGACCTAATTACCACTGTCTGTCCTTGGGAAACAGATTATGACGCATTAAAAGTTCTGTGAATCTCCTCATAAAAGGATATACTACCTTCACAGACAAACCAGTAGTGTGGTGTCACCCCTAACTATGTCCTTAAAAAAGGAGAAGCACTTGCGTCCCCGGACACAGTGGGTATACTATCATTCATTATCTGCCATAAACACGCTATCTAACACTCCTGTCTTTTCATATGGGACAGTGGCTACATGACGTCCATGGTCAGATATCACCATAGCACTATCTTCAAGTGTGACTTGGTAGTGCCAGGATTTACAACATTCAGCGGGTGCTTGACGGGTGCTACAAGAGGCTAATAACACCCCTAATAACACAAACAACATCTTATACATACACTATAACAGTTTTATTATATCATTCTCCCTGTATGTCTATATAATAGACACATAGGACAGATCTTAATACATATATATCTATAGCCATCTACTGGCGATGACACATTTACACTTTCTACCACTTTCTCCCACCCATAGAAATACCACTGAGGAGTCCACCCACTCTCTAACTGCTTCACATTCAACGAATTACGTCGTTTAATCCTGTAAATCTATGCATTTGCGTTGTGACACCCGACACGTGTAGGTGCAGTCCATATATTGTCCATACAAGGTGCTGTGGTGATGTGGTGAAAAAGAAAAAAGAACCCCCGTCTATGTGAGCGAGGGTTCTTATGTTAGTGATTAGAACGGAGCGCTTTCTGTTTCAAGCGTCAGTTCAGCGGGTTGCTCCGCAGATGGTGTTTCATCTGTATCGGGAGCATCAGCAACAGCAGGGCGGGATGCTATGCGTGCGAGCAAAGCGAGTTTCTTTGCGTTCATAATCTCACGCTCTTTCGCAATCTTCACTTGCGCGTTGGTGCGAGCGAGCAGTTCGATGTTCTCTTCCTTGTAGATGTCACTACGCTCAATCGTGTGATTGAGGGAATTGAACAGCACTAAACGCTGTTTACCTTCGAGCGCCATTTCCACTCTCTCGTCTCCGTTGATGATTGCACCTGTCTCACGGTCAACGAAGTCTTTCGTCTTAACAGAGCAACCTACCAAACGAGATAAGCTTTCAGGTGCGGTGTCATAACCTGCACGAGTTAGAGAGTTGTGGGTAACACCGATTTCGAGGGAGTTACCGTCGCATACTGCGGAAAACATAGCGTACGCAGTTGCATTAGCACCAAATAATTGAGTAGGATTGGTGAGACCTACGATTGTTAGCGTCTTTGCCATACAATTTGAATTTAAAATTAAAAAAAAAGATTACGCATTTATATAGTTTAAACTTACAGCTTTGATACTGTGTGATAAACGCAAGATGCACGATAGTAAAGGTGTCCTGCGTAGCAGAGTGAAATAAAGCGGGATGTAAAAAAGGGGGAATAACCCCCCTTTGTGTCAACCTTCGTAAGACTGCATTTCAAATGCATTTAATTCTTTTTCGTTCTTTAAATCCTGCATAAATCTGTCGTAGTCGTCTTTCTGTTTCATTTGCTCGAACCAATGGTCCATAGCAGATGACTCTTCTGCTGGTGTAGCAAACCCGTATTTGATGTCGAGTCTGCGTTGCATTACAGATTTGAGGAACATATTTAGTTCCCGGATGTTAGCACTATGTACATTAGTGTCGGATGTAATCCAGCGGATGTGTACATAATACCATTGACCTGCATCTGCTGTTCTAACCTGTGCGTTAGCAAATGGTGGCATAAGAGTGTCTTTGTCTACGCGCACGCGGATTTTAGCGTAGAACAATTTGAATGTCTCGATGTTTACGGAGCTAATCCCGTAAGGAAGCATGATGACTTTGTTGTCCATAATGATGGATTTAGGTTAAGGAAATATATATCTAATTCATATAGTTTAAATAAGAACCCCTACGGACTTTCGTCTTTCGGGGTTTCCTAACCATTAAAAGGTCTCGTCTTCTAGACGACCGCAAACTTGCAGTTGATTGATACCACGAGCACCCCATTCTGTATGGTAGTTGATTTGCTCCTTGAGCGCTTCAATAGCACTCTGTTCGTCGCAAGCTACCACATCGAAGGTGTCTAGTTCTACATCAATCTCTTCTGGTGAAGAGAAGTTTACGGTGATGATTTCCACTACAATAAAGTAGGTGTACATAACAAATGATTTAGGTTAAGGAAAATTGTTACATTCAAATAGTTTACTTCCACCAGTAGTCTCTGGTCCAAACGAAGGGTAGTCCGAGTACGAGTAGAACATACGCATACCCCACCCATCCACCGTTTAGATTTTCATCACTCCAATACATTGTGTCATCTGAGGGTTCTACGAGCATAAGCATAAACAGCATCACCCAAATACTGAATAGCGCGATTCCGATAAACTTTTTCATATGATTAGAATTTAGATAACATAGTTAAGAAAAGGGGAAATGCGGAAATCCCCTTTTCTCTACAATCAATCCCTGGTATCAGGATGATTACCTATGTAAACGCAGAATAGCAGGTTTAACATAGATAAGATCATACCAAATACAAAGAACCAATGCGTAATAATCTGCTTACTCTCATCCATCATAGCAAGCATCAGGTGGATTAATACCCAGAAAACTGAAAGTACGAACCACCAATTCCAATTGTACTGTGTCAT
>Ga0208594_1000191_pt1 | contig 18281 bp, 15 predicted proteins | sample LakMenEpi14Sep10_FD_150699 | JGI IMG/M metagenome (GOLD analysis project Ga0208594, IMG submission 150699) | Freshwater microbial communities from Lake Mendota, WI - 14SEP2010 deep hole epilimnion (SPAdes) | ecosystem: Environmental > Aquatic > Freshwater > Lake > Epilimnion/Euphotic zone ...
GCCCGTTGTGCCCGGAGGTGGGAGGTGGCCATGGTGCTGGCCGTCCCTGCGTGATCACCCGCCGGGCCCGCTTCAGCGCCAGCCATCGCTACTGGCTGCCCGAGCTCAGCGCCGCCGTGAACGAGGCCCGTTTCGGCCCTTGCACCCTGGCCCCCGGCCATGGCCACAACTACGAGCTGATCGTGGCCATGGGCGGTCCCCTCGATGGTGACGGCATGGTGCTCAATCTCTCCGAGGTGAAGCACGCCATCCGCGCCGAGGTGACTGCCCAGCTCGACTTCCGCCACCTCAACGACGTGTGGCCGGAGTTTGACCTGTCCCGGCCCGAGGGCAGCCTGCCCAGCACCGAAGCCCTCTGCCGGGCGATCTGGACCCGGCTGGCGGGGCAGCTGCCGCTGGTGGGCCTGCGTCTCTACGAGCAGGACAGCCTCTGGGTGGACCTGCTTCCCCCCTCGCCTTCCAGTCTCGATTCCCCTGCCTCCACCGCCGTTCCCATGGAAGCTTTCCTCTCGATCCGCACCCACTTCGCCGCTGCCCACCGGCTGGCCCGGCCGGAGCTCAGCCAGGCCGAGAACGAGGCCATCTACGGCAAGTGCGCCCGCCCCCATGGCCACGGCCACAACTATCTGCTCGATGTCACCGTGCGCGGCGCCATCGAGCCCCGCACCGGCATGGTGTGTGACCTGGCGGCCCTGCAGCGCCTGGTCGACGACCTGGTGGTGGAGCCCTTTGACCACACCTTTCTGAACAAGGACGTGGAGCACTTCGCCAGCACGGTGCCCACCGCCGAGAACATCGCCCTGCACATCGCCGACCTGCTCACCGGGCCGATCGCCGCCACCGGCGCCCGCCTGCACAAGGTGCGCCTGCAGGAAAGCCCTAACAACGCCGCCGAGGTGTTCGCCGAGACCCCTCAGCTGGAGATGGTGCCCGCTGCCCTCGAGGCCCTGGTCGCTGGCTGAGGGCAGCAGGCTGCGTCTGGTGCTGGCCGTCAGCCTTGACGGCCGGCTTGCCCCCCCGGATGGAGGGGCTGCCCAGCTGGGAGGCCCTGGTGATCGCCGGGTGCTGGAGGAGGCCCTGGCCTGGGCCGACGCCGCCCTGGTGGGGGCGGAGACCCTGCGTCGCCACGGCAGCACCTGCCTGATTCGTCAGCCCGATCTGCTCGATCAGCGCCGTCGCCAGGGCCGCGGGGGCCAACCCCATGCTCTGGTGCTCAGCCGCACGGGTGCCCTGCCGGCCGCGATGTCCTTCTGGAAGCAGCCGCTGCAGCGCTGGTGGCTGCGGCCGCGCGAGGCCGGCAGCAGCCCCACTGCCGCACCCTTTGATCGCCAGCTGCCCTTCGACAGCTTGCTGGAGTTGCGTCAGCAGCTGGCGGGCCTGGGCTTCAGCCGGTTGGTGCTGCTGGGCGGTGCCGACCTAGCCAGCCAGTGGCTGGCCGCCGGCCTGGTGGATGAGCTCCAGCTCACCCTCTGCCCGTTGCTGCTGGGCGGAGCCCACAGCTGGTGCGCCGCCGATCCGGGGTTGGGCCTGGATCGGCGGCGCTGGCGCCTGCTGGAGCAGCGGCCCCTGGAGGGCGATGAGCTGTTGCTCCGCTACGGCCGTGAGGAGCCGGCCCGCTGAGTGAGCTCCCGCAGGGAAAGCCCGTCCAGGCTGCTGGCTGGCAGTCCCAGCTGGCGGGCCACGCAGCGCTTCACGATCCGCTCCCCCTCAGGCCCCAGCTCCCGCTGCAGCAGTTCCTTCAGAACGGCGAGCCCCTTGCCGCTGGCATCGGTCTCCTGCACCAGGCAGCGGCTGGTGGGGGCGGCCAGCTGGCGGCAGGGTCGCTCCAGCTGGCTGGCCAGGGTCGGCTGCTTGCCGGCCAGGCCTTCCACGCAGGCCTGGGTGAGACGGTCCTCCAGCTGGGGGCGCATCAGGTTGAGCACGGGCCGCCAGAGGCCGGCCTGGGCTGTGGCGGGCCAGAGCAGGCCCAGGAGCAGCAGGGTGGCCAGATGGAGGCGGGGGAACGTCACGGGCTGGGTGCACGCTGGTTAGTTTTGCGGTTACTGCTGCCGCAGCCATGGCTGAGCTGCAAGCGTCCTGGTGCCGGTCGCTGGCCGACATCCCTGAGTCTGCCTGGGATCAGCTGCTTGCCGATGGGGCATCCCCGTTCTATCGCTGGCGCTGGCTGCGGCAGCTGGAGGCCAGCGGCAGCATCGTGCCCCGTCAGGGCTGGCAGGGCTGCCATCTCACCTTCCGGCGCGGCGAGCATCTGATTGCCGTGGCCCCGCTCTACCTCAAGGGCCACAGCTACGGCGAATTCGTGTTCGACCAGAGCTTCGCTCAGCTGTCCGGCCAACTGGGGCTTCGCTACTACCCCAAGCTGGTGGGCATGAGCCCGGTGAGCCCGGTGCAGGGCTATCGCTTCCTGATCGACCCCGCTGAGGACGCTGCCGCGCTCACCGCCCTGCTGCTGGAGCTGATCGACCAGTTCTGCCGTCAGCAGGGCATTCTCAGCTGCAATTTCCTCTACGTGGATCCCGCCTGGCAGCCCCTGGCCGAGGCCGCTGGCTGCGCCGCCTGGGTGAACCAGCAGAGCCAGTGGAGCAATCCCGGCCACGCTGATTTCAACGACTATCTGGCCAGCTTCAACGCCAACCAGCGCCGCAACATCAAGCGGGAGCGCAGGGCGGTGGCCGCCGCCGGCCTGGCGGTGCAGCCGCTGGTGGGCGAGGCGATCGCCCCGGAGCTGGTAGGCCGCATGCACGCGTTCTACGCGCAGCACTGCGCCCGCTGGGGACCCTGGGGCAGCAAATACCTCAGTGAGGAGTTTTTCGAGGCGCTGGCGAGCGATCCGGCACTGCGCCGCCACCTGGTGCTGTTCAGCGCCCACCGCGGCGATCCCGCCGAGCCCGTGGCCATGTCGCTGTGCGTGCGCGGCACGGATCACCTCTGGGGCCGTTACTGGGGCAGCGATGAAGAGATCGACTGTCTGCACTTCGAGGTGTGCTACTACGCACCGATCGAATGGGCGATCGCCAACGGCATTCGCCACTTCGATCCCGGGGCCGGCGGCAGTCACAAGCGCCGCCGGGGTTTCGTGGCCCAGCCTCGGGTGAGCCTGCACCGCTGGAGCGATCCCCGCTTCGCGGCGATCCTGCGCGAATGGCTGCCGGGTGCCAACGCCGAGATGGCCCGGGAGATCGAGGCGATCAACGCCGAGCTGCCCTTCACCGCTGCTTACGATCCACCCCATGCCCCATCCCCTCAATCCGACCCAGCGGCGTGAGCTCGACGACCAGCTCTCGCAGCGCTTAATCGCCCTCGATCCGGCGGGCTACTTCCTGATCAAGCTCGACCGCGATGCCGGTGAGCTGATCGCCGAGCACTACACCAACAGCATCGACGAGCGCGGCCTGGCTACCGATCCCGACAGCGGTGAGGTGATCAGCTGCCGTGGCGCCGACCCCAGGCAGCCCCAGGCTGTGTACCGGGGGCGGAGTGCCAAGGAGCTAGGCGTCGCGCTCACCGAGGGTGCTGGTCCCCACCCGCTCAATTGCCTAGACCACGCCCTCTACCTGGGCCGCGAGCTGCAGAAGGCGGAGGCGGCCCTTGAGGCTGGCTCTGAGTACGTGCAGGATTAGGGCCCAGTCCCCAGGGCCTAACTGGCCACCATCTGGGGCGGGGCCACCATCAGCGAATGGGAGGGATCCTTGGGCAGACCGGCAATCTGCTCCTGGATTTCCCGGCGCACGATCTGGCGGTACTCGAGGAAGTGCTCGCTGTGGGCCAGGATCGAGATGAAGCCCTTGAAGCGGGCCGGGTTGTGACGCCACATGCCGGCAAGGGCCCGCCAGAACCGCCAGCGGGTGTCGCGCTTGATTCCCTGGCGCCACACCACGATCCCAAGGGCGCGCAGATCAACCCAGGACATCCCTTTCTTGCCAGTGGGGGTCAGTGTCTGCGGGGATCCGCTCGCCATGGCGCCGCCGGTTGCATGGGCGGCCTGCTGCTTGAGAATCTGCTTGTAGCGCTGGGGTGGCAGCTTGAGGAAATAGCTGTACACCCGGTCGATGTAGGCGTTGGGCTCATAGAGCGCCGAGAACGCCTCCATGTATTCGGTGGCGATGTCCTGGATCGGCCGGGTGGGCACGAAGTTGAGCAGGTTCGTCTGGTTCACACCCTTGGCGGCGGCGCTGTCCTGGATCAGGCGGCCCTCCTGCTCCAGCCGCGTCCACATGGCGGTGTTGGGCAGGGCCTGCAGCATGCCCATCATCGCGTGGGGAATACCGGTGCGGGTCACGAACTCCACGATCCGGTTGCCGGCTCCTCGCTGTTCGCCGTCGAAGCCGATGATGAAGCCGGCCATCACCCGCAGCCCGCTGGCCGTGATCTTCTCCACCGACTCCTCCAGGGAGCTGCGAGTGTTCTGCAGCTTGCGGGCGGTTTCCAGGCTGGCGGCATCCGGAGTTTCGATCCCCAGGAACACGCTCTCGAAGCGGCATTCGGTCATCAGGTCCATCAGCTCCTGATCGGCGGCCAGATCCACCGAGGCCTCGGTGGCGAAGCTGAACGGGTAGCCGTGCTCGATCTGCCACTGGCGCAGGGCTGGGAGCAGCAACTTCACGTTGCGCTTGTTGCCGATGAAGTTGTCGTCCACCAGGAACACCGAGCGGCGCCAGCCCAGGTCGTAGAGCCGCTGCAGCTCGGCGACCAGTTGCTCGGGGGTCTTGGTGCGCGGCTTGCGCCCGTAGAGCACGATGATGTCGCAGAACTCGCAGTTGAACGGGCAGCCTCGGGAGAACTGCACCGACATCTCCGAGTAGGCGTCGAGTTCCAGCAGGTCGTAGCGCGGCACCGGAGTGGAGGTCACGTCCGGTTTCTCGCCCCCCGCTGTGAAGCGGCCACTGGTCTCGCCCCGCTCCAGGGCCTCCACGAACAGGGGCAGGGTGATTTCTCCTTCGTCGAGCACCTTGAAATCGGCCTGGTCCAGCTCAGGAGCATCGGGCGTGGAACTGGCGAAGGGACCGCCCACCGCCACTGACAGTCCGCGGGCCTTGGCGCGGGCGATCTGTTCGGCCATGTCGGCCTTCTGCACGATCATCCCGGAGATCACCACCAGCTCAGCCCAGGCCCACTCCTCTTCGCGCACCTCGCGCACGTTGCGGTCGACCAGCTTCATCTCCCAGTGCTGCGGGAGCAGGGCAGCCACGGTCACCAGTCCCAGGGGGGGGAGGAGCACCTTGCGGTCGATCAGCTCCAGGATTTTTTCGTAACTCCAGAAGGTTTTGGGGAATTCGGGGTAGATGAACAGGGTGCGCACGTGCTGCCTCAGCGGGAAGGCGACCAGAACGCTTACGCGGCCTCTGGGGTGACCTGTGAACTACAAACTTAGGTCCGACCCCCGGTTGCTGGGTCCGCTGGGCGCCGGTTCTGCTGTAATGGCCCCATCCTCAAGCAGCAGCAGTCATGGGAGCAGCGATCTATCTGGGTCTGGTGGGCGGTGGTCTGGTGGCAGCACTGGCCGCTTCCCTAGTGCTGCGCGGCGTCAAGCTGATCTGATCGCCCTCAGGGCGTCACCCACCATCGCCCTCGCGCCCACCACCTCGCCGATCTGGTCGTAGGTGTCCGCTGCAGTGATGCGTACGGGCACCATTGTTCCGGGTGCAGCGCAGAGACCTCCTTCGCCCGGCAGCACCCGCACCTCCCCGTCCACGTCGGGGGCAAAGCGGCTGCTGCGGCCGATCATCTCGCCGGTTCTGGGGTTCTCCTGCTCGATCAGCACGTCCACGATCCGGCCCACCCAGGCAGCGTTGCGGGCGGTGGCAATCGGCTGCTGCAGGGCCATCAGCCTGTCCTTGCGCTCGGCAGCGACCTCAGCCGGCACCTGATCCGGGAGCTCTGCCGCAGGGGTCCCCTCTTCCGCAGAGAAGGTGAACACGCCCACGTGGTCGAAGTGCTGCTCGGCCACGAAGGCCAGCAGGTGCTCGAAGTGCAGCTCGGTTTCACCGGGGAAGCCCACGATGAAGGTGGTGCGCAGCACCGCTTCAGGAAGCTGCTCGCGGATCCGCTGTAACAGGCCCCCGGTCACGTTGGCCTGCCAAGGGCGGTTCATCGCCCGCAGCACCTCGGGATGGCTGTGCTGCAGCGGCAGATCCAGGTAGGGCAGCACGTTGGGCACCTCCCGGTAGGCCGCCAGTACCTCGGGCGTCAGGCCGGTGGGATAGGCGTAGTGCACCCGGATCCAGGGGATCTCCACCTCCCCCAGGGCCCGCAGCAGTTCCGCCAGCTTTGGTGTGCCGTAGAGGTCGAGGCCGTAGTTGGTGGTGATCTGGCTGATCAGCACCAGCTCCTGAACGCCCTGGGCGGCCAGCGCCTGTGCCTCGGCCACGATGCTCTCGATCGGACGCGAGCGCTGGTCGCCGCGCAGGTGGGGAATGATGCAGAAGGCGCAGCGGTAGTCACAGCCCTCCGCCACCTTGAGGTAGGCCACCGCCTCGCTGGTGGTGCGGTAGCGGGGCAGGTGTTCATCGCCCACGAAGGTGGGGTTGGCGCTCACCTGGTTCACCCGCTCGCCCGCCTCCACCCGCTCCAGCACGCTCACGATGTGCTGGTAGTCGCCGGTGCCCACGATCGCCCTGGCCTCCGGCAGGCTCTCCAGCAGCTCCTCCTGGAAGTGCTGGGCCAGGCAGCCGGCGATGATCAGCTCCTTGCCCTGCTCCGCCAACTCCACCAGGGTGCGTACCGATTCCTGGCGGGCGTCCTGGATGAAGCTGCAGGTGTTCACCACCACCACGCTGGCGTCACTCTCATCGGCGCTCACGCCGTAACCCGCCTCGGCCAGCAGACCGAGCATGTGCTCGGTGTCCACCCGGTTCTTCTCACAGCCCAGGTGGGCGAAGGCCACGGTTGGTTTCGTCATCGTCAGCAGGCAGGGGGCACGGCCGTCCCGACCTTCCACCCTATGGGTCTGCGCACAGCCAGGGTGGCTGCGAGAATGCGACGGTCGCCTGTTCCCCGTGACATCCAGCCGCCTCAGCGATCGCCTCAGTGCCAGCAGGCGCCGCACCGACACCGGCAGCCGCTGGCTGCGGGTGGTGATGGCGGTGCTGGCCACCATCGGGGCCATCGATACGGGGTCGATCACCCTCAAGCGCTGGGGTGTGCTGGGTTCCCTCACCTGCCCCGGGGGCGCTGACGGCTGCGACAAGGTGCTCGGCAGTGCCTGGGGCACCGTGCTGGGTCAGCCCCTTTCCCTGTACGGCTTTCTGGCCTACCTGGCGGTGCTGCTGCTGGCGCTGCTGCCGCTGGTGCTCCGGGGCGAGTCCCGCTCGCGCCTGGCCTCCCTGAGTGGCTGGGGTTTGTTGCTGATCAGCACCGGCATGGCGGTGTTCAGCCTGGTGCTGATGGGGGTGATGGCACTGAAGATCCAGGCGTTCTGTTTCTTCTGTGTCCTTTCGGCCCTGCTCAGCCTGGCGCTGTTTGTGCTCAGCCTGCTCTCGGGCGAGTGGCCCGATCGCGGCCAGCTGGTGTTCCGCCTGGTGTTGGTGGCCCTGGTGGTGGGTCTGGCTGGCCTCGGCTGGGCGGCGGCGGTCGACCGCCCGGCCGGAGAGACGGGCGGGCGCGGCGTGCCCCCCGTCGTCACCACCGTGAGCACGCCCGAGGCCATCGCCATGGCTGAGCACCTCACCCGCTCGGGTGCAGTGATGTATTCAGCCTGGTGGTGCCCCCATTGCAACGACCAGAAGCAGCTGTTCGGCAAGGAGGCCACCGATCGGCTCACGATCGTGGAATGTGCCGCCGATGGCCGCAACAGCCAGACCGAACGCTGTGCCGCCAAGGGCATCCAGGGTTTCCCCAGCTGGGAGATCAAAGGGCAACTCGATTCCGGGGTGAAATCCCTGCAGCAGCTGGCCGAACGCAGCGGCTTCAAGCCCTGAGGGACTGGCTTGCGGGCTTGCGGCCCCAGGTCTTGATCCCTCCCTAGACGCGCACGGGACGGGTCCTGATGCCGCTGCCCTGCTCCTGGCAGCTGTGCCGCTGCCAGTGGGGCTGGGGAGCGGGGGCATCGCTGCGGAAGTGGCCCCCCCTGCTTTCCCGACGGAAGAGGGCGGCCTCCACCAGCAGTTCCGTGAGGATCAGCCGCTGGTGCCATTCCTGCAGTGCGGCGAAGTCCTCCCCCTCCTGACGGCTGAGCAGAAGCTGGTCCGTCACCGGCAGGGCGCTGGCCTGGCGCCAGGCGGCTTGTGCTTCCAGCAGCTGGCGCTGCCGCTGCAGCTGGCCCAGGGCCAGCCCCAGGTTGTGGCCCTCCCGCTCCACCCCCGCCACCTGCCAGCAGAGGTCGCGCAGGCGGCCGATCGCCTCCAGCAGCTGGGGGCGATCGGGCAGGGCCGTGTGCAGCTGCTGCCGCCGCCGTTCCGCTGCCAGTGGCAGGCCGGGCGGCCGGGGAGGCAGCGCGATCTCCCCTAGTTGACGGGCAAACACCAGACATTCCATCAGGGAGTTGCTGGCCAGCCGGTTCGCCCCGTGCACGCCGGTGCAGGCCACTTCGCCCACGGCGTAGAGCCCGGGCACTGAGGTGGCGGACCGCAGATCGGTGGCCACCCCCCCCATCCAGTAATGGGCCGCCGGGGCCACCGGCAGGGGCTCCCGGGTGGGTTCGAGCCCCAGCTGGCGGCAGCGGCCCACGATCGTCGGGAACTGGCGCAGCAGGCGCTCCTCCCCCACCGGGCGCAGGTCCAGCCAGACGTGGCCCACGTGATGCTCCTGCATGTGGCGCGCCAGGGCACGGCTCACCTGATCCCGCGGCGCCAGGTCGGCGCCAGCCAGATGGGCCACGGGGCTCTGGCCGCAGTGGTCGCGCAGTCGGGCGCCTTCGCCGCGCACCGCTTCCGAGATCAGGAAATGGGGTGCACCGGGAAGCATCAGTGCGGTGGGATGAAACTGCACGAATTCCAGGTCCTGCAGCTCGGCGCCCGCCTGCCAGGCCATCACCAGGCCATCGCCGCTGGCCTGGGCGGGGTTGGTGGTGTGGGCGAAGAGATGACCGCCCCCACCGGTGGCAAGCACCACCGCCCGGGCCGGCACCCAGCCGATCACGCCGTCGACCAGGAGTTGGAGACCCTGGCAGCGCCCCCCCTCCACCCAGAGTTGCAGCACCACCACGCTCTGGCGCTGCACCAGGCCCGGCCGCCGCCGCACCTCCCGCTCCAGGGCATCCACCAGGGCACCACCGGTGCGGTCCTGGGCATGGAGGACGCGCCGGTGGCTGTGGGCGGCCTCCAGGGTGGTACTCAGGCCTGTTCCGTCGCGATCGAAGGCCATGCCCAGTTCAAGCAGCCGCTCCACGCAGGCCGGCGCCTCATGCACCAGCAGTTCCACGGCGTCGCGGTTGCAGAGGCCGGCACCGGCCCTGATGGTGTCCTCGATGTGGCTGGTGAAGCTGTCGCCGGCGGCCGTCACCGCGGCAATCCCGCCCTGGGCCCAGCGGCTGGCCGAACGGGGCTTGCGCTCCTTGCTGAGCAGCAGCACGCGCAGATGGGCGGGCAATTCCAGGCAGGCCATCAGGCCGGCGGCACCGCCGCCCACCACCACCACGTCCCAGAGCTGGTCGTACAGCGGATCCCAGCCCTGCTCCTCTTGGTCGATGTCAGCTGCCATGGCTGCCGGTTCCTTCCGGCCGTGCCGGCATCAAAAATGCCGCCGGTGGCCCGACGGCTTGCAACGGCTCGGTGAGCTTAGGGACCGGTGTTCAGCGGTATTGGCCGTCGTTGATGCGATCGAAACCCTCATTGAGGGCGATCGCTGGGGGCGTGACCGTGAAGTTGGCTTTGTACTTGTTGAACAGCTCCCGCTGGCGGTCGCTGAGGTCGAGGTCAAGCACGTCGTCCACCGCGCTGTAGGGGCCGCCCAGCACGATCTTGCCCGCCAGGGTGGGATACATGCCGGGGAAGCTCTGGAAGCGACGCACCGAGCAGTTGTTGAGGTCAATCTTGTCGCCCCGCTCGGCGATCTTGTCGTCGGCGAGGTTGCGGATTTCAGCGGCATGCACCACAGGGGGCAGGACCAAGCCCATCAGCAGGCCAGCCAGCAGAACCCCGGTCGTGAGCCAGGCAACCAGCCGTTTCATCGCAACACCTCTCGGAAGGATGGGAGATCAGGTGGGTGCACCACCGAGCGCCAACGCTACAGAACGCCCCGTTGGGGATCGCCGGGCCTGGGGCTGGCGGTAGCAGATCTTCAGATCAGCCCGCTCAGGCCAGGGGCAAGCAGGGCCAGGGCCAAGAAGAGAGCATCCACGAGCAGGGTGGTGGCCAGGGCTGTAGCTGCGACTCGGGCTACCGGGCCGCGGCCCCAGAGCCAGCGACTGAACTGGGCGAGGCCAAGGCCAAAGCCGCCCAGCAGCAGCAGCGGGGCGGGATGCAGCAGGGTGCTGGCCGCATGTCTCAGGAGCGCAGGTGCTGCCGCCGGTTCGGCGCCCACGGCTAGCGGCCACAGCGGCATCAGGCCGGTGGCGGCGATGGCGGCGTCGGTGGCGGCGGTGCCCAGCAGGGAACCCAAGTAGAAGCCGCAGGCCAGTCTCCAGCGAGTTCCTAGACCGGCCAGGGCCAGGGGCAGGGCCAGGGCTTCTAGGGGCAGGTGGCAGATCGGATACTGGCGAGCCCAGCCCCAGAACAGCGCTCCGGCCAGCCAGCTGCCGCTGAATCCCACCAGCAGCTCGCCACTGCGCCGCAGGCTGGGACGCTGGCTGTGGGCCATCCCCAGACCCAGTGCCACGAGCACCGCAGTGAACAGCACGGCGCTGAACGGGGCATGGCGCACCCAGGGTGCTTCCACAAACACCGGCAGGGCCACCAGCAGGCTGCTGAGCAGCACGGTTGGCCAAACCTTCGATGGCTGCAAGGGCCAGGCCTGCGGCTGCCAGGCGAGAGGGGCTGACCGGGAAGCGGGGTTTGGGGACCAGGCTTGAGGAATGCCCCCAGCAGCAGCTCCTGAGATCGCTGGTGCTGCGCTGGTTGGTAATGCGCTCGCTGAAACCCCGATCACCCGGCTTGTGAAGAAAGTTGTGCAACCTTAAGGGTTTTGGGCGGGCCTGCCGCCATAGCTTTTGGTGGTCCTGAGCCTCGCTGCCGTTGTGCCAAGCCCGCTGGTCGTGATTTCGTACCCCTTCGGCACCGTGATGGCTGCGCCCACGACCGCAGATGGTGGCTTTGGTCTGTTGGAAGCCTGTTGGCGCGCCCTGGTGCTGGGGGTGGTGCAGGGCCTCACCGAATTCCTGCCGATCAGCAGCACCGCCCACCTCAAGGTGGTGCCGGTGCTGCTGGGCTGGGGCGATCCGGGCGTGTCGGTGACCGCCGTGATCCAGCTGGGCAGCATCGCCGCCGTGCTGGCTTTCTTCCGCCACGACCTGATGGAGGTGGGCCACGGCATCGCCCGGGCCTTCCGTTATGGCCAGTGGGGCGATCCCTCGGCACGCCTCGGCCTGGCCATGGCCCTGGGCACCGTGCCGATCGTGCTCGCCGGGCTGGCCCTCAAGCTCTGGGTTCCCGACTACGACAATGCTCCTGTGCGCAGCCTGGGCTCGATTGCGATAGTCTCGATCGTCATGGCCCTGCTGCTGGGCCTCGCCGAACTGGTGGGCCGGCGCCAGCGCTCCCTGGAGGCGGTGCGGCCGATTGATGGCGTGGTTGTGGGTTTTGCCCAGGCCCTGGCCCTGGTGCCGGGGGTCTCGCGTTCAGGCAGCACCCTCACCGCCTCCCTGTTTGACGGCTGGGAGAGGGCGGCGGCGGCTCGATTTTCCTTCCTGTTGGGGCTTCCGGCGATCAGCCTGGCGGGACTGGTGGAGCTCAAGGGGGCACTGGAGGCTCCTGCCAATGGCGGGCTGATCCCGTTGCTGGTGGGGATCGTCTCGGCGGCCGTGGTGTCGTGGCTGGCGATCGCCTGGCTGCTGCGTTTTCTGCAGCGCCACAGCACCTGGATCTTCGTGGCCTACCGCCTGGCCTTCGGGGTGGCCATCCTGCTCTGGCTGCGCGCCACAGTGGAGGGGTAGAGCGCCAGGCCCGCCTCGCCGCAGATGTGGAACGAACCCTCCGCCGGCATTGCCGTTGCCGCCGCTGACGCCGCCAATGCCACAGGGGGCGCCCCCCGCCTGCCCCAGCCGCCGGTGGTGGCCACGGTGGAGCAGGGATCGATCGGCGAGGAGCTGGGCTTCCAGCCGGGCGACAAGCTCCTGAGCATCAACGGCCAGCGCCCCCGCGACCTGATCGACCTGCAGTTTTTGGTGGGCGAAGAGGAGCTGGTGCTGGAGGTGGAAGACCCCAACGGCAGCCTCCATACGCTGGAGATCGAGAAGGATCTCGATGAGGGCCTGGGCCTGGGCTTCAGCGAGGCCCTGTTCGATGGCCTGAAGCAGTGCAATAACGCCTGCCCCTTCTGCTTCATCGACCAGCAACCCCCTGGCAAGCGCCGCAGCCTCTACCTCAAGGACGACGACTACCGGCTCAGCTTTCTCTACGGCTCCTACCTCACCCTCACCAACCTCAGCGAGGCCGACTGGCGCCGGATCGAGGCCCAGCGGCTCTCACCGCTCTTCGTGTCGGTGCATGCCACCGATCCCGAGCTGCGCAGCCGCCTGCTGGTGAATCCGCGCGCCGGCCTTTTGCTCGAGCAGCTCGCCTGGTTCCAGCACCGGCATCTTCAGATCCATGCCCAGGTGGTGGTGTGTCCCGGCCTCAACGACGGCGCGGCATTGGAGCGCACCCTGCGCGATCTGGCTGGTTTCGCAGCCGGCGACTGGCCGGCGGTGCTCTCGGCGGCGGTGGTGCCGGTGGGCCTCACCCGCTTCCGCCCCCCCGGCGATGGCCTGGTGCCGGTGGACCGGGCGACGGCCCAGGCCGTGATCGCCCTGACCGAGCCCCTGCAGCTCGAGTTTCAGCAGCGCCTGGGCAGCCGCTTTGCCTGGCTCTCCGATGAGTGGTACTTGATCGCCGGCCAGCCCCTGCCCCCCCGCGGCAGCTACGAGGATCTGCCCCAGCAGGAAAACGGCGTGGGCAGCATCCGGGCGTTCCTCGAACAGCTCGAGCAGGCCACCACCGCTCTGCCGGCGCGGCTGGCGAAGCCCCAGCGGCTGAGCTGGGTGGTGGGCCAGCTGGTGGCCGAGGCCCTGCAGCCCGTGGTGCAGCGCCTCAACGCCATCGAGGGTCTGGAGCTGATCCTGCATGGCCTGCCCAGTCCCTACTGGGGGCAGGACCAGGTGGTCACCGGTCTGCTCACCGGTTCCGATCTGCTGGAGGGGCTCCAGGGCCGCGATCTGGGTGAGGGATTGCTGCTGCCAGCGGTGACCCTGCGCCAGGGGGAGCCGGTGTTTCTCGACGACACCCCCCTGGTCGAGCTGGAACAGGCTCTGGCCATCCCGATCCGGCTGGTGCGTGGCGCGGCAGACCTGGTGGCTGTCTGCACCGAATCCTTCAACTCTGCGGGACATCTTTAAACTCCCCCAAAAGCTTGAGCTCGGCGTGCCCCACTCCGCGACCCGACTGGCCCTGGTCAGTTTGCTGGGACTACCCTTGTTCACCCCGCCGCTGCTGGCTCAGGAGTCCGAGACACCCGTCGCCGCTCCCCAGCTCAGCCAGCAGCCCAGCCCGGAGTCCAGCCCTGCCCCCACGCAAGCCGCCGCCCCCGCTCAGGAAGCCAGCTCCCTGCCCCTGGCGCCGGACGTCAAGGGGGATCGCCCCAAGGTGAATCCCAAGCTGGTGCCGCCGGCGGCCAGCGAACTGCCGCCGCCTCTGGATGGTTATGCGGCTCCCAATCCCCTGGCTCTGCCCGTGCGGCCTGAGCAGGTGCAGATCCAGGAACTGCGGCCGCTCACCCTGGCGCAGGTGGAGACTCTCGCTGAGGTCAACAACCCCAACCTCAAGGCGATCGCCAGCCAGGTTGACCAGGCCCAGAGCAATCTGCGGGCCCAGATCGCCCTCTGGTACCCCACGATCAACCTCGACGCTGGAACATTTCCCGGCTTCAGTGCGTCGGGAACCCGTCGGTATTTCGGCAATCGACCCACTGACCCCGACGACGGCAGTCGCCCTCCCCGCAGTACGAACACAAGTGAACAGCGCTGGGCCGCCGCCGCTGCCATCACGGCCCAGTGGTCCCTGATCAACCCCCAGCGCAATCCCACCATCGCCGCTGCCCGTGATGCATTCGAGAAGACGCAGTTTCAATATGTGATCGCCCTGCGGGACCTGCGCCTGCAGGCGGCCCAGGCGTACTTCGACCTGCAGCAGTCCGACGACGAGGTGCGCATCGGACAGGAGTCGGTGCGGGCCTCGCTGGTGAGCCTGCGCGATTCCCGGGCCCGGTTCCAGGCGGGTGTGGCCACCAAACTGGAGGTGCTGGAAGCGGAAACCCAGCTGGCCCGCGACCAGCAGCTGCTCACCACGGCCCTGGCCTCCCAGTCGGTGGCCCGTCGGGCTCTGGCCTCGCTCCTCAACCTGCCCCAGAACGTGACGCCCACCGCCCAGGACCCCTCTCGGGTGCTGGGGGTGTGGCAGCCGAGCCTGCAGGAGAGCATCGTGGCCGCCTACGCGTTCCGGGAAGAACTGGATCAGGTGCTGCTGGACATCTCCATTGCCAACAGCCAGGCCAATGCCGCACTGGGTCAGGTCCAGCCATTCCTGAATGTCTTCGCCAGCCTCGATGCCTCTTGGACCGATCTCTCACCCAGCCGGCCCGGAGATCAGAAGGTGGAAGTCGCTCGTGGCAACTATGACGCGTCGGTAGGCTTGAATATGCGCTGGCTTGTGTTCGACGGTGGCGCCGCGGCGGCCCAGGCGCGTCAGAACCGCCAGCTGGCACAGGAGAACACCTTCCGCTTTGCCCAGCGCCGGGATGCCATCCGGCTGGAGGTGGAGAGCAGCTTCTTTGAACTGGAGAAGAACAACCGCAACATCAGCACCACGGCCCGGGAGGTGATCTCAGCTCGTGAGTCGCTGCGCCTGGCGCGGCTGCGCTTCCAGGCCGGGGTCACCACCCAGCGAGAGGTGGTCGACAACCAGCGCGATCTCACCAACGCCGAGGTGCGCTTCTCCAACGCGATCACCGACTACAACAAGCGCCTGGCCGAGTTGCGCCGCCGCACGGGCCTGGATCAGGTGAGCGCCTGTCCGGCCCGCACCCTGCCCGCCGTGAAACCCGTGGGTGTTTCCGACATCCCCGTGGAACCGGCCCGTCTGCTGCCGGCCTGCCAGGCAGCCAACCCCGGGGCCTTCTGACCCAGATCGGTTCAGTCCGCCCTACCGGTGCCCCCCGCGCCCGATCCCCTTGTCCGGCCCCCTGTCTTCCTCCCCAACCGCCCCTGGCCTTGGCCTGGCAGCCACCCTCAGGCTGGGCCTGTTCCAGGGCTGCCTGGGCTGCCTGGCGGTGGTGTTCGCCGGCTTGATGAACCGGGTGATGATCAGCGAGCTGGGCTTCCCGGCTCTGCTGGTGGGTCTGGCCCTGGCTTTCGAGCAGTTTGTCTCCCCCAGCCGGGTGCTGTTCGGTCAGCTGTCCGACGCCTTCCCGATCGCCGGCCGTCACCGCACTCCCTACATCTGGCTGGGGGCCAGCCTGTTCTGCGGTCTGGCCGTGCTCTCGGTGCCGCTGATCTTTCTCGTCGGTCGCCTGCTGGAGGGGGATAACCCCGGGCTGCTTTGGGCAGGCATCGCTGCCCTCTGCGGTCTGTTCTCCCTCTATGGCCTGGCGGTGTCGATGGCCAGCACCCCCTATCTGGCCCTGGTGATCGACCGCACCAACGAGCAGGAACGATCCAAGGCTGTGGGCATCATCTGGTGCCTGCTCACGGTGGGGATCGTGGTGGGTGCCATTGCCACCGCCATAGCCCTGCGGGGTCTGGACGGGGTCACGGATCCAGAGGTGCTCGAGCCGGCGTTGCTGCGTTTCATGGTGGGTGTGGTCTCCACGGTGCTGGTGCTCACCCTGATCGCCACCCTGGGCATCGAGCGCTCCCGATCCGCCCAGCCCGCGCCGACGGCTGGCGAGGCTCAGCGGGATGACGCCATCACCTTGAACCAGGCCTGGGCCCTGGTCACATCCAGCCGTCAGGTGCTGGTTTTCTTTCTCTTCCTGGTGCTGTTCACCCTTGGCCTGTTTCTGCAGGACCCGATCCTGGAGAGTTACGGCGCGGAGGTGTTCGGCATGCCCATCGCGGCCACCGCCTCCCTCAATGCCATCTGGGGGATCGGCACCTTGATCGGTCTGCTGGTGGCCGGGGTGTGGATCGTGCCCCGGTTCGGCAAGTTGGCCACAGCCCGCCTGGGGTGCCAGTTGATTGCCGGCAGCCTGCTGCTGCTGCTCTTGGCCGGGTTCACGGCCCAGGTCACGCTGTTGCAGCTGGTGATGCTGCTGTTCGGTCTCTCGGCCGGTATCGGCACCAACAGCGCTCTGGTGCTGATGCTCGATCTCACCCTGCCGGAAGCGGCCGGTACGTTTGTCGGGGTGTGGGGCCTGGCCCAGGCGATGTCAAGGGCACTCGGCAAGGTTTTCGGCGGCGGTCTGCTGGATCTGGGCCGATGGCTGGCCGAGCTGTCCGGGATGGGGGATGCCCCATTCCCTGCCTACGCCCTTGTGCTCAGTGTTGAAGTGATGATCGCCCTGGGGGCCCTGGCGGCTTTGGGCAGGGTCAATCTGCGCCAGTTCAGGGAGGATACGGGACGAAGCCTCACCAGGGTGCTGTCCCTCGAACTCGGATGACCGTGGCCCCTTCCCCCCCCGAGCTCGACCCGGGCCTGATGGCCCTGCTGGATCAGGTAGGGGAGCGCCAGCGTCGGGATTTTGGCCATGTGGTCAGCGACCTGAAGGCCGATGGCAGCCTGATCACCGCCTGTGACCGCTGGAGTGACGCCACCCTGGTGCAGGGACTCGCCGAGCACTTCCCGGGAGAAGGCGTCCTCAGCGAGGAGGGGGACCGGCATGTGCCGGCCACCTCCAGCTACTGGGTGGTGGATCCCCTCGATGGCACCACCAACTTCGCGGCTGGCATTCCCTACTGGGCCATTTCCCTGGCCCGTTTCCAGGATGGCCGGCCCCAGATGGCGGTTCTGGATGTGCCGCCCCTGCAGCAACGGATCATCGCCCTGCGCGGTCAGGGGGCCTGGCGCAACGGCAAACCCCTCTCGCCGCCCTCCTTGCAGAGCCATCCGGCAGGATGCGCCTCGCTCTGCAGCCGCTCGATCGGTGTGCTGCAGAAACTCCCTCATCAGCGCTTCCCCGGCAAGATCCGCCTGCTTGGGGTGGCCAGCCTCAACCTGGTGAGCGTGGCCATGGGCCAGACCGTTGCCGCCCTGGAGGCCACCCCCAAGATCTGGGATCTGGCGGCTGCCTGGCTGGTGCTCACCGAGTTGGAGTGTTCGCTTCGCTGGCTGGCCCGCTCTCCCGAGCTGCTGATCCCGGGATCAGATCTCAGCATGGCTGACTTCCCAGTGCTGGCAGCCGATCAGCCGGACACCCTGAACCGGTTTCTCCCCTGGGGTGAGGCGCTGCTGGCCTGATCCCCTGGCCTCAGCCCTGGGCTGCCGGAACGCCCAGATTGGCGAGGGAGTTTGAGGGGTTGGGCAGGTCCGTGGTATGTTTTTAAACTGCGCGGCTCTGAGAGGAGCAGCGCGGCTTACGGAACCGAGAGGCGCGAGCCAGCGGTGCTGTAAGTTTTCTGAGTCGCCGGGAGGCGGCGAGCTGCCCAGAGCCCTAGGCCGGAAGGTACTTTGCCGGAAGGTGAGGGGAGGAAGCAGCTGAACCTGGACAACCCAAGACGTTTAGGAACTGACGCTTTCACTGCGTCATGTGCCGCGCCAAGCCGAGCCGGAGACGGTGAGGAGAGGGCGTGGAGCGCGTGACGAACGAGCAGTGAGGGTGTGAGGTCCCGTCAAAGAAAGCAAAAGCATGGATGGGAGCAGGAATGCCCTGTCTGTGCGACCGGATCTGAGATCTGGGAAAGTCAAGAGAAAAGAAATTTTCAATTGCACTCTTAAGAACCCTTTCCTGTCAGAGAAAGGAGGCTTCAACTGTCCAGCGAGCACATGAGAGCGAAAGCTTGCGAAGGTAAGCGAACGTTTTCAAAAGTAAACGAGAGTTTACGAGTGTGAGCAAAAGGATGGGTGACGAGCAAGTTTAGTTGAGGCTGCTGAGTGTGAAAGCTGAGTGGTCAAGAGGACTGAAACTACAACGGAGAGTTTGATCCTGGCTCAGGATGAACGCTGGCGGCGTGCTTAACACATGCAAGTCGAACGAACCTTCGGGTTAGTGGCGGACGGGTG
>Ga0208594_1000196_pt1 | contig 17939 bp, 15 predicted proteins | sample LakMenEpi14Sep10_FD_150699 | JGI IMG/M metagenome (GOLD analysis project Ga0208594, IMG submission 150699) | Freshwater microbial communities from Lake Mendota, WI - 14SEP2010 deep hole epilimnion (SPAdes) | ecosystem: Environmental > Aquatic > Freshwater > Lake > Epilimnion/Euphotic zone ...
CAAAGTTGTAGTTTGCATAATCATCAAATCCCATAAAGTCTCCAACATTCTTTGGGTTTTCAAACTTTACTAAAACATTAGGATTATTTTTTAATGTAAATACTCCACTATTAAACTGTCCAGTATTTCCTGATAATGATTCTCCAAGCTGACCTGCAAGTACAGCTGGATCGTTTATTCCCATGATCTCTCTCTTACTACTATAAGGACCAAATTTTATCTTTTGATACCCTTTTAACCAGTGAGGAGTACTTGGAAATACATCAGCTTCAGATGCTGGAAAACTACGAACGTACTTACCACTCTGATCTACAGGAAACATTGTACTTCCTTTACCATGTCTACCAAGAGTAGATACACCCATAGGTCTATTAGTAGAAATAATAAAAGGTTGTTTACCTTCAGCTAATACCTGATCAATATATCTTTGCTGGGGCATACCTTCACTAAAAGAAGCAAATGGCGTCTGTCTATTAACTGTTTTAATTCTATTACTTCCCCAAGGGATTTTTACTTTTACTCCTTCACCGCTTCTTACTACTTCATTAAATCTTATATCATCTACTGCATCTTCACCAACTACTCTATTAAAACGGTTAAGTTTACCGGCAACAGGGTTAATCTTATATGCATTACGAACAGGAGTTCGAGTAGTTACAAATCTACCAAGAGCCTGTTGTGCAGCTTTAGACTCTGCAGATAAAAGAGGTAATGCACCAAGAGTATTTAAACCAGTATTAAGAAAACTAGTTGCAGCTTGCTCAAACTCACCATCCACTAAATTATTTACAGTTTCACTAGCAGACTTACCAGCATTTATTCCAGAGTTAACCCAAGCAAAAGGGTTAATCATATTGGTAACAGTATTCAAACCACTTGTTCTAGATTCACCTTTAGAAAAGTTATCTGGCAATCTCTGTCCCCTTACTGCATAACCAAAAGCTTCTACAGGATTAGTTAGTACTTCCCAAGCCTTAGAAGCTGTAGATTGTCTAGGTCCCGCAGCTCTTATAGTACCTTCATCTCTTGTCGGTGGAGTAGCCGCTATTTGTTTACGTATCCTTTCTTTATCTTCAATTTCTTTAGCAATAGCCTGCGGAGATCTTAATTTATTGTTAGTTAAGAAGTCTCCATACATCCTGGTCTGTTCAAAAGCTCTATTATTAATAATAGGCCTCTTAGGTCCACCTGTTTGAAAAAGAGGAAGAAACTTATGATCCACATCCATTGGGCCAGTAATATGTTGAAGAAGCTTTTTCATTACCTAGGACTTTGTAAAAGTTTTTGGTTAGATATCTTAAATAAATATTTTGTATTGTTGCTCACCTGCTTACGTAATAGTACCTTGTTAACATTATGTCTAAACTTCTTACGCTCTAAAGAAGACTTGTTATAATCAACATATGCCGGATTTATCTGAAACTTGTATCCATTTGGTTCTGTATTAAACATTGGTAGATTTACACTTTGGAACTCTCCACGGTTCTTAGTTATATCCCAGAATTGGTTGAAACGATATTTGTTCTCTTCCTTAGAGTAATTAATACCTATAGACTGAGTACGTATCTGAGGATATGTCAAAAGTGATAAGGGATTACTCTTACTCTTAAGTTCTAGTTCAAGTAAACCTGATACCTGCTCTGAGTTATATATAATAGCCTGGTCAAAGTTTGAATCTAATATGTGAAACTTATCACGGCAGTCATTGTGAAAAGTATAAGCCTCTAAGAGATATTCTATGTTTCTCATAGAGTTAACTTGCTGACCAGTTGCTGAAACAAACTCTACCTCAAACGGATAGTTTACATTATAGTAGTTAGCAAAGCTATCACAGCGTACATTATGCTTCCATATAGAATTTATGTTTACGCTCATAAAGTGAGCCTTACCAGGAATTAAGAAGCTAGGAATCCAATCGTGAAAAGATATCCATGTCTGAGACTTTGGATCATATGATATTGTCCAACTAGCGTTCTCAAAATAAGTTGTGTCGGTTAAAGGAATATAAACTTTCCCACCTGTTGTTACTTTATAAAAGCCCTTTTCATCAATCAAAAGACTACGTCCCTCAATAGGTTTATAGTCTTTCTTAGTAATATACACTACCTCATTAGTATTGTCATATATCATCTGTACCCCAACTCCTATAACTGGATTATCTGAAAACGGATATGTTGGATAAACTTTAAGTAGCTGAGAAGGCAGATAGTTTGCAAACCACCATTTCATTCCATCTCTACTTATTTCTTTAAGCTGACCAGAGAACTGAAATACTTTACCTTGATTCTGACTTACCCAAAATACACCGTAGGTTGTACCTATAACAGAAAACTTATTTTGACAAGATCCATATTCATAAGATTCATCAGAGTTTACTATGTTTTGTAAAGGCTGCTGAAATAGTCCCCCGTCACCTATCGTAAGTTTTACTCCAGTATCTGTTTGTAATTGATCTACTCCAGTAAACTGCACAGGACTTTGGTTATTCATCATAAACAAAGCACCGGTTTTGTTAACTGACTTTACAACAGTAACCTGACCATTAAAGTCTTTATAGTTATTAGCTAGGAATATCCTCCAATTATCTTTTCTTAGCTCTTGTTCCTGTGGCAAAGAGTAATGTATTCTCTTTGGTCTATAAATATAACAGGTGCTAGCAATAGCAGGATCGTAATCACGAGGATAAAGATTACCCCAAGAGCTGTAGTTATTAAACAGCTTAGATATGCTTAAAGAATAGTCATACTTGTAATAGTTACCATTTTTTATAAAGTCACTTCTAAACATATTAGCCCAATCACTATATTCAAGATGATCATAGTGACGTTTAGAAATATCTTCCTCCCAATCTCTGTGTGCAAGATTTATTCCACTTTCTACATAGAAGTCTCTTACCCCACTATAGAACAAATAGAAAAAACCCTGAGAAACAAAGAACAGACTACTATCTCTTTCATCAAGACTTCTTGTATTAGCAACGTTTTTAAATAGCTTATAGCTCTGACGAGTTGAGTCTACCCAAAAACGTGGGTAAGCAATGTTCATGTAAGATCTATAGTCAATCTCTGTAAGATCAGGCTCACCCATTAACCAGTTATTAAAGAAGAAGAAACTATTCTTTTCTGTAAAACGATTGATGTATATATCACCGCCAAATAGAATATCGGTTCTGTACTTTGCACTAGTTGTAGGAGTCAAGGCATTGTATACACAAGTACCAATAGGAATCTGTTTAATCGACTCCAGCTGACCATACTGTGAAGGTATACTTACCTTAAGACCACCATAGTTAGCTGATATATTACTGGTACCCAGCTTTTCAAGTTTACCTATTGAACCAAATCTAAAACGACTATTGTCTTCAACAATAGGATCTGGGACATCTCTGTTTGTTTTAAGAGCTACAAAACTTGAACGGTAAAGATTATTAATAGTAAAATTTGTATCAAAGCTGTGTATGTTATTCCCAATGTAAGCTGAGTTTTCAATCTTAAATCTTCTTTCTCCAACAGGTTTTACAACTCCAGTGTCATAGAATCCATGAGAATCATATTGAATAGCATTCTGCTTCTTAGGAATAAGTCCATAAATAACATTCATCATCTGTTCCCCTACAGCATTAGCCTCCACAAAACTCATTGCTAGAGCAAGTGTTGTATTGTATACACCTACTATAGTATTAGTAATTGCATTTCCTGGATTGGGAAAGAAAGCAAAACCACCGGTTCCTAAAAAATTACCACCACCACCAACTGGGAAGTTTGTTACCTTGGATAAACTTAACTTCTTTGTATAAGGTAGATCTTCAGTTCCTTGAAGATTAATATTACCATCAGCAGCAAGACCAGATAAAGCATTACCTATTACTGTAATTGTGGCAATGATGCTACTAAATATACCAGCAAAGTTTGTTGGAAACTTAAACTTTGGATGCTTATAAGCATAATGAAAGAATCCTTGTGATTTACCTGAAACACTTTGATATACTTTTAGCTCATTGATACCTAGAAAAGGCTTAGTAAAACTGGTTTCTGGACTGTGAAAAGATAAATAGTTTCTTTTAAAATCTGTCAAAGGACTATCTAAGCTAGACTGTCTTTCACCATTACCTTGTCTTAAAAGACGTCTTTGTTCTCTTAATTTACGTTTTGCTTCTCTTCTATCTCTACGTCTCTGTCTACGTGTCTCATTGTCGTCATCATCATACTGGTCATCATCTAAATCTGATACTTCAAATGATTCATCGTCTGCATTATTCAAACCAACACCAAAGTTTGGATCAATTAATCCAGCATTAGATGTAAGAAGATAGTCAGCAGAAAGATCATTATAAGGATAATTCTGATACAAGCCATTAACAGAAGTACCAGGAATATCGTAGGCCCTAAGATTATTCACTAAGCCTTTTGCTACAATAGACTTTTGACCTTCTCTTGAACCTCTAAGAATCTCATATCCAATTATTGCAGTTATTGGATTACCGTTTTGATCTAAAGGATGAGTAATGTTTTCAAACTGCACACCTATAAGTGAGATGTTCTTTGTGGTTTCATTATAATGTTTAAGTATATTATTTACAGTCTCATCTGGCATCTTATGATGACGGATAGGCTGACCACAAAGACTGCCCCAGATATCCGGTCTATCAGCAGGATAAAGTTCTGTACTTTCCCAATAAGCCATTTTACCTGATGCAATAACTAAACCACCATCTGGCAAAGTAGAAGGTACTACAGAATCTACAGTAGCTGTATTTTGCACCTGCCAAAGCTTTCTTGTTTGAACAGTTGAAGGAGTTCCAACTGTTTCAAAAGCATCACCGCCAAAAACATTTACTAATTCTGATGGATCAGCTGCTCTTCCAGGTATATGAAACGATGCAGATCTTTCACCGGTATTATATACCCAACGTATAAAAAAGCTGTACTGCTCATCCCTCATATAGGATGTTTTATTACCACCCTTATAGTAGTAATCATTTGGATACTCTACAGCTACCCACTTAGTAGTTATATTGTTGGCTTGTTTCTGATAGTTAAACTGAAATCTACTGTAACTACCAACTCTTAGCATATAACCGTTTACAGCATATGTTGAATCACTTCTCTCAATAGGATCAGTACGTAAAGAAATCTGATTAAGAGGTATTGAAATAAGCTCAGGATTTATCTGATCAATATATATGATACCCTGAGATGTTGAGTAGTAACCAAGTCTTTTAGCTACAGTTTGAGCATTTACTGTAGAAATAATAACAAGCTCAAACTCATCAAAGTCTTTATCTATTGAAGTTATATTAAGCTCCAAGGCCCCGCTTATATTTTCGTGGCTAAATAAAGACTGAACATTTGATAACCCTATATAGTCAGATATCTTAATACCATTTATCGTATATGCAATACAGACCTGATATGAACCATTAGGTAAGGTACCAGCTCCTTTTGATTTTGAAAGTACAAGACAAGGATGTTCTAAAAGAGAAGCTAACCTTATCTTCTCACAATCTAATTTATTTGTATAAGTCTTTACCATGCAACCGTTTACCAGTTGCTGAGTATACTGATAAGGAGGATTATCAAGATCCATAAAACGATCTGGATTTAATCCATCAGACCAGTAAATAGGAAGAGCACAATCAAAACGTCTGCGTGACACACCAGTTATAAGATGAGTTCTTTTAAAACCAAGACAAGAATCATTTACTTTTTTAGTATATGTACAATCAGACTCATCAAAGACACCAATCTCTGAATTAGTATCATCGGTTGTAAAAACCGCCCAACGATCATCAGTAAGGTGAATAACTCCTATAAGAGTATAAGGAAGAGTTACACAAGACAGTGTAGATGGCTCATTGCCTATTACACCAACCTGGCCATCATGAGAGTTATTGACAGCGTTGCGGGCGTGGGTCCACAGACCTTCACCAACAAAGGTGTCATTAAAGTCTTTTACCATCCCTTTAGTAAAGGAATTAGTAACAGCTCCGGGATTCTGTGTTTTTTCAGCCATGTTGTATCTGTAGCTTCTTCTTTTGTAAAAACTTGTAAATTACTCCTGAGATATGTCCTGCTAACCAAGCCTGAGCCTCTTCATCTGTTATATCACGATCTTCAGTCACTCTTACTGTTGCATGAAATACTTCATGAGCAATTGTATTATGAGTCAGATAAGGTTTACCAAGTATCAAATAGTACTTAAAACTATCTGGCATTATAAGTGCCCCTTCTGCCTCCATTCCAAACTGCTCATTTATACCATACTTTTTATACAACCGCTTAGCTTCCTCAGACACAGTATCTACTACAGATATTACAACTTCACAGCCGTAGGTTGGTAGTTTTATGGTTGTACTTGCTCTCATAATTAAAACCCTTCTGTTGACTTAAACATATCATAGTACTTAGAATACTGAGCTTTCCTATTGGTCTGCCACAGCTTGTACATCTCTGCAAAGTCAGGGGTGTTAACTATGGATAAAGCATTGTTACGAGCCGCACGAAGACGCTGCTCTATTAACTGCATCTTCTGACTTACCTCTTCGCCAGCTATATAAAGGTTTTCCAGAATACGCTGTTTCATGGCGTACTCATAGTACTCATTGATCATAGGATGATCAAGTACTAATAAATTACCCTCATCATCTTGTAAAGAACCTTGGTAAGAAATAAAAAGTTTTCCTTCATCAAGATTGGTATAAACAAAACCGTTCTTTATCAACCCTACCTTATCGGTGTCATTAGTTGCATCAATCTTACCAGTAGAAGTAGCTATACGAATAGGCTCAAATGTATCATAAGTACGTGTTTCAAACTTGCGTTTCTCTACAACCTGTACAAACACTTTCTCACCAGTCTTGCATTCAACTGTATAGGTTTTCTCACACTCACAACTTGGATCTGGCTGACCACACTTTTTACAGAGATCAGATTTAAGAATTACATTCTCTGTCTCACGTCCAGAAAGAACTGGACTTGTTACCGTGTAGCGTCCGCACAGATAAGCATAGTTAAGTACATAAAAATCATCAGGTAACTTGGTCTTCTTGTTTTCAATATCCAGAACTTTTTCTTTAGTTCCATGAATACGAAGACCCAGATCGTAGTTTACACGCTGAGCTACCTTGATTAGCTGACCAGGCTCAATCATACCTTCTATACTGTAGGTAGTAAAGTCTGCAGAGACTTCATCCAACAGCTGGTCAAATGTTCTATATTGAAGCTCTGTCTTCATTACCTAAGGGCGTTTTGTTTGTCATTGGGCATATCTGTAGGAAGCTGAACTATACCAGCTAAATCTCTAAATACTTGAGATTCTATCTCACCGTACAAGTAATCAGGTACATTAAAGGTTTCATCTGAACGAACCTTGCAGCTATCTGCTTCACAAGTAAATCTTGAAATATCATCTTCAAATATTCCTTCTATACGGACAGCATCCCACTCCAGATTAGGAAAATATAAATAGTCATTAAGATACCAGAAGTACTTAGCCTTATTAAACTTGAAGTTCTTACTACGACTCATAGCCAAGTAAGAATTAGGATTGGTAGGTTGGAGTTCTTCTGAACCATCAAGTGAAGAAACAGTACGAATTAGTGGACCATAATACCCTTGCATAAACACAGGCATCTTTTCTTTTGTCCTCATAATCTTACAGTCTGAACTTAGTCCAGTACAACAAGCATCTACTTTGTCAACCTCAATGAGCTCAACATAGTCCATTGTTTGAGCTACACCTGAAAACCCAAGAAGTCGGTTTTTTGAATCCTCACGTTTCATTAACCATTTTGCATGCTTAAGCACAAACGTATAGATCACCCGGTCAGTCATTAAAGCATCTTGCTTTACTGCTTTAACCTGAGTGCGGATTCTTGAGAGTACATCTCCTATGGTAGATCTGGCCATGGTTGTTCTATATTAAACTCATCATACTCTTCTAAGAGTGTTTGAGTAAGGTCTTGTTTATACTGTTTATATCTCTGTCTGCGAAAGATCTTACTTACCCTAACTAGATTATCTACCATCACGTATTTCTTCCACTCTTTAGGATAAGTCTGACCAACTGTTCTTCTAAATATTCTCACGCCAGTAAAGCCCCATAAATCATGATGCTTAAACCGGTACTTTGTCTCGTAGTTTGTATAGAAGATTTTTGCAACGTACTGATCAGATTCCCAATTCTGGTTCTGAAGTACTACACCATAGTGTTGAGACTTACCAAAGTCTACATTACTTTTCTTGCGTGGACATGTTCCTATAAAAATATAACCCAATTGTTCGGGCAGCTCAACACCATCTCTTTCTGCAATTACGGTTTCCCATATCTTGCCGTTAAAGCGGGCTATGACCTCCTTAAACTTTTGGATAGACAGAGAAGCAAAACGAGGATTGTCTTTTACAAACTGTTCGTAGAATTCAGTGTTTGTAAAGTTTAGCTTCTTGGGTCGGAATCTTGGAGCGTTAAGGTCTGGTTTTTTATAGGGTTTGGCCACAATCTTCTACATTAATAATTTACGTAAAATCTACGAGGTTTCCTACTTAAACTTATAGAGTTTAAGCATTGTATGTAAACTCAGAAACCTTCCCCTTAACCCTGTCATGTATCTCCATTACAGCTTGACGCTTAGCACCTGTGAACTTATTGTGGTAATGCCAGTAGTCTGATTTAGAAAGACTAGGAAGCTGCTTTATAGCAAACCCGTGTACCTCATTTTCACTGACGTACTCTACTGTTTTCTTGCGGTGCCAGTGACCACTATAACAAGTACGATAGTCTGTTGCTCCCCATTGTTTAGGATATTCCGTGGCATAGACTAATGGTGTATTCTTAGAGCTTACATCCCCATGCTCAAAAGCAAAAAAGTTACTACCATAGGTAATAACTTTACGTTCTGCATATTCTACATCAAACTTTATGTCACCGCCTGTAAAGCATTTAGAAAGGGCATGAGCCATATGATAAGAGCTAAGCCTATCATGATTACCAGGAAGGTAAACCACTTGTAACTCTTCACAGAATTGTTTTATATAGTTTATGCTCCAGAATAGGGAGTCAAAAGCTTTGTTATAAGCATCTTGGGCTCTTAGATCATTATCCACCGGAGTGCCCTTGGTGGTCTGCCCTTGGAATGTGTCCATGTTCAGCAGATCTCCACCAAAGACATAGATAATCTTTTCTAGACGGTGGCTCTTGTAGGCTCTAAGGATTAGGTTAGCAACGGCCTCACGGAAATCCTGGGCAACTGTGTCATTGCCCTCTTTGCCAAAGTGAAGGTCCTGAATGCTCAAGACCCCCACTGTTGGGTAGACAAATGTCTCATTGAGATGCACCTCTGCAACGGGTGTATAGCTAGGTTGGAAGTTCTCTAGTGTATTCTTTAGAAGGTCATTTCCTTCTAAAGTCTTGTGAGTAACCATGGCTGAAACCAGCCAATAGTCTTTATGTTGTTTATTCCAATAAGATGAGAGTTTCCACTTATTGGTATCAATCTTAAGTATCCGGATTATTTCTTCAGGACTTTTAGGCTCTGAAAAAGCCACTCCTTTTATTTCAGCCGTACCGGCATCTAAGTTCTCTTTAAACTCAACAACCTTTTCTCGTTGTTGGTTTATAGCTTCTACCAACTGGTCTTCTAAATCTGTGATGTATTGATTTTTGATGGTGTCATCATCAATCAAATCTAGCATCCTTTTTCCAGCAAGTTCTACAAGACTGGTATCCAGTTCGTTCTGTAGAAGTTCTTTTGTTTGTAAAATTTGTTTCTTGATTTCTTGGTATTTCTGCAATGAAATACCTAATTTTGATGCACAGAACTCATCTGTTTTTTTCCATTTCAGAGAGCCGTACACCTGATGGATTAGATTCATAGGATTGGGTTGGGTATACGGTGTATAAAGTTAGATCATTGTATAGAGCTTAATCAATAATTATACACAAAGTTTTAACAGTTCTACAAAATGAAGCCCCCACTATAGAAATAGCAGGGGCTTTGTTTGTCAGGTGGAAACCAACAAAACCACTGACTTTTTTATATTTTATTCTTGATTACCTATTCCACTACCGTCACAACTGCACCCTACACATGGTGTAGTTCCTGCAGGACAACTCGATGTATAGTATTCAGTACATATGCCACCATCAATTGGTTGGCAGCATACACAGTTTGATCCGCCACCTCCACCACCTGAGCCTCCACTTCCACCACCACTAGTACATGCTGCTTGGCATGCTGATAGTGTTGCATATGTTCCGTTTATAGCTTGAACACAGTTTCCACTAACGCAGTTATATGGTAAAGCACACATTGTCACTGAATTTGGTGCAGCTATAAACGCAGCAAATGTTGTTTCATCAACAGATATAGTTGTTGTACAAGGACAAGGACAACCCGGTGCTCCATTAAGAGCTTGAGAAGTATATACAGTTGAAGTAGTACTTTGGTTACCTGTAGAAATAACTGGATTTGCACTGAAGGTACTTCCACCACCATAGTAACTTGTCCATCCATTAAATGTAATATTTACACTAGACGGAGCATTTACAGGGTTTCCGTTAGAATCTTTAAGAGTAAATGTATAAACAGTATAACTGTCTGTTACGCCTGAACATTCCTGAGAAGATTCTGTAAATGTTTCAGATGTTACTTGAACACAATATGAGTTACCAGTCGGAGGTGGTGTAACTGTTTGGCAGTTACTTAAACTCATTGTTGCAGTACCAGAACCATTTGTACAGTTTACTTGGTCTACTTGTAACTTATATGTACCAGCAGTTGATAAAGTATAACTTGAAGGAGTTGTAGTACCTTGAGATGATCCTGTTTGAGTATATGTAAAGTTCTGAATTACGTTATTACTGTTATCCAACAAAGCACCAGTAATAGTTCTAGTCCCTGTTCCAGAATAATAATAACCAGTCATTCCAATTGATACTGAATAACCAGATGCCAATGTGAAAGTAGATGTCTGTCCACTAGAACAGTTTCCGACAGCTGAGTTTGTGCCAGTAATACAGCTAAGAGCTGAACATGCATTAAAGTTAACAGGAGTTGAATATTGACCACCACTACATGCAGCTTCAATAGTTCCTGCATAACAGCCGTCAGCAACTCCAGAAATAACAGCTGGAGAAGAAGATACGTTTGGAGAAACTGTTGTAACAGATCCTGGCGTATTTACATTCCAATACTTAATCCTGTAACCATTAGCTGGTGAAGGACTTGCTGGAGTAAACGATATAGATAATGTAGCCATGTTATTATACGCAAGGTTGATTACTGTCAATAAAGGCACCACCACTAATACTACCATCTACAACACATACTGTAGTTGGAGTCAAAGAAGAATTATTAATAGTTACAGGTTGAGTTGTACCACACTCAGTATATGTATATGTTGCTGACTGCGTAAGCTGAACTGTTCTACATTGAGTTGAAGTAGATGAAACAGCAAAGTTTACAATACTTCCTACATTACCATCACCACAGTTTGCCTGGATAGTTCCTTCAATGTTATAACAACCTGGTACACCAGCAATCGTAATTGGATTCTGGTTTTGTGTAACAGTATTCCAGTTAGTAGTACCTACAGGTCTCCACTTTACAATATAGCCACCAGAAGGTGGTATATCAGGAGTAGTAAATACTACAGTTAAAGTCTTAAATGTTGAACAAGGAAGAACAGACATGATTTATTTATTATACTGTGGTTCCAGTACCAGATACAGTCACAGGTGAACCAGCAAAAGCGGTAAAGGTCTGTGGTGTACCAGCCACTACATTAATTGTAAATATTTGATGATCACTTCCGGTTCCTCTAACTACTGTTGCACCACCAGACAAAGCTGTTGTTGGAGCAGCTGATACTACAAAACTTGTTGTGTTAGTAATCGAGGTTACTGTTGTGTTTGCAGCAAAAGCCCCAGTTCCAGATACTACAGTCATTACCATTCCTACCTGAAGACCAGTTGTTGATCCAACTGTAATAGTTGTACCAGAACCAGTAGCTCCAGCCGCAGAAGTATATACTGGTCCAAGACCAAGATATGTAACTACATAAGGAGGAATAGGAGCAGTAGTAGCTGTATTTGTTGCTGTATAGTTAACTAAAGCAATAGGTGAAGAGAGTAAAGAATTAATTCTTTTATGAAGTCTCAACAGAATTGTTTGAAGCCTATCACCATTAATAACAGTTAAAGCAGGAAGATTTGGACGTCTTCCTTTGTTGTTTGTAGCAATGTTTCCATATGCTACACACTGGCTATCTGCTAACTCTTCACAAAACTCACCACCTACACAATCAGGAAGGTTTAGAGCTGGCTCCGGAGGGCAAGTGCAACAAGGTTGACAAACTGGTGTATGTGTACATCCGCAAGACATGTGTTAAAATATTTTATTATGGTAGTGGTTGATCAGGATCTACTGAAGCAGTTACATCAGTTGGTGCATTACATGCAGGAGTAGCTGTTGTAGTTACATCTACAAAAGCACAATCTGTTTTAGTAAAAGAACCAGCAGTAACAATAACTCTAATTTTATAAGCTGTACTTTGAGTAAGTCCTGTAAATGTTCCAGATCTTGTAGTAGTTCCCGTTGGGGCCTGACTAGCAAGCTCCTGACTACCATCACTATTATATAGTTTTACTGTATAAGCAGTAATAGAACCTCCAAGTTCAGAAAAACTATAAGCAATACTTACGTCAGAAGGAGTAGCAGTTACAACCGGACAAGTAATCTTAATCTGTTGAGTAGCTGGACTACCCGTAGGTGTACCTCCTGCACAGTTAGTAATAACCCTAAAATCATAGATCTTATTATCCTCTAAACCAAGAATACTTGAAGTAGTAATATTACCAGCTACTGTCTCATGGGTAATCCATGTTGATGACGTTGCAAGTTTATACTGTACATTTTGTGTAGCAGCACCAGCTCCAGCAGTCCATGTAAGAGTTATATTCATTTTATGATAATGTTGCGGTTACACCAGTTATAACAGGACAAGGTACAGATACTGTTTTCTGAACATTCTTATTACATGTAGTTCCACTCTTAGTAATATTTGCATTAACAGTAATAGTGTAAGGCAATGAAGTATTAAGAGCCGATCCTACAACAGAAGATCCAGCAACAATAGCAGTATAAGGATTGGTATTAGCTGCTTCTGTTACAATATTAATTGTAAAGGTCTTAGTGACTGTACCATCTGTGATAGTAACAGTAGTTCCTTGTACAGCATTTGTAGCACCACTTGGAATTATAGTACCAGGATTAAAATCAAGGTATACTTCCTGACGTGATGCATTTGCTGAAGCATCATAGTTTAGTACAAACTGAGTACAGTCAACAGCTCCACAGCAGTTCTTAAGATCTGCTATTACAGCACGCATATCACAAACTGTGATCCAAAGATTCTGAAAAGCTTGTGCGGCATTTGTTACTGTGTTATTCCAGCCAGTAAGTCCTGACATGGTTCCTGCCTGACTAAGTGCATTAGAAGAGCCAAGGTTAGCACACTGCTGAGCCACCGCAGCTGTAATCTGAGTATTAGATCCTAATACCTGTCTTAATAAACAATACTCTTCTTCCAGTTTATCCAAAACTGTAGCCATGGCTGTAGGAACAGCAGGTAAAATACAGTTAGGAGTTACTTGAGGAAGAGATGGAGTACCTGCATTTTCAAGAGCAGTAATACGAGTATTATGACTAGCTAATGTATTTGTATGTGAAGTAACAGTTGCACTTAACGTACAAAACTGAGTAGCTAAACGAAGTGTATACTGATTATGAATTAGCTGGGTTATTGTTTGACCAGTATTTGGGTCTGTATATTGAAGACAAGTTGGTAAAGCAAGAGTAGGTTCTGTATAACCAACTGCACCACCCCCTCCACCTCCAGCTGGAATAAGATCTTCTAAACAGCAAATCTTCTTTATAATAAAGTCCAAGACTGCCGACAGGGTCTTAGTAGTTGGAGCAGGGCCCACGTTAGTGCAGAACGTAAGCAGACAAGATAGGTCCAGTTCGGACAAATCTAGCTCGTCTTTAATTAGACAAAGCTTCTCTGCTACCTTGTAGACTACAGAGGAAACAGTGTCACCGTTGCAGAGGTTAAGACAAGGAATATTAGGACCTTGCCATACGACACAGTCAGAGGATACAGGAATACAACCCTGCCCGGCAGTGTTGGACTTGGTAGGTAGCATAGGTTATTGGATATCAATCAGTTATTAACAATCAACTACGTTGTCAGCTCCAAAGAGCTCAATCAACTTAGCTTTTAGCTTAGCGTAGCCAAACTCAAATACGTCTTTGTCTTCTACAGAACTAAGATCAGGTACTGTTTTAGTAATAGTTTCCTCAACATCCTGCTCTTGCATTTCAGTACGAGTAACAGTTTGAGTTACTGTAGTAGAATTTCCATCTTCATCTACCGGACCAGGAATCTGAACTTCTTCAGTTACCTGTACAGGAACCATACGCTTTACAGTAATAGTTTCTGAAACCTGTTTAGTTAGAGGTACCCAAAGGCTTTCCCCAATTTGCTGATTACGAGACAAAAATCCTCCAAAAGGAGCGGTCATATTTGGACCAGAAGAGCTAGCATCAGCTTGAGATTGAAATAGTTCAATTCGTAAGTTTGCAGAACCAGATTTAGAGATCTGGTAGTCAGCAATGCGTACATAAGCCTCAGAGGTAATTCCTTTGTCTGTACCAATCTGAGATGTAATTTTAAGTGCCATAGAATATTATAAGTTTAAAGTTTACATGGTCTACAATATAATATACTGAATTTCTACAAGAAAAACAAAAAACCACCCCTAGTTAAAGAGGTGGTTTTGATATATATGGAGGGGTTTCGGGGAAAGCTACTTAGCTGGCATAGGAACCACAGGAGTATCCTCAACCTTGATCAACTTAAAAAAGGTAGCATAGTTCTCAGTTGTCTCCACCTTTTCAAAGTCTTCTAGCTTAAAAGGCTTGTACTCCAGGTCCTTTTCAGTCTGCAGAAGCTCATTAAACTCCTTTTCAAACTGCTGAAACTCTGGGTTAAGCTTTTTACGGGTAACTTCGTTTCCTTCTGAATCAGTGTCTTTTACAGGGTTTCCGTCAGCGTCCACCTCGTCAATGACCATAGGGATAGAGATACCACCACGCTCATCTTCTTTACCGTACTTTTTGATCAACTCATTTTTAAGCTCTTCTACAGATGCCTTTTCGGCAGCTACAGACTTGCCTAAACTGGTCAACCAGTACTTAGTAGTTAAAGGAAGTTTTTCCTGGATAAGGCCGGAAGAGATCTTCTCTCCAGTTCCTTGATTGGTAATACCGTTTAGTTCAGCATCCAGGTTATAGAACTCAAACAGTTTTAGGGTAATTTTTTCCATGGGTTTGTAGATTAATCTGTTACGAATATACAGAGTTCTACAAATTGTATACCAACTGACATTTCAACAGTTTGTGGATAACCAATCTGACTTTACTAGCCACCAAGTCTAGTAAGAGCTATATCTAAGATTTCGGCAAACTCTTCAGCAGTAGCTTCTAAAAACTGATTGGACTGAACTCTATTCATAGATTCATTATAGATACTTTCATTACGAATAGTAACTACTCTTGCTTGATCTATAGAAGAAAATACTTCAGTACAAGTAAAAGTCTCAGGTTTAAATCTGTAAAAATAGTTGTCATTTTTTTTAAAATATAGCATAAAATTTATAGTTTTTATAGTTCACATTTAGAACATACTCCTCCTCCACCACCATCACATCCACACTGGGTATCACAAGAACTTAAAATTTGAGTGTAAGTACCACAACAACCATCAGCGTATGTTCCATAACTAGCAGAGCCACTACAATATGCAAAGCCAATATATGTTCCGTATGCTGCACAGGTTGTAGTATTAGCTATGTTACTATATCCAGTATATTGATCAAGAGCACCTAAACATGTCTGCCTAGCCCTAAATAAATAAGTTGTTGAAGGGCTCAAGTTATAAATATACTTCTGTGAAACACATCCTTCATTAGCCTCTTGTGTCCAGCTAGCTCCACCGTTAGAGCTATAAAATACCTGTAATGAATTACAGTTTGTGGCAGTAATATCTAGAATAGCATAAGTACTACACCTGGTTACGTTAGTAATAGTAGGTGCAGTACATCCAACAGCAGAATGGTTATAACTATACCACTCACTCATAGCAGCAGGGTTGGCTGAGTTAGGTCTTGAGGTTGAATTAGTATTAATAGCTACATACCCTCCATTTTCTGCTGTATCTAGAGAAAAAGGTGACTGACTAGGTATGCCCAGTTCAGTCCTTATCTGACTCATTGATATTTGACCGCTACTTGGTAAGGCCATCTAACTTAGATTTTAGTTCTTCAATCTGAGTTTGCTGTTCTTTTATAGCTTCTATAAGAAGCGAAGTAAGGTTACCATAAGCTACAGAGTACATATCTTCTTCTGTTCCAACCACAACTTCTGGTAAAACTTTTAAAACTTCTTGCGCTATTACACCAGCATGACGTTTATTCTTATCTGCAGAATCAATCCTTGTAAATGTAACACCCCTAATAGCTCTTACTTTACTAACAGCGTCTTCAATAACTTCAATATTATCTTTAACCCTTATATCTGAATAAGCTACAATATCATTTTGTGCCCATATTGAAGTTGATCCCGAACCCAGTGTAACATTTATTGTTCCAGCAGCTACTACATATAATCCCCAATCACTCGTTTTGCCACTACCCCATAAGTTAGGATGAGCATAACCAATACCATACATGTTACTTAAAGAAGAGTCTGTAGGATTATATGAACTACCAATTGTATAAATAGGATTAGTATTAGCAGAGTTACCACCAATATTGTTATAAGAACCTTCTAAAAATCCTGCTGCATGAGCACTTCTTGCTATAGGACCATAAGCTTGCATTCTTCCACCATCTTCAACTCTAAGTCTCCAACTTCTACCACTAGTTAAAAAACCCATTGCAAAATCAGAAGCACAATGTATATAACCAACTGATGTTCCATCTGAACGCAAAAAGTTCAAAGAAGAGTCATTAGCACCAGAACGCATGTACATATCATTAGCGTTCTTAGGATATATATGCCACGCAGTTGCTGACCAGTATATGCCATTATTGTTAGTGTGGTTTCTAAACCAACCACCGGTTGTGTAAACATTACTACCGCTTAAATCAGAAGCAACAGTAACAGAAGCTGAGAAATATGCATTCTTTGATGTGTCTATACGAATAGCTACAGATGGAGAATCATATATATCGCCATAAGCTATTTTAAAATCACTAGTCTGACTACTATTAGTCATACCCATTGTCCATAATGGGGCACCTGTAAAGTTCCATGCTGTGCCAGGAGTAACTGTAGCTCCTGTTGTAAAATGTAATGCAGCCTGATTACCAGTTCCAGCTCTATTAATGAATAAACGAGCTGTACCTCCGCCATAACCAGCGTCAATATACATTTCAGGATTAGTACCTCTAAGTAAGAAATGAGCTGGGTTGTTTCCTGTTTGAATATTTAAGTTTCCAGAAAGTGTGCCTCCAGAAAGCGGTAGATAAGAACCAAGAGCAGAACTTGTTATATAACCTGGGCCATTAGTTAACTGGTTTAGGTTGGTCAAGTTTCCTTGATGCCACACTATACTATTATTAACATAAATGTCACTATTTCCATACCCTCTTATAGGATATTTTGAATTAATCTCAGAGCTTACAGTTCCACTATCATATGATCTTGGACTATAAGTTACGCCAGCACAAGAAGTCCAAGAAGACATATTTATGCTATACCCTTGTACTATACCACCAGGCCCGTGCAAGCGATAGTGAGCTCCACCAGATCCACCACCTCTTAACCAAACAATAAGACCCTCACAATGTGCTAGCTGCATACCAGCCACCATAGTAGT
>Ga0208594_1000197_pt1 | contig 17748 bp, 23 predicted proteins | sample LakMenEpi14Sep10_FD_150699 | JGI IMG/M metagenome (GOLD analysis project Ga0208594, IMG submission 150699) | Freshwater microbial communities from Lake Mendota, WI - 14SEP2010 deep hole epilimnion (SPAdes) | ecosystem: Environmental > Aquatic > Freshwater > Lake > Epilimnion/Euphotic zone ...
AACCGAAAGGTCTCTTTGACCTTCGCCAAGAATTTTGATAGCCAAAGATTTAGCAGCCTCGCGTCTGTGGAACATTAAGTTAATTGTTTGCGTAACGAAAGACGAACCGTTAATTAAATCGATTGCCGCTTCTTCGGTATAGTTTGAAGTGTTTCTTCTAAACTCAAACTCCAAGAAAGGCGAAGTGTGAGTAATTGAACCAATAATCCAAGTTGTCGTGTTTGCGTTTACCGCAGTTACTTCGTCTTGGTCGTTTATGTAAATTTTAACAATCGAACCGATGTTATTATCACACCCTTTTACGATTGCTTCTAAAGTTGTACAAGCCATTTTTATAAGTATTAAAAAAGGGGTAAGGGATAACCCCACCCCCTTCAAATTAGTAATTAAATTAATTAGTCAAAACAGATATTGTAAACAACAATTTCCGCAGGGTTGGTATAGTAAAAACCAACTTTCATATTTGCACGAGTTCTCAAATATGGTTCAGCAACAGTGTCAGTTAAGTTAACCGCTTTCAACGCTTTACTATCTCCTTCGCCATCGAACGCATAAATAAGGTTTGATTTCAAAGTCAATACCATTGTGTCGTTAGGCATACCGTCAGCAACTACAACTTTAACACCTAGGAAAGTTAAACCTAAAGGTAAAGTAACGTATGTTTGTGTGTTACCCGTAGCAGCAGCCAATTCGTATGCAGCGGCAACATTTGAAGAAACATAAAATCTCAAATCAGCTTTCTTACGAATAACCGCAGGAGGTAAAGCTGTATAAACCGCAGTCATTTGAGCGATTACGTTAGTTGAATCAATTGCACCCGCGTAAAGACCTGCAGCGATGTTTTCGTCACCACAAAGTTTTACTAAATAACCGTCACATAAAGATTCAATAGGGTAAGTAACAGGGTTCAAACTTGTGTCACCTTGCCATCTGATTAACTCAAGGTCTTCTTGAATTTTCAAAGACATTTCATTCCAATAGTAGTTCATAAAACTAGCAACCGTAAAGTCACCGTTAGAACCTTGCGCCATTTGTAAAGAAACAAAAGATTGCTCTAAATCAAACTGACAAATTTGCGCCATTGCTGACAAAGCACAAACGTCAACATCGATTGCGTCTAGTGAATCGTTAGGAGCAGTAAAGCTACAAGTTGAAGCTTTCAAAATGTTACCGAAAGCAACGTTTGCCAATTTAGTAGCTGACTTAATACCCGGCAAAGTTCGGTAGTTATCAACTAGGTCTTCAGTTAAATAAGCTCTAGAATAGAACTCATCAGGGTTCGCACAAAGTAGTGCGTTAGTTTCGATATCCAAATCGAATTTTAGTTTTCTGTTCATTTTAATTTTCTTTAAATAATTTTCTATACTTTTTTAAACGGTCAATTGCCGAAAATTTTTGCTCGGACAATTCAACTTCTTCAACTTCCGTTTCTTCAACAACGGGAATCAATGCTTTTACTTCAGCAATAGCCTTCATTAATTCAGTGGCTAAAGCATCTAAAACGGGTTGAACGATAGCAAGAACCGCTTCTGAATCCGTTTGAGGGTCAACCGCCATTGCGATTTCTTCTTCAACAACTTCTTCAGCTTCCGCTGCCGTTACCCCTTCCGCTTCGATTTCTTCTTCAACGACTTCTTCAGCCATTTCAGCCTCCATTTCTACGGGAACTTCTTCTTTAATCTCAACAACTTCTCCGTCTTTTACAACGTATATTTTGCCTTCAATTAAATGTTCTCCATCAGGTAACATCATATTATATTTGTTTATTTGGTTGCTTAATTTAAGACCTAGAAAACCCTCAATTGAAAAGCCGACTTGGTCACTTTCAACTAACTTTGAATAGTATTCTTTGTCCGTGATTTGGGCGGTTAGCATTAAAGTCCCTTTTGGTACGTCAATACCATAACTAGAAAACGCTTTGTCTTCTTTTGGGTTCTCCACTATCCAAGCTTCGAGAATATACGCAGGGACTTTTTTATCCGTGTGTTCTAGGTTAAACAAGTTTTGGTTGTTTAAATCCTGCATAAACTTCGAGTAAATATTTTCTATTTCCTGCTCCGTAAATTGTACGTAATATTCCTCGCCCTCATCGTTTCTATATATATTCATAGGAATCATTGCGGGAGCAACAATCCGCATTTTTGGTTCGTCTTTGAAATGGAAAATTTCAGCGCTTTTAAACGCTAACCCTTTAACCATTACCGCAGGTTTAGAAGTGAATGCTATCATATCAATTCCCAAGTCTTCGCCTTCTGAATATTCTTCGTCAATTGTAATTTTGTAAAGAGGTAAATCTTTCGCCATACCTTATAATAGGATAAAAATTTGTTTGTTATTTTTTTTATATTTGTTGAAAACTTATAAGATGATAAAACTAGGTAAGCAAGAAATTCCAAACGTAATTAACGAACTAACTATTGAACAATTCGAAAAGGTTAGCGAGTTCACAAACAACCAAGAACTAGACGCTTTTGAGAAATGGGTTTCCGTGTTTACGTACCTTGGTGCTGATGAAGACGAGGTAAACGAAATGGACTTTTCCGAGTTCAAAGACAAGGTTAAAGAATTCAACACGGTAACTTACAAAGCATCAACAAAGAAAAAACGAACTATCGAAATAGAAGGTTTCAAGTATATCAGTTACGACAAGAAATTTAAGTTGTCAGTTCGTGACATTAAACACATTGAAAAAATTATTAAAAAAGACCCGACTAGGTACGTGTCTAAAATGTTAGCCGTTATATTTAAACGCGAAGACCTCGACATTCAGGAACATTATTCGGATGCTCACATTAAACACAAAGCAAATTTGTTTAAATCTTTAAATGCTGAAATAGCATTGCCGTTTATGGCTTACGTTGCCGACAAATTAAAAGACACTGCTAAACAATTAACGAATGAAGTTACCGCAGTCGTGGAATCAAATAACGGTTAACCAATTCATCGAACTCGCGAAACTTGAACAAGTTGAATTCGATTCGTTGTTTGAAATGCAGGTCGAAATGCTTTCGATTCTTGCGGATGAAGACCCTGAAGAGTTTTACGACCTAGAAATTGACGAACTTAAACAACTAATTGAACCGCTTAAATTCTTGCGTCAAGAACCACGTGTTAAGATTACCCAACAAATTGATAAATTCACGTTTAAACCGTTCGAGAAAATAACGCTAGGTGAGTTTATTGATACCGACTATTTCACGGTTAACGATAAAATCGGAAATATACCGATTATTTGTGCAATATTTTACCGACAAACACAACTAGACGAATGGAATAACCGTGTTTTTGAACCTTATAAATACAACCTATTCGAACGTTCCGAAGTATTTAAAACAATTCCTATTACTAGCGTGTTTGGTGTGGTTCACGAATACCTAAAATTTCGCGATAATTTTACTAAACAATACGAAAACCTATTCGCTCAACAATTCGACGAAGACGAAAACACCGAAGAACTAACCCCCGAAGAAAAGAAAGAAGTTGAAAACGAAAAGAAGCGGTCAAAATTCGCTTGGGAATCTTTGCTTTATAATTTAGCGGGTGAAGACATTACAAAAATTGACGCCATCACTGACCTTAATTTAACCTTCGTGTTTAATATGCTTTCAATGAAACACGTTTTAGCTTAAAACGCGGTCATTGGTGCAGTTGGTAAATTAGCGTAAGGTGAATCAATCCAGTTAAATTGTATTTGTATTTTAGGGTTGTTTAATATAGGTGCTAAATCTAGTAATGGGTAAACTTCAAATTGATAAGCAATATATTCCGCAACTATTTCACCAATTATTGCTTGGGTGTCAGAACGTTGCAACCACTTATCGGTTATTGAGTAAGGTGGTATTCCGCGACTTGTTCCCTCGTCTAAAAATAAATAGTAATACATTGCGTTAATCGTTATCATTAACTCATTGATAACCTCACCACTAACCGCAGAAATTCGAATTGAATCGTAAAGCGTACCAGTGTCAATAAGTCCAAGTGTACGAACTTCTTTTTGAAGTGACCTCGCTAACTTATTTCTAGTCGCGTATTTAACCTTGAATTTTTTACTAGCCATTTACCTCGTATTTCTCTAGTTCAATTGTTACCCAATCGCGAACGTCTTGGTCTGTCCAAGTTTCCGAATAAGTAAACCCGTTTAAAGTTACACCAAACTGCGCAGTGTCAGTTGTTAAAAGCAAGTCAACGTTGCACGTCTTGTTTTCAATGTTATCGATTACGTTAACCACTTGTTTAATAGGGTCAATTATTTCGATGTTCCAATTTTCAAATTTATAAGTCATAATTAAGTTATATTAGTTCCTGAAACATTACACACCCTTACCCAAATTCCCCAAAGCGCAGATACTTTTGTTGATGCTGTGAATGGATTTGGTCCTGCCGTTTCCGTTGAAATTCCCGTTGCGCCCGTTTGGTTAGTACTTACCCACATATAACGCCTAGTTAAATTAAATGGTGGGTAATTATAAAGAAATCCACTCGGAAAGCTAAAGTTCATTATGTTCATTGCTTCGTAAATGTTAAACAAGTCCCAACCTCGTAAACCGTCAATCACACTATTTTTGTATTGGTCTAATTGAGTTGTCCAAGGTCTCGTTGTTGAGTCGCCAAAGTAATAAGCAAGTACCGTTGAACCGTTGTAAGTTGACCAATCAAAAGCAACTGAATTAGTGTAAACTTGTCCGCCCGTTTTATCTGTAAATCGATTCGTGTTTCCAAATGGATTGTTTGAAGGTAACGTTAAAAAGTTTGTTAAGCGTCCGCGCTCCGTGTCGCCATCGTCATTTTGAGCATAACTAATTGTTTGACCCGTTTTTTGTAGCGTTTGACCCACGGGAACAAAAGACGAAGTGTTAACCGTAATTGTAACGTGGTTCGAGTTACCTTGGTAAACTACCGATTGAGGCACGATGTCGCCACCGCTTTGATTATGTAATCGAATGTTAAGCGGGTCGGTAGCGTGAATCGTAAACGGGCTAACTTGGTTAACGGTTATGTTGTTATCCGCAACGATGTAGTTTTCTGTTTCACCGCTTGGTATTGCTTCAACGTGAATTGTTCCGTTGTTTACTTTACGTAAATGAACTATTCCGTCGGGTGCAATTATTTGTTCGGTTGTTCCGCAGTCAATTGACTCGGTTAATAAAAGTAAGTCGTTCGTGTTTACGAGTTGAGCAATTGCAGGTTCGCATTCAATAGGGTCGGGAACTTGAATCGTTAAACTCCCACCGCTTGGTATTGTTCCGCTTTGTATGTCCGTTCCGTTTTCGTATTCAACCAAATAATTAGCGGGTAAGCATTCAACAACTACGGGCGTTATTGGTTCTAAAGGAATTTCACACACTGAATATTGGTTAACCTCAAAAGTAAACGTACCAACCCAACCTGCAACGTAATCTAAATCAAAGTTGTTTAAAGGCGTCATTGTTGGGTCGACAAGAATGTCAATCGATAAATCCGAACCGTCCGTATAGTAAAGGTAAAGGTCGTTTAATATAAGTTGGGTGTCGCTTAAAATTGTATTTATGTTGGCGCGGTCCTTTTGAATAATGTCAACACAATAAACATCTAAAGTAAATACGTTCGTGTTCATTCCTGAAGTCTCGGAAGTTGGAACAACATAAACTAAAGGGTAACGTTCGTCAATGGTTGAGAAGTTGGGCATCTGTTCCCTAAACTCACCCCCAAATTTTTTAACTTGGATATGAGCGTTAAAGAACGTTTCGAGTTTATTTAATAAAGTGTAATAACTTGTCATAGTGTCGCGTTTTCTTCCATTCGTTTTATTCTACTTTGTGAGCTTGTTATGTCACTTTCAACAACCACCGCCCTAACAACTTGTTGTTTAGATTCCACACTTTGCGCACCTTGTAAAGTGTTCATATCGTTACCGCCACCAAACAAATTCGTTTGAGGTGTTGCAGGTTGTAAACCACCACCGCCACCAGTACCCGCACCGCCTTGAGCGTTCGAAGCTGAAGCGCCTTGAAATTGTGTTGAAGCTATTTTCTTAATATTTGCAACACCCGCAGCGGTAACCATTGCAGCGGCAATTGCACCCCTTACAATTGAGGTAGGGTCACCAGGTATTATTTGCGAAGTGTATGCAGCAACCGCACCTTTTAAAGTGTCAATAACTGCCATTGCTATATTTGCCGCCTTATTAACTTTGAATGCTCGTTCTTGCGCTTTCTCGTTGTCTTTAGCGAATGCTCCTACAACATCGTTAATTACTTGAAGTCCTTGAGTTGTCCATTCGGCAATTTGGTTACCCTTGTCAATAGCGTTTTGAATTGCTTTCTGTTTGTCTTGTTCGTCTAAAGCTTGGGACTTTGCAATGTATGCGCTCTTTACTTCGGCTTGGGCTTCAGCGTCTAGTTTCGCAAGTTCTAATTTTTCAGCATACCATTTCTCCAAAGCAAGGCGTTCGTTTTGACGTGCTATTTCTTCGTCACTTAAACCTACTTGGTTAAGTTCGGTTCGAAGGTCTTTTAAACTTTGGTTGTATTGGGCAACTTTCGCAGCGTCCTCTTTAGCGTATTTTTCCGTTAACGCTTGTTCGTCTAGTAATTGTTGTTCCTTTAGTTGTTTAGTAAGTTCGGCATCGTCTTTTGCTAGTTCGTACTTTTGAGTATACCATTCCGCTAAACCGTCCCTTTCAACTTGTCGCGCTAAATCAGTTTCGCTTAACGTCTTGTAATTAAGTTCACGTTGCAATAAAGCAATAGCGTCTTGGTGTTCCTTCTGTTTTTCAAGTTCCTCTTTGTCGAATTCATCGTTAACCGCTTTACGTTCTGCATTGTAATTAGCAAGTAAAGTGGTAGTGTCTTGACCGTATTTTTTTGCTAGTTGAAAAGCTTCTTTGTAATTCGCGTCAATGTCGGCAAGTTCTTGTTTTCGTTCACTCATTTGGTCGTAAGCAAACTTGTTTTGAATTTCTTTTATTTTTTCTAAAGCCTCTTTTCTTTTTTCAGCTTCTTCGGCGGCGGCTTCTGCTCGTTTCTTTGAATTTTCAACTTGCGTTTTTGTTGACTCAATGTCAATAATTTTCAACTGGTTTTCGCTATCTTTAACGCTTTCCATCGAAGACGTTATTCCCGTAACTATTGTTTTTGTTTGTTCTAGTAATTTATTATATTCAGTATAGTCGCCACCTCTTATTATTGCTATCAATTTAGCTTCTTCTAATTGGGCTTGCATTAATTGATGTTGTAAACGAAGTTCTTTTTCTTTCGACTTTTGGAAGGTTATTGATGCACGTAGTTTTGCTTTCTCTAATTCGGTAACGTCTTTTCCTTCGGCTTTAGCTAAATCAATAGCACGTTGGTATGCGCTTTGTTCTAGATTCGAACGGCTTTCTAAAGCTGCAATTTTTTCTGCACTCCTTGCCATTTCCGCATCGTGACGACTTTGCGCATTGCTTTCACCTTCTTCGGCAGCACCCTCACTCAAACCAAACCACGAAAGGAATTCTTTAATAGCGTCAATTACCGTATTTATAATGTCACCAACAAAACTAAAAACTGCGCCGACTGCGTCCATTATCGGTTGAAGTATTCCTAAAGCATTCATTAACGCACCAATAGCAACAACGATTGCAACGATAGCGGTAACCAATAAAAAGATTGGGTTAGTTAAAAGCATTATTCCGAACTGAACAAATGTTTTTCCTAACGTGCTAACCGTTGAGGCTAAACCAGTCATTCCTTTTGAAATGGTTTCAGGACTTATTGAGGTTACCGTTTGACGAAATGTTTCAGCTTTTTCGGCAGCTTCTTCAAAATCTAGGTTCATTATCGAATCCTTTAAACTTCCGAATGAATTAGAAACTTGTTCGAACTTTGAACCACTGGCGAAGACGTTTATTTGTTCGTTAGCGTCTCCTATTCTATCTTTCAATTCACCCGCAGCTTCAGCGAGTTCCTTCATTCTTTCGGGGTCGGTCGCTCCTAGTAATTCGTCACGAACCGCACGAAGTTCCGCTTTTAATTCTTTAAGTCCTCCGACTTGAATAGTACCGACGTTTATAGTCCCTGCCATAATTTATAATAGAAAAATTTCGTTCGTGTTTTAATAGTTTATATTTAGCCACATCGTTCCCGAGTCGATAAGAATCAAACTAAACCATTGAGGTAAGCCATAAACCCCTAGTCCGTCAATTAAGTCAGTCCCATCTCCGTAAACATCGACATTGAAAGTTGACACGTTTTTAATCACGTAAGTTTTACCAACGTTTCCAACTGGCGGTAAAGTCACGTCAACTAAAGCTGCGCCATTTGAAATAATCATTGTGTCGTCAACAAGAACTGTATAGTCAGCATCAATAAATGTAGGGTTGAAAAATAAACCGTAAGGGTTAAAGTTGTTTAAGGATTTCCCGTTTAAGTTGTCCGTCCAAATACCCGTGTCTCCCGAACTTACTGACTTATTATTACCTACAACAACACCGTTAAAACCTTGTTGAATAACGTTACCTTGTCCGAATACTAAAGCGTTACTTCCGAGGCTTATTACATTCGTGTTTTCGTAGTTTGAGTTTATAATTGGTGTTGTAATATTACCAACTTCGGAAGGTGTTGGGAAAATTGGTTTTCCCGTTGTGAACCTTGCGTAATCAATTTCAGTGTCAACACTTAACAACTCAACTTTCGTCAGTCTTGGGTTGTTACAATCATAGTCAATTACTTTGTTAATATTCCACCAAGAATTATCAATCCGAATTTTATCGTTAAGTTTTAAAGTAGCGATGTCCGTTTCTCGCAAATCGAATTCAGCGGTTAGCATTTTCCCCGTGTCAATTTGTCCTATTGTCCGTCTCCAATATAAATTGAAAAGGTTGTTATTTGTTAAAACGTTTTGTTGGTAAAAATAATAATCGCAAACCCCGAAATTTAAATCAAACGTTGGAACGTCTGGATTGTCGAAATGTATTATTGAAGGATATTGAACTAAACCAATTTGTCCCGTTGTTCCGTAGTCGTAAATATTAAAAGGGTTGCAAGGAAATAAACCACCGTCGAATAGTATTCTAATATTCGTCTTTGGAGCAGCACCCGCAATTAAAGGAACAACCGCATCGAATACCGTTTTACTCATCGGAGTTGGACTGAATAGAATTTCTTTTTTGTCTACGTTCTTAACATACTCGTTTTCGAATATATATTCAACTTGTCCGTAAATTTCGTTAGTCGCATTGAAGTAAGTTGTGTTCGGTGAATCCTTGTCGTCTTTGTAAGTTAGTATTAAACGCTTTGAGGTTATTTCAGGAAGAAACTTTAAATCTTGTTCGCGGTCTTTTGCTAGTTTTAAAGTCCAATCCTTTTCTTGTCCTGCGTCATAATAGTCGTCACGGTGTGACAAGATTAATTTATTCGGGTTGTCGGGGTCTATTTCCGTGTACAAATTGTACATTGTGAAAATAGACTTAACAAAGTCCGATTGTTTTATTTTTTTAGGAATCCAAAACGTAGGGTCAATTAATGCGCCAGTTGCTAGGTTATTATTTGACGGCACTATTTTCATATCAACATCAAAGTTGTTTATTTCAGTTTCAACAAAAGCCGTGTTTACATTACCAATAGTTTGCCACCTTAAATATCCACTTGAACCCTGCGGAACATAAGTCTCAACTTGAACACCTGCATAAACTTCAACCGTGTCACCCACAACTAAATTTGAAACTGACAAGTTAACTAATCTTGTAAACGAACCTAAATTAGTAACACCGTTTGGTATGTTAGTGCCGCTTGTTCTAAATGCGTCAAGCGTAGCTAAAAAAGAAGCGAATGTTGTTTCCGTGTTTAAAACGCCATTAACGTATATTTGAATTCTAACCGAATAAAAATAACTCAAAGGGTTTCCACCCCCACCTATTGCGTTTAAATAAGCCGTTGCGCCTGACGTGTTGTTTAAGTCAATGTCATAACTACAATTAAATAACAAGTCAATAGAACTGCCTTGCGTTACGGTTAACGTGTTTGTGTAAGTTCCCGTTGTAGGGTCGAATAATAAAAACGGGTCTTGCGTTTCACTCCAATTATCTAGCTTTTCTGTAAAGCCTACCGATTGACCTGCAGGTGTGAAATTGTATGTTATGTTTCGTTGTTCGTTGGCTTCAACCGCATACACCGTAAAGTCCAAAAATTCTTGGTCGCCATTGTAAGGAATCAACAACTTATCGAAATAAGCTGCGCTCAAAGTACTCCAAGTATATTGAAACCCTGCCGCTTCAAATATCCTATCAAAATAAACCTTTGCGTAAACCGCAGGTTTCATTTCCTTCAACGGATAAAAGTTGTCACCCGAATAAGGTAAAACGTATTTATAACCATCACTAACCGTGTTCGACCAACTTGCCACAACATTTGCTGAAGTATATAAATGAGTCATATCACTAAAATTCAAGTCAGTTAACTCCTTTGCACCTAGTTCAGTAAAGAAATCGCTTTGTGAATCTTTAACCAAAACTTCGTAAGTTACCGATTGTTCGTAAGCATCGTTTGTTTGGTTCTTCTTAACCGATATTAGCTGAAGACTTGCGTCCTCCATTACGGGGATTCCGTTTTGAATTACCGAACATTTTGTAATCGTGTTTATGTCGAATGTTCCCGCCTCAATATTAACGTCGTAGTAATGGTTTAAAAGGTCGTGGTTGTTCTTTGTGTCTTCAAGAACTATTGTTTTACTAAACGCCCCCTTACGAGTTGACACGTCACGAATGTCACCCACTTGGAAGTTTAACGGGAACGCAGTCCCGTCTTTAACGTCAAGGTATCCGTTTTCTAATTGTATCCTAACCATTTATCGAATCTTGGTTTGAAAGCGTTACACTTACGCTTCGCTTAATTAAGTTCTTGTTCTTTTGCCTTGCCACTTCGAAAGTAGTTTCGTTAATTACACACGCGAAATATCTTGAGCCTATTTTAATGTAGGTTTCAGGTGATGTCATTAGTTCTTGAAAATAATTATCCATTTCAATAGTTAACCAATTGGTGTTTAGTTGTATCGTCTTTGTGACCGTTGGGTTAATTACTCGCGTCCCCTTTTCATCCGTTCCGTAAGTCCACATTCCCGAATCAGTGTAACCCGTTACGTCTTGTTTGTATGTTTCTTTGTTAACATTCCCTTGTTCGTAAGCCCTCAACTGAAAAGCAAAAGAACCGAACGAACCTAACCTATCAAGGAAAGCAATTTCGAACGGTTCGATAATACAACGTGTGTCAAGTTCAACCGTGTAAATAAGTGAACTATCCGAGTAACTTGCATCGGTGTAAACGAACGAATAATAAGTTGTAGTTGGTTTAATTAATGGCGCAGTCCCGACTAAAGTTGTTAGTGTTCCATAGTTATTAGGACCAACCCCAACCTGCGTTATTAACGCGTTGTCCGTTATTGGTTTGGAAAATATGTCACCATCAGAATTACCGAAGACCATAAACCCCGTTGTGTCAAAGTTGTTTAAGATGTTCACCCACAAATCTTGAGTTTCGGTTACCTTAAATCCAGTCTTTGGTATGTTGGTTAATAGCCTTGCGTTAGTATCAGGAAGTATGAATTCAACCTCGTCGTAAGTTCTAAAACTTGCCCAAGGAATAGCACCGTTAAAAACATATTTATCCAAAGCCGTTTCGATGTCACGTGTTACCGTCTTTCGGTTATCCGCATAACTTACGCTTCCATTGTCGGTTGGGTTTAGCACGTTAGCAAACAAAGCGTTAATAGTAAAGTTGGTAGTTCCTGAAACTGCGATGACCGTCCAAAGTCCGCTAATTGCTGAATTGGCAACCCCCGCATTCAAAATGATTTGGTCACCAACTAAAAACGTGTGCGCGGTTGTTGGGGTTATTTGAACGTTTCCTCCGTTGTTAACTAGGTTAGCCGTGTAAGTGTACGATGTCACGAATTCCTCGCCAACCTTCAAGTCGTACTTGTAATATGAATTCGTTGCAGGGTCGCTTTCAATTAACGTTTGGTCGAAGTCATAGCTTACCTTGTTTTGTAAAAGCTTACTTAAATCAATCTCACCGTACCCGTCCGAGAATCTTGGGTAAACTCGATATTCAGCTATCTTGTTAGCGGTTCCTGATTCGTAAACGTCAAAGATGTACTTAAAGCCTAGGTTATTTTTGTTCGTTGAGTTGTACAAAAACTTAATAGGGTTATAAGCGGGTGTCTTATCGAAAGGTTCGTTTATTGTTGTTATTGCCATACTTTATAATATAGTTTTTAGTTTCGTGTTTTACAAGGTTAAATAACTGTCGTCGGTGTAATACATTTCTTTAATGAACATAACCGCATAACGCACCGCGTCCATTGCATCGTCGTAAAGCTTAACTGGTTCGTCGGTTATGTTGTCCCCGACTTTTTTCCACTTGTAGTTTTCGTATTCCTTTTTAAGATTATCGTCTTGTTGACACCACACCTTGAAAGTCTTAACGGCGTTTATTCCCGACTTTACGTTCTTGTTTGCGTTGTTAACGTTAAACCCTGCGTTTTGCATTTCGGCAATTATTTCGGGTCGTGAGTAATCCGCTAGTATATCAACCGATTGTTCAATGTTTAGTTGTTTAAAGCGCTCAATTAATTCGCTTGGTGTTAAGTAACTTTCATAAACAACGGGTTCAATGTAAATGTCACCGTCACACCAATAAACACGCATTAACGCAGTTGGGTGGTTGTACCCAAAGTCTAACCCGTATACGTAATTCGTGAACCTTTCAGGTCTTCGCATTATAAACGTCCAAGTGTTGAAAATGTTAGTCTTACTAATTGCCTTTTCACCTAACGCGTAAATTTGGTAAAGCGCTTCGTCAGTTCTCGAAAGGTCTTCGATTTGGCGTTTAATCGATTCGGGTAAAAACGGGTTGTCTTTGTACGTTGACTTAATTAAAACACTTTCGTCTTTTGGTAGTTCATAAAGCCAACTGGACGAATCCGAAGGGTTGTAATCAAAAATCATTTTAAACTCGGTACGCATATTCAATTGCTGGAAGTCTTCAAACCAAAGTTCGTTAGCTTCATTGCACCAACCCAAATCACGTTTACGCCCCCTTACCTTTTGTTCGTCGTCAACCGAAAAGAATTCAACTAGCGACCCATTACCAAAGCGGTAAATGTTTTCGGACATATTGTGTGAACCCTTCTCGTAAAGGTTCAAGTCTTTAAGTACCTCAAAGAAGTCACGCATTACGGTTGCCCTCAACGCAGGAAAAGTTTTCCTAACTATGCTTACTACCTTGTTTGGGTTTTGTAAGCAATAAACAATTATAAGTTGACATAGTGAATAGGTCTTACTTGAACGTGAGCCGCCTTGGTTTATAATAAAACGCTTGTCGCTTGTTAATGCGTCCCAGTTCCTTTGAAATACTATTGTGCTATTTATTTCCATTTATTAGGTCTTTAAGTGGGAGCAAAATACCTTTACTTGTATTATTGTCACCTCCGACAACGTCCCTACTTGTCCCTATGTATTTTCTACACATCTGTTTTAATTCGTCTTTTGGAAGTAATATAAATGTGCTAGACTTAATTACTATACAATAATATTCAGATTCACTCGTTGCAATTCCTGAACGCTTACCTCTACTTTCATACTCAATAAATACATTTCCAGTTATGTGAGCCTTTTGGTCGTTCTTAACCTCAACTTTACAACCAAGTAAAAAAGCAAGTTGTTGTTCAGCAACCTGCCCAATTTTTAAATCATATTTAAAGTCGGAATTAAATTCCATTTGGATTTATAATGTTTACTTTGATTTCACTAATTCGTTCGCCTTGGGTAGTGACGTCCGTCTTTTCGGTAAGCCCGTTTAACCTTGCAACAATGTTTTGTTGGTATTGTCCAACTAACGCACCTTCGATTTGGTCATTTCGGATTTCTTCTTTTATGCGCGTAACGATGCTTACATATTCAACACATTCACCCCCTACATTGTACCAATAACGATTCACGTCAGAACCTTTTTTATTGCAGTAAGTTTTAAACCCGTCTATTGTTAACGGTGGTGTGTGTGGTTCGTATAGTACACCTTTGTTTGTAGCTTTAGGAACGTTTCTTGTTCTTTCTTTAGTTTCCTTTACGTAACCTTCGAATAGTTGGTATAGGGCTTCGGGTGTTTCTATGTATTTTGCTTTCATAGTTCGTGTTTTTCGTGTTTTTTAAAGTGGTTTAGAAATTCGTCTTCGGTTACTTCTTCAACTGCTAAATAGTGGTCTTGGCTGGTAAGGTATGCGACAAAGTGAAAACCTTTTTCCTTAAGCATTTCTTCAATACCTACTGAAATTGAAAGCATCTTTTCGCCCGAATCAATTATAAAGAACCGATGTTTATTCGTTTTGTCCATTTGCGTTTTTTTCATAAGCATTAATTGCTAAATACGTAATGTAACTTATAAGTAACACACCGCCAAATTTACCTGCCATTTCAGAACCATTAATTAAACACACTCCGAAACCGATTGCAGTTATAAAGGTAATTAAAGCTAGAAAGTCTTTCATAGTTTATAATATTAATTTATGGGTTCGTGTTTTAATAGGTCTCGAATTTCTTCTTTAATTTCAGTCAGCAACCCGTGCGCAGCAAAAGACGAAATGTTAAAATGCGCAGCTATTGACCTAACGGTATTATAACCCTTGTCGTAATAAGTTTCAAAGAATATTTTCTTAACTCGGTCGGTCTGGGTTTGCTTATAGAGTTCTAAAGTAGCAATGTAGTTTTGAATTTTAATTTCTTCGGCTAAACTGATTAAATATTCGTCAATTTCTTCGTCTTTTTGTTGGTCAACCGTTAAGCAATTAACCAACTCCAACTTTGACGCCGTTCCGTTCCAAATAATCTCGGATTTAATTAAATGGAATAAATAACCTTTTGCTTCGTAGTCTTCTTTAATGTCGGGGTTAATTTGAACCAGTTTAAGGTAAGCGTTTGATATTACGGCTTCCGATGTTAGGTTAAGTTTGGAGCGTGAAACGAAATAATCAGTGTATTTTTTGACTTCAATGTAATTACTTTGTATGTACTTATCAAGAATGTCTTTCATAAAATTCAAGAAAGTCCTTAATGTAGATTTTTCGGTAAACCATTCCACACATACAGTTAGCCTCGTTACCATTTAAGACCCGATTTCGAATCTTTTGAAACTCTTTAGCAACCTTTTTTGAATAACGTGCAGTTTCAGCTAAAGATTTAACGCTTTCAATGTAGCTTATTTCAGCCTCTGTAAACATAGATTTAATATAAAAGCAAGTAAAGATACCAAACAAGCGGTGAAAACGTCTCCAGTGTACGCTAAAGCACCCCAAAACGCAACACATTTAATACAACTTAAACCACCGTGAATCCAATTAAGGTAAAAAGACGGTTTGAAGTATCCAAAAACACCATCAATTAAATATTGAAGTGGTTCGAATTCACACCACCACCACGCAAAAGCAATAAGTCCGATTATAATCATAACTTTTCAATTTCGTTTTTTACTTCAACTAGATACAAAACCTTATCAAATTCCTCGTTCATATCTTTACCACCACAAAATTCAAGCGACAAATTAACTGCAATTAAAGCGCATTGTAATACTTTAACATCTGTAGTTTTTAAATCTAATTCTTTAGAAAATAAATACCTCAATTTAGCGGCTTGTTCTTTAGATGTCATAAGGTTATAGGCTTAAAATTGTTATTCATTCTTCAGGGTTTAACCTTACAAAAGCTTCGTGACTAAATTCCTTTAAAAACTTGTTAGGTGTTCGTCTTCTCATAGCGTATTGACGAAAATTAACCCTTAAAAGTTTTGTTAGTAATCTGTTCATTAGTTCAAATATACAACTTTTTTAATTCTTTGATTTTTTGTTTATAGATTTCGTTTATTTCTCGCAGTTCGTCAATGGTAAATTTCTTTGTTATATGCGCTTGTTCGTGTAATACTAGTAATCTTTGCCCTCCTATTCGTTTTTCTATACCTATTTGGTAGTTTAAAAGATTACCGCTTAAGAACTGGTTGCATCTTTCACACTGCAAGTGTACGTTGTCTTCGTTAAATCTAACGTTAGCGTGTCCGCCTGCGCTAAAATAATGCCCTCCGTTTTCTTTTTTCGGTTTTTCGTTGCAAGAAATACAATTTAAACCCGTGTCACGAAGACGAATAAACTTGTTAAACGTAGTTTGAGCAATTTTAAGCCAGTCGGATGCAGTCATTAACTCCTTTTTTAACTTCGCTTTTTTCTTGTTCCATTGCTTAACCTCGTGTTCTTTAATCATTGCTTTGACACAAAGGTCGTGAAAACAATTCTTTTGAAGTGAGGTGTAAGGTGTGAACTCTGAACGGCAGTATTTACATTTTCGTGTTTTCATAGTTTTATATTTAATATTTACCACCTTTTTTTAAATTATCCTTTGCTATTAAAGGTTGTAAATTTGTGTATCGACATAATAAAATAACTTCTTCTATGTTAGATGCTGAACATAATGGAATTACGTGGTCTATATGCCATTCGTTAAAATTATCCCAATTTAATTCATTAGTAAAAAATCTTTCAATATGCAATTTAGCCGTTAACCAATCACAACCCAATATTTTTTCAGTATTTATTGGTTTATTTTCTTTTATGCGTTTGAATGCAAAACGTGTTCTAGACCTTATCCTATGTTTAAAAGAATCAAACAACCATTTATTCCAACTTTCAATTCCTTGTTCTTTTATAATTTGATTTTTAAAATTCAAATCGTAACAAATTCTACATTCATCAAAATAACCATTTATTTTTTTATTGTAAAAACACCTAAATTTAGATAATTCTTTTTCAATTCCACAACACGAACATTTTTTAGTCTTCATATATTCTCAAGTCGTTTATTCGTTGGTTTGCTTTCATTAACTCTATATTCATCTGATAGAGTTTAGTCGTTAAAATTTTGTTTTCGTGTTTCAGTTGTTTAAATACCTCATCGACTAATAAAAGGTCTTGAATAATTACCTCGATTCCTTCCGATTTTTTCGGTTCTAGTTTCTTGCGAAAAATCATTTTATTAATCGTTAGCGACAAATTAACGGACGCTAAAGTTTGTTTTAATGCTTTGTCCATAGTTAAATAGTTTTATAAGATTTTACCCAAACATTAGGTAATAGTTTTCGTGTTTTTGTACCAATTTTTCGGTAATAAATCCAGTCAACAACTTCGTAATTTGTTTGCTCGTTTAAAAACTTAAATTGTTCACCGTTCGTTAAATCGGTTGTTTTCTTATTTTGTTTAATTAATCTCATAGTTAAAAAGGTAATCCATCGTCAAAATTATTATTTGGCAATAGTGGTTTATAAAATTCTTGTATTTCATTCGGTAATACATTTCGTGTTTTTAATTCGCCTTTTGGAGCAGCGTAAAGTTTATTGTGTTGGTTTGGTGCAACAACATCAATGTCGTAATAAGTCAAAGTGTTTATGTCAAAATGAAGTTCACACTTACCTATCCTACCAATTGAACGCGGTTTTATTTTATTGAAATAGATTTCAACCAAGTTATGCGTTACGTCGGGTCGATGGATTGTAATCATTGACTTACCACTATTAAACCACTCCGAACCTCCTTTTAAATCGTAGGGTGTAGGCACTGACCTTTGACCATTTACTTTCTCCGTAAGTTTTGGGTGAATAATTGTATGTAAATGCAAGTCGTTTTCTTCAGCAATATGATTTCGATAAGGTAAGCAAAACTCCAAATAAGTCGCATAACCTCCGTAAGTGTCATAAGGGTGGCT
>Ga0208594_1000198_pt1 | contig 17745 bp, 19 predicted proteins | sample LakMenEpi14Sep10_FD_150699 | JGI IMG/M metagenome (GOLD analysis project Ga0208594, IMG submission 150699) | Freshwater microbial communities from Lake Mendota, WI - 14SEP2010 deep hole epilimnion (SPAdes) | ecosystem: Environmental > Aquatic > Freshwater > Lake > Epilimnion/Euphotic zone ...
TTTATAATTTCAGATAGAAAAGAATAATATTAACCTCACAATTATACTTTTATAAAATGAGTGAGAGAACTATATACTATCGTTTTAGAATGGGTTCCTCACTTCGGAGGTACTTGGAGTTTCAAAAAAAAGAACATCTTAATAAAATCTTTACATTAACATATTTACTAGACAAAATCATATTAATTATTCAAAAAGAAAACATGTTTGATCCTGGCAATGAAAACATAATTCTGTGTAGTAAATATCTATCACATGCTCTTGATGTAAATGCTTTACATGTTTTTCAATTAAAAGAATATGTTTTAAAACATCTTATAATTGTTAATTCAGCAATTATAAATGAAGCAAAAGCTCTATTTGTACAAAATACTAACTATCCAGATAAGAATTGCAAATGTGTTTTAACATTTAGTCTCAGATCTATTTTCTCTGTTATACCCACATTTCCTCAACAACAATATGAATTTACATTTAAAGAAGTGTGTGATTTACTGATATTATATATCATGTTTAATCGTCGAAGATTTGTTGATATTCGTAATAATGAAGTTTTTATTATTAAAGATGATCCATTAAGTATACTTTTTAAAGTTAAGGCTTTTCATAAATCACAAGCTAAAGATCTCCTACTAAATCATATCTCTATTATTAGATAATATGCTAGACTTAGTCAACAATATAATGAGTAACTTTGTATCTGTATTTATGTATAAGATTTTTTTCAGAAAAAGTAAAATGGATGACATAGAAGCATTTGAAAAACTTTTTTATGCCTTCGACTTTCCTTCACTCACAGAAAACGGATGGATTGATATTTCTGACAATAGTATTGTTCTAACTTTCCCTGAAAAACCTACTGTATATGTAAAAGATGCATATGATATTATTCAAAACAGTCAGTTGTTTGTCAACAATCAATTAGTTTTTGCAATAGATTGGTTACCAATATATACACTATTAGATTTCCTTCGTGTTAAAGATATGTTAGAAAAATGTTTGCAATCATACACAAATCTGATAGGTGAAAAAGTTTTTGTTCCTCACACTTACCTATGGGCTCCAAATAAAATATTTAATTCAGCAGTAACTAATTTTTCGAAAGGAGACGATTTTATTCTTTACTGTTATGAAGACCCTAATACTTCGCAAATTCAACTTACACTTCCTGAAAGCCCTGATTGTAATACTGATATATCAATAAACTTTCAGATCTGTATTGGGAAAAATATTGTATTTTGTGCTCAAAGAGATTTATCTTCTTTATCTAAAATAAATGATATTCATTTTATTCTACAATTTATACTGTACAAACTTATAAAGTACTAATTACAGATATTATAAGATGTATTCTTACAAGATTACATCTTTTATTCCTCAACTGCAGGAGGTTATTGCTGAAGCTCAAAAACACTTAGGTATAATTTTAATTATTTTCCAACATTTATTAACTATCACACATTACAATAATGTATATGTGTTTTAGATCAGTGTTACACTTGCGACAAAACAAGTGGACCCTCTAAAGAATCACTGCTTCATCTATATGTAGACTTCATGAACGACACACTTCTTCCGGAATTACAAGATCTAGAATCCAAATATTCGGTGTGGTATTCTTTTAAACCAAACTCATCTCTAAAGACCTATCTTGAGGAGCAAAAGTATATATTGCCTAAATATTTTTCTCCAACTAATTTGCTTAACATTGTTATGGATGTACTATCCAACATGTCTGTAACAGGAAATAGCGATATTATAGAATTAGATAATGATTTGCAAATTGTATTCGACTCCTGGATTATTTATGTTCCAAACCTTATGCAAGAACATCTTATGCCTCATATTATTGAAGCTCCAGCAGAAATATCTCAACAATTGACAGATGAACATATTATGAAGAATCTAGTTATTGAATCACCTTATGACATATTGTACAAAGATCCATCATCTATTTTCTGGTTTAACCCAATTGTTGATTTCCTTATTAGCAAATCTACTGGTAACACATATTCTTGGCCAGACATGCTTAATATTTTTACAGATTTCTGTACAAACAACAAATACTTTTTTACTCGCCATAGTGATTACATTATAAGTGTAAATGATAATACACCGTTGACACATCTATTTTATTTTAAATATTTTCACATTACTCAAATTGAACATATCTTAAAAAACATCACTAAATTTCTTGGCAGACAAAATGGAATCTTTCAAGCTTGTTCATATTTAAAATATAATTATGTGTTCAGTAATATTAATTCCAATGGAAAATACACTAATCTGTTTACTTTTATTGATGATATTATAAACAACAATAATGCCTATCTACCTTATACAGGTTACTATATGCAAATGTAAATGTTTCAGAATATTCAATAACAATGCCTCAACATGATGACAGCTGTCCTTGTTGTGAATGTACTTTACACAACGGATGCCCAACTGTCTATAACCCAAACTGGATCACTATTATGCCAATGAAAATCAATGAGATTGTGTTTGGACCCGTAAATCTTTTACCTGATAAATGCCTTTATGAAATTAAAGAACTGTTTAGTTCTCAGTTTGTTATTATCCAAAAATATGTGTATCCTGATAATATCACACGAATGATCACTATTCCCATAATTTCAAAGTCCCCCGTAATACTAAAACCTCGGGAGCCAATAGCACTTCTCTGCATCATCCATCTAGACGATGTAATCGATAACATCAAAGGTAAAACATTTTTATTTAATAATGTTTTTAAATATTTCTAAAAATATTATTTTTCTCTAGGTGATGAAATATTTCAATCGGATTCTGAGGATGAGGAACACTGTGTGCAAGTTCCTTATGATCCCAGAATTATTAATCAAACCGATTCACCTGACAACCCCTGGCCTATTTCTGCTAATGCAAACAAAGAAGTTATTAAAGGTAATGTTCACTTACTTACACTTAGTTAAAATTTCTTAATGTCACGATTAATAACATCACTTTGGTTTTTAGACACTGTTCCACACAATACTACAGGAGATGAAACAGCTCTAAATGAAGACAAATATGGAAAACTTATAAGTTTCAATCATACTGTTGTTGATGAAACATCTTCATCTATCAATCCTGGACTTACTCCGGAAAATGGCATAAAAGGTAATTACAATGTTATCAATAAGAAACAACTAGGAAATTACCTTATGCCTAAAACTTTACTTTTTAACAATTCATTCCTTTTATTTAAGGGATACTACCTAGTACAAACAACTCTACAAATGAAGAAGCATTCGACAATGATGGAAAGAAGAAAGAAACATCTACAGAAGATTAATATGTTGTATAAAAATCGTTAAAATACTGCTTCTGATTAAAATATGTTGCTTAATAATATAAATATATATACATTTCTTTTTCAGAATTATAGAATGTCCTGTCCGGTGTGTATTGCTAACCCTCACCGTTTTCTGACAATCTCAACAAAACCACTGAAACATCATGAAGAGGTACCATTGGTGTATAATAATACATTTATAGGTAACATAATACATTATTACCCCTAATAAATAAGTATAGTTAATGAATAAGTGATCATGTAGTAAACACTTGATTCCTATTTCCAGATTCGTTGTTGTATCTATTATGGAAACAAAATAGAGCTCTATTTAAGACATATCAAGAATTAATTGAATGTCTTCAAATAACGCCAAGAACAAAACAAAGTGTACAGAATGACATCACTCATATTCTAAAATATATTACATGGACACTTAATGTTAATATTTCAGTTGTCACAATCACCCAATTAAAAAATGGTTATCACAAATATGATTATGAATTTAGATATAAATTTCAAAATTCTCTTGTAAAGCTATTAAATGTTCCACATAAGTATAAACCAATAACTGTTATACTATTTAAAAAAAAATATTACATACTTAAAGATAACAGCAAAATATTTCCTGTTCTTATGCACCTAAATCCAAAATCAATTATATCATATAAAGATAAAAATGTTTTATCAAGTCACATTTTAGATATAATTAAAGATCTTAATACTAACACTTTTCCATTTACTATTAACATATATACCTCATATTCATTTTTAAATAAGGCAAATTTAAAACATATACAAAACAATTTTATTGGTCAATATGTTCATAATGGTTCAAATGATGTTCTACATATTTTAGTTACTCCGGATCTTACTATCAATAATAGTATAATGATAAACCAATTACAGTTACCCCTAAACACTTTACACTTCAACAAACATAACTTATTTGCAAATGTTCATATAACGGAAGGGGATAATGTTTTCAAACATACATTATCTAAAGAAATTACATTAAACCAAAACTTTTGTATATGTGATCATACTGAAACTCAACGATATATATCAACTCGTAAAAGTCCTAAACTAGGTATGAAACATATACTTCTGTTAATTTACTCTTGTGTAATAAAATCAAATATTTAGCTTCAATTCAGTCACAAAAATACTTTCTTCATGAAAATCTAGGTACATAACTTTTAGTTGGTGTTTTAAGGCAATACCTAAAAATATGTAATTATTATTATAGAATGTTTGGGACTTCTGAGCCAGGATTTACAACAACAACTTCAAGTGTGCAGTGAAATATCGTTTATAAGGTAAGAGTATACTTTAAATAATATTAACCCCTACACTGCTATTTTGTGTTATAGTTATGACACTGAAGCTCTTAACAAACAGATTCAAACTAGTTTGGATAATGAAATGTTTACAAATAGTTTTCAAACAGCAAACCACAAAAAAATAATTCATGGTGTTCAACAACTATACATAATTGGTATAGTAACAATTATCTATTTATGGCAAAACTCGCATATTAAAACTTTTTTTGTTTTAGGTCTGTTTGACATTATTCCAATTTCTAAAACACTCCACATTTTAAAAGAATATCTTCCCAACGCTTTATTTAAGAAACTACACAAATATGTTTCAAGTAGCAATGACAATCTAAGATCGACTATTAATTGGACACAATATAAAAATGCTCTAGACAAAAAAGATACTTCTAACTGTGCAATCCAATTACAAAATATGTTTAAAGAAGTACAGTTATCAAATAATAATGTTAAAACATTCCATCTGTCCTCCAATATATCAAGTAAATACTGCATGGAACCGACTCATCAAAGAACAACTCTCATGATATATGAGTTCCTTATATATATTTACCAAAGAAACATAATTGCATCATTAATAAAATATATATTATTGAAAGATATACTACATAAATTAAGTACGTCATTACTTACAAACACACATAAAGGAATATTTAGTTTAATGCTTAAAAGATTGAATGAAATAGTATTTGAATGTGTTTTATGTGCTTTTAATGGGTCAAATTATGATAATTACATGATAAGTAACAGTCTTATTATAATTCTGACAAAATTGAAGCAAAATATTCATATATTTAAAAAAGGAGCATCTATTTCAACTATAAAAATAAGTATCAGAAATAATCTTAAAAGACTTAGAAATATTCTAGAAACAAGTAAAAACACAACAAATGTGATAAACTTTAATAAAAAAAACACTGCAGATTTATGGCCTTTAAATCTTTTTATAAAAGATATACGTAATTTAGTTGCATCAAATATGTCTTTAGATAAAATAGGTAAATTATTTAATTTGAGTGTTTCCAAATTATGTTTTCCATATGAAAAAGCAACTTCAATCCGTGCTTTAAAAACAATAACATATTTACATCCTTATGATGAGAAATTTTGGCAAGACACGTTTTCAAGTAAAAAGGTTCCTTTAGAACAACGAATTCATGCACAAGATATTTTTACTAAAGAAGGTTTTACTAATCTCTATGAATACAGTAATTATTATCTTATTCAAGATTGTGTATTATTACATTCTATAGTATTAACCTTATTTCGCAATTATCTAAACGATTCAATTAACATATTTATTCGAAGAAACTATTCACAATCCAATCTAGCATATCAGCAATTTCTTATAATTGAACCATCACGACAAATCGACCAAGTGTTAGCACCAAGAAAAATAACAAACGTTTTTTACAATTATTTCATCAAACTTGCTGTAACAGGAGGACTATGTACATGTTTTGTCCATGGAAAAGTAGATAGCAACACGATTATTAATGAACATTTTAACTTTATAGAAAATCCTAATTTAGATAAAAACAAATGGCCTAATTTTGCAAACCTTAATCCATGGACCAAACAATTTATTGAAAAACCAATAGGCATATCCACAATTGACATACGCTCATTATATCCAAGTGCTACTGTAAAAAAATTACCAGTTGGTGTACCCCTGTTTTTTACCCGATGCATACAATCAGATTCTCAACAACTACAACAAAGCACTGGCTCTACATTACATGTTAAAAGTTTTTGTGACAATGTTAGAGCACACGGCAACATTAAAACAGATCGATTTAAACTGGTTAACAAACCACCTAGATTTTCTAATGAATATAATGCTCTTAACATCTATCTACGCAAACTATCCCCTGATGTTACAATTATTAGATTTCAGTCAAGTTTTACGGCATTAGGCCAATTGTATTTTGGTGAATTTCCCGTTGATGGTTTTCTAGTTTACAAAAAACCAAATAACATGATGCTCTACATAAAAATTATTCAATACCAATCTTATTATTATCATGGACATTATTCATCCTGTCATATACAGAATAATGACAAACAAAAAGAACAACAAGCTAAAACAAATTCTGTAAAATCACAAATTATAAAACTTTATAATCATTATATAAATCATTTTAAATTAAACCTAGTAAACTTTGAATATGTAGAATTATATGATTGTTTTTTTAGCGAACATAAAATACCACAGATACTAAATTTTACAGTCCCATACAAAAAAACCTATTCATATACAAAATTTCTTGATGAAATTCTCAACAATAAACTAACAGGATTTATAGCAGTCCGTAACTTAGAAATTAAAAAAGATAATCAAAATCCAATTTTTGGTTTTTTTATTCAAAAAGTTCAGTACGATTTGAATAAATTATCTAAGTACACACAAGACCTTCTAACCCATTTCAAACCTAGTCCTAGAGTTATAAGTCTTCACAAGACATCATCTTATATGGTTATAAGCACAGATTACTTTCTAATGTTATACAACATGTTTGGATTTGAAACAACACCAGATATTTATCATGGTCTTTTTTTTCAAATGGAACCTTATTTAAAGAATCATATTGAATTAAAACTGAAAGCGCGCAAAGATCTTAAAGAACTTATTAAACATGAAAAACATCCAGAAACAAAACAAAACTATGAAATAAAAGCTGAACTCATCAAACTAATGCTAAATTCATGCTACGGGTTTACTCTTTGCAACTTAACTTCTTCAAAATTTAAATCATTTAAGAACGCACAAAATGTTCCCAAACATAAAGCTAGAAGAACAAAAGTAAAATCATGTTTAAAACTTGCTAATAATTGCTATTTATTAGAAATGAACAAAATTTCTCAAGAACCTTTTTCAACTATGTTAGGTCATATCGGGTGCTCAATATTATTTCATAGTAAAAGAATATTGCTAAAGCGATTGGATTTTATGATAAAATATCTTAGTCCTGTTAAAACACAGCTTCTTTACATGGACACTGACAGTGCTCACTTTCTAGTTAAACATAAAAAGTTTGAAGACAATGTAGATGAGAATCTAAGAAATGAATTCAAAAAATTGTTTAATAAACACTTTGAAACAGGTGAAAAACTTAGTGGAATTTGGGTTCAAGAAGGTTTTTATAATTCTGCTCAATATATTGGTGAAAAAAGTTACATCCTTTATGACACTGATAAAAACACACACATGTCTCATATGAAAGGATTAAATTCTTTTTTCCAACAACAATTTTATGATAATAACGTAAATCCTCAAATATTTACTAATATTAGTTATAATATATTTTTTAAATCACCTGATTTTGCAATCTATAAGACTTACATGAACAAAAACCTTTTTTCTAATTATATTCCAACAAAACGTTATTTTATATCTGCTACAGGAAGTTTACCGTTAAAGGTGTAACACAAATTTGTAAGTGCTTTGAACATGTTTTTTGACTTGACCTACAAAATGATTATTTTTTTTATTCTAGGTTATCCTGTTATCAACTATTCCAAAGAATGAATATCTGACTAATAATTTCAGATAATGTCAGAATGTAATAGAATCTATCTAACAGATGAAACGCTGACTTCGTTATCTTTGTTACCCTCCACAAAAATAGAAACTAATTTTGATAATACCAATTCTAATGACAAAGCATCAGAATCAGAAAAAGAAACATTTTCACAGACGGAAACACTGAAAATACTTCGCCAACGACTTGAGAAACTGTATAATTGTATTGCTAATGATCAGATTATACATATTTATAATTTAGAAAATATTAAGTTGTCAAGTGTTACTCATAATATCAAACATAAAATAGACACCCTATTTTTTGAAGCAAGAATACCGCAAACATGGAAAATTGACATAAAATGGACAATAACTCCTGTTTTAATTGTTCATGTTAGAATGCTTAATTACTTAGTTAAAGAAAAAACTAAAGAATTACTTACATCATATTTTTCTACTAATTATCATAATGATTCTTTATATTAATTATCAGATATTTACAGATTAATACAATGGCATCTTCATCAATAGGTGCATATACTGAAAAGAAACTTTTAACAAAAATTAAACAATTAAAAAAACAAATAGATGAACTTGAAAGCTCTATTAAAAACCCCCCTTTTATTATAATTAATGGAATAATGGATATTCCATCAGATTATTCGTCTAATTGGGAAAAACACCTAACATTTATTTTGAAAGTAAATAATATTAATGTAAATTGGGTTTTAGACACTATTAATCCAGATATAAATAACAAATTACCTTATAGTGTTACAATTCAGTTTATATCTCATTGTGTTAAAGATGTTGTCTATAAAATTCTTGTTGATTACATTACTAACAATGAATATGACAATGTAACAATAATTAAAGATCTTATCTAAAAGTATTTACAGATTATACAATGACTAACTCCTATAAACTTGCGAACCAGAAAATTCTGCAAAAAACCACTGATATGGAAGAAGATATTTTTTATTTACGTCTACGAACATTTAAAGCTCCATGTATATTGATTAATGGACTAGATAAATTACATATAAGTAAAACCATGAAACATTATGGAAATGACAAATCTTATATTGGTATTATCCATGCTCTGTTTACATTACTGAACATACCTATATCATGGATATTGTTAATTGATAATCCGTCAGAGAGTACAAAACCCAATTGTATTCCTTCCGAAGTAATAGTCACTTTAATTACTGACAATATTAAATTATTTGTATACAAAACACTTACAAATCACATTAAGGAGACAAATGAAAAAAATATCATTGTTAAATTGCTTACCTATTAATGTAGCTTAACTCATTAAGTCAGTTCTTTGTTATTATACATAATTAAGCGTTTTTCAGATATGGATGGTGACAATATAACAGTGCCACCTTTGAGACCTAAACGCCATGGAGATGAAATAGATGGACCACCTCCAACATTGAAAATTCAATATGAAGGGGTATTCAATCAATATATTTGTTACCCATATACTGAAGCATTAATAACATTGACAAATGACACCGAATTCACAATAGAACCACATCAATATAAAACATTACAATTTAAAATCTTAGTTTTAACTAATGTACCAGCAGTCAGTATACTTTATCAAAGTGGTTTTATATTTCGACTTGGATTATCATGTGTTGTAAACCAAATTCCAACAAATGATATTCCTTTAAATATTACTATATTTAACCACTGTGATTCTACAAAAACTGTATCTAAGGATATTTTACAATTTTATTGTCACACTGTGTTAGCTAAAGTATAATTATTTTAGAAAACAATGATATCTACTAAAAAGAAAAGGGTGTATTTCAATTTAACACCAACTATAATTTATGAACCTTTGGATTTAGTTGATGAATTAAAACAATACAGAAGAAATAATGAAATACAAAGAAAAGCTGATAAAGAAAGAATTGAAAGAATTCTTTCTCCTATTCTTTCTTCAGAACATCGAAAATAAAATATATGTAAAAATGACTATGAAGAACTAAAAAATATATTTTTTTTTCAGATGGAATACAAATGTGAACAGTGTGACTACCAAGCTCCTACCTTATCAATGGGTCTACAACATCAAAACATAGAGCATCCTATATTTAACCAAATGGTAATTATTACCTATGTTATAAAATACAATAATTATTTCTCATTTACAATCACCTAATATTCTTTTATAAGTACAATACAAATCACTTAATATTCTTTTATAGGTACAATACAAATGCAAACATTGTGACTTTCAAACATCTAATGAAGAATTCCTTCTACAACACCAAACTTTGGAACACCCTATACCCAACAAACCGGTAGGAAAACAAGACAAAAATACTACAAAATATAATTGTACAAAATGTTCTTTTGTAACAAACAGAAAAAAATATCTGATGATTCACCAAGTTACTCATGCTCAATTAAAGATTTACCATTGCAAACATTGTCAATACAAAACAGATCGAAAATCTTATCTTGACTCCCATACAAAATTAATCCATGAAAATGTTCGTGTTTCATGTAGTAAATGTAATTATACAACTACCCGAAATTCGTATTTAAAAAATCATGATAAATACATTCATAAATAATAGAGTATTTTATTTCAGATGAGGAACGTGATTTTGTTTCACAAATCAGGACGGATAAAAAATCTCTATGATGGTACAACAATGTTAGAATATGCCCCAAATGGCGGAGATAGTAGAACTGAACACTATACCTACTATGGCGTGGAAGAAGTTATTATTCCTCCTGGAGGTTCTGTGCTTGCTGTGATAGCAGGAATGAAGCTGAAACATTTTGTATGGAAGAGAACACAGTTTAATGAAGTAAGGACTGAAAATCAATGTTATCAAATAACCAACAAAGGTGTGCTAAATTTCTGTTTTACAAATGAAACTACTCTCAAGTCTATTACTGACAATGATAATATCTTTGTATGCATAGGATCTGTTCCTACAAATTCTATAATTCAAAGTGTAAGCAAAAATATGTAAACTTATATTTGCCTGTACATAATTACACACATGAAGCATATATTATTAATTTTTCAGAATATTACAAATAACTTACTACAGCAATAACTGTGAATAGCTGCTAAGATGGAGATTCCTGAATTCACCTTTCATGTGGTAGAATCTGCAGACTATGAAGAAGTTCTACACCTTTTCTGGGATCATTTTATGCCCTGGGAACCAGCAACACGTCTAACCGGCTCCTGCACCAAATTAGGATACAGAATATACAATTTGGATTCCATGCTTAGACAAATGCTACAAAACAATACATGCTGGATGGCGAAATCCCAACATAATGAAATTGTTGGAGTGATATTCTGCACTAAAATTACTAAAGAAGACATGCCAAGCAAACTTCCAACCAAATCTGAATATATCCATCAGGGGTGGCCTACTGACTTTACCCTTGTAATGCTTCTGTTAGATGAATTGTGCGATCATCAAAAACTACTGTGTGACAACAAAGTAAATTTGATGCTCGATCTATTTGCTCTTGTAGTCAAAACTAATTCTCGGGGTCAAGGACTAGCAACTCAACTTATCAAAGAGACAATAAAGAATGCACAAACTATGGGTGTTCCCCTAGTGAGTATTAGTTGCAGCTCAGCCTTCACACAAAGATGCTCTATCAAGCTAGGATTTAGTGAAGACAAAACAATACTGTACAAGAATTGGCACTGTGATGGACAGAAAATTGCTAATGTAGAAGATATTGACCCTATTCATCAAGCTGCTGTTTCCTACTATAAAGTAATTAATTTGTAATAATGTAAAGATATTTCTGTTTAATTATGAATTGTATTATGTAACAAATAAGATATAAGATATAAGATATAAGATATACTAATATTTCAGATACTAAAAAAATATTGAAGAAACAAAGATTAAAACAAACCTCCCATTACATCAGGTAAATACACTTTGTTTATAAAACAAATCTATTTAGATATTGCCATTAATTAACATTAATTATTTTCAGAAACATTTCGCTTGGCAGTTCTCCTGAAAGTGACATACCAAATCATAGTTAGCATTCTGCAGGTAATAAAAAAAGTATTATTTACAAATATTTCACTAATTATAAATGACCACGCTAGAAATTACAATAGATTTTAATAAAATAAACATTTTTCTGTCTTAGGACTTTACCCTGCGTTTTAAAGAAACTTTGACAAATATGAATAGTTCTACGGGACTTTACGATTTAAATAATTATTTAACACTGTGTGATGGATGCGGACCAAAACGGAAACTTTTATATGTCAATGATCCAAACCATGCAGTTTATGCTCATCTGAGAAGCAAATACAATAATGATGTAATAACAACTAAACTTAAACCTTTAATCACCGGAGTTTATCAGCAATGTTTTTGTGAAGCAAATGCTAAAGGATATGACGTAAGACTAAGTCTATCCGAAGACAGTAGATACTACTTTGAAACTATGAAACTTTGTTGTGAACATGAAATTATGGTTGAAATATGGAATATCAACGATAGTTTTGAAATTACAAGAATTCGGCAGATGGTAGAATCTGAGCCTACTTTTTACAATCCAAGGAAAATAGAGGGGAGCTTCACAACGTCAGAGGGTTGGACATATAACATTTGCAACTGTCCATTAACATAGGTCAGTATATTTATCATTTTTACACCAACAATAATATGTAAATACTTATTTTATATAATTTAACTTTTTAAAAAATTATTCTATGTTTTTTAGCATGGCTCCTTACACGCGTTCTGAACACAAACGACAAATTCAAGAACTCGGAAGACTATATACACCAATATTCAAGTTTCATAAAGACTCTCCTTTGAAAAAATACCTGTCCAAACACATAAAAGAGCAACTACCAAAGATATTCAAATTAACAACTCTTCTAACTAAACTGAAAATCAACATTCATGACACATGCCAATTTGACGAAAACAATCCAGTAATATTTATATTTAATGAAGAATTGAGTGCTATTCTTGATGTACGAGCTATTCATTATGGTCAACTCTATGAATATGTACATAAACATTTAAAACATGTGATTACACTTCGACCACGTGTAACAGACTGTAATTGTTGGACAATTAACATGTATCCTACTGAACCTGATCCTAATACGTTATTTAAAAGTATTCCAAACATAAAATCACAATATATTGTATTGTCCACTTCTCCTGCAATCAATCCTATTATACCTTCAACTGATAAAACATGTCTTGCTCTAGAAAATGATTTATGTGTAATGAAAAAGAAACTTAGGCTAGTACTGTTTGGTTTACCCGGTTTCCCAAGACAGGAATTTATCTTTACATTTCAAGATATTCAAAAATATGTAACATCCTATGTACTGTTCAAAAAACGTCTATTTATAGACTATAGAAACCCTGCTATTTATATTGCAAAGAACGATCCCCTTGGTGATGCATTAAATGTAAAAGCTTTCCACATCACACAATTAGAAAACCTAATAAGACTAAGTATTACTATTCTTAAGTTTTAAGAAAATATGTTTTATTAATGAACACATTTTTTGTAATATTTGTAAAATATTAAAACTTGTTTAAAAACATTATAAATCATTTACACAATATGTGATCAAAAGTAATTTCCACTTTACTATGTTACTATTGTTCTATATTTTACATAAAAAAAATATTTCAGAAATGCATAATGTTCCAGATAGTTACGAACAAATTGTAATCAAACTAGCCAACATTATCTACATTTAGGTAATATGTTACATATTTATATAACTAGAATAATAACCTAAATAATACTAGTACAATATATAATTTATATTTTAGATACACAAAACAACATTTATGGAGTCATCATTGGATTACTGCATTACAAACTAAAACAGGTAACATTACAGTACTTTTAAAAAATCTTAAAAACATGCTAACTTACTATCTGAATTGAATTATTCTTATGTTTAGATACCCTGCTCACAAGCCAACTGACTGATACTTGCCTGATTATTAACTTCTTAAAGCAAGGTAAATATTGTTACCCTCAGTATTGTTAAGATATAAACTCCAGATACTGTACTACACAAATCTCCTGTTTAGATGGAATCAAAACCTTCACAACCACATCAACCACATCCCCGTAATGAAATAATCTCAGAATTACTCTCAAAATACAAATTTAGCACAGGTTCCCGCCTAAATGTATATCTTGAAACAATTAAACCTGGTATTTTACCAAAAGTATTTAAACTTGTGGCTTTGCTAAATATGCTTAAAAGTATAATAAATAACACTCGACAATTTGATCAGAAAAATCAGGTTATTATATTATGCAACGATGATCTGACATTTGCTCTTGATGTAACAGCACTTCATGTAACACAATTAAAAGACTATGTGTACAAACAACTAGAACTTGTTTCTGGATTTGTTCCAAACATAATGCTTGATATTTTCTCAATACCTTTTATTGTTCGTTTTTCTGATGCTGAAAACTCTGATTATGACAATACTTATTATGAACCAAACCCTCCTGGTATCACTGATAATTCTCTGGCTGATACAAAAAAACCTGTTTCTGATGTTATCCTTTTTACTGAACCGGATTTGTACTATATGTTCTTTCAATTAAAAATGGTGTTGTCTACAACCCCATCATTTCCTCAAAATAAAAGTTTTTTTACTTTTCAAGAAATAACCCAACTTACAACAGATTACATTTATGCTAAACGACATTCACTTATTGATTTTAGAAACCCTTTTGTTTGTCTTGTAAGCAAAGATCCTCTAGGGACAGTTTTTCAAGTTAAAGCCTTTCATAGTACACAATTATCCTATTTGCTACTACGTAATGTTATATGTCTTAAATAGAATGTATTCTCTTATTCTGATTTGAATGTATTCTCTTATTCTGGTTGTTATGTTATTTTTCATTTTTCATATATACAAACAGCCTGACAAAATGCGACTAGAAATTCAATCTGCTTGCAATTTTATTGTTCACCTACTTCGCCTTAAACGACAAAACATTTGTGAACCTCAACTTTCAAAATTTAATGATAACCTTATACAAGTGTTACAACGCAGATATCGTGACCATTGGTTTCCTGACAAACCTTATAAAGGTTCTGGATATCGATGCATACGCTTTAATTCTTATGCAGTCGATCCAATGATAATCCAAGCAGGTGAATCAAGTGGCTTGTCTAAAGAATTTCTGGTTGCAAACCTTCCAGACAACCTTATGATGTGGATTGATCCCTTAGACGTAAGTTATCGAATTGGAGAATATAGTTGCATTTACACTCTTTTTGATAAAAACAGTTTCGAGGCTTGGAAACATAAAATACCTGTTAAAAAGAAAATAAAAAAAAATCAAGTAGCTCCTTCTAAAACTGTAAACCTTACTGATTCTGATATTCCTGTAATTTACCCCTATCGTAAATTAATAAAATCAGTTAGCATACAACAATTAGAAGCATATTTGAGCAGCTAAATAATGTATACATTAACACGATATATTTTGTGTGCTTTGTAATTATGTTATAATATACTGAACTATAAATGTGATTATTATATCATTGAACCAGGAAGGTATAAAATACTATCATATAATAATCTTTTTTGTTTCAGATATGACCATGAGCACATAGAATTTAACCTGAGACAGATAACGCATTCAACATATCCAATCTCAGGTAAGATACTTATTATCACATCTGTAGAATATAATTGTATACAATATAATTTAAAACTTCTATAATATTACCAAAACATTTATTATTAGTTCATATAAATAATTTTAAAATTTTTAGACGATGGCTGGAAAAGAACAAATGGACCTACGTGCTTCTCTAGCAGATCCAAAACCGCAAACCCTCGCGGAAATCAACAGAAGTATTCTTAATTCATACTACACCTTTAAATTGGGTTCTCCACTAAAAAAATATATTCTTAAGAAAACATCTTATAACCGCGAAAGCTACACCTTGGCTGAAATACTGACAATCCTAAAAGTGATCATTCGCGATGCTGAAATGTTTGATTTGAGAAATCCTGCCATAATACTCTGTGACAACGATTTGGAAAGGGTTCTTAACATGCGAGCTTTGCATGTCACCGAAATCAGAAATATTGTCTACTGTCAGCTAATGCGTCTACCCGAAAAATATCAACAAGCTCTGCAACAACAACAACAACAGAAAATATTGCCAAATCCATCTCTGCCTCCGACACATCTGAATCAGTCCCTGCCTGTATCCCAGCCACCTAAAACCCTGCCGACCATACTATTATCGCCTCCAGCGACAGAATGTGAACTCAAAACATCAGGCAAAACCACTCGCGACGCCTTTCCTGCTCTATTTCCAGATAATAAAATAAACCCATCAATTTACTCAGACATCAATGCCAGGTTTGAATTGAAACAAGATTTCCGTACACTACTCTCATCTCTTCCAAACTTTAAATCAAACCAGAAATTATTTGCATATGCAGAAATTACCAAATTTTTGTCACTATATATTCTTTCTAAAAAAGAACTTTTCTTTGATGCACGCAACATCAAAGTGGCATTAATCAAAGATGATCCGCTAAGCAAAGTCTTCCAAGTTGACTCCTTTCACAGATGTCAAGTTACAAACCTGCTGCGAAGACAAATAATCTACGTTGGTGCACATTCTGAGAGCTCCCACAATTCTCAAGGACCTAATATCATTCAGGTGCCTGCTCTGGACATTAAGATCCCGCCTCCTGCAAGTGTAGGCGCAGAAAATGTCACACCTGTTGCGAGTGTAAGCGCAGAAAACTCTACGAATGCTCCTACCAGGCAGCGCAAACGTTCTTGCTCAGATAATGAGCAACCAACTAAACGTTTTAGACCACTGGCAGCACTAATGTTGGAAATTGTTCAGTCATGCAAGTCAACTGAATTTGAAGCATTAGAAAATTGCCAAGCAATATTCAGTGAAAGTGATGAGGAAAGTGAATATGACCCAGAGTACTCAGATTCTCCAGTAAAATACACTGAAGAAAGCTACAGTGAAGACGAAAGTGCTGTAGAGTATGACATGGACAGTACGGAGGAGCAAAATTACAGACCACCTCAAGCGGGTGGAGGAAATAATAAAAGCAGTGACGAAGATTCCGAGCTAGAATGTCAAAAAACTCCTATACAAGTCGAGGAGAGTGATGGTGAAAGTCTTAACTGGGCAGATAACGAAGACAACATACCCATTGTAAAACAAAAAACCCCAATTGAGAATAAGTCCACACAAAAAACCCCAATTGAGAATAAGTCCATTGCAAGTGTGTCCTGTGCAACACCTGCGACATTTCCTTTTTTAATTGGTTATCAGAAATGTCTTGGATGCAAAGATATTCTAACTAAAAATCCTTACTGTCATTCATGTTGGAAAATGAAGAAAGATTGGTTGCCTGACCGACCCAAGCCACGATCTAAAAAAACCTCTAGACGAAAACGAACTGAACAGAGAGACAAGCGTATTAAATCTGACACTTTAAACGGCTCCAACCAGATAGAAGACAACAACCCTATTGCTACAAAGG
>Ga0208594_1000203_pt1 | contig 17037 bp, 17 predicted proteins | sample LakMenEpi14Sep10_FD_150699 | JGI IMG/M metagenome (GOLD analysis project Ga0208594, IMG submission 150699) | Freshwater microbial communities from Lake Mendota, WI - 14SEP2010 deep hole epilimnion (SPAdes) | ecosystem: Environmental > Aquatic > Freshwater > Lake > Epilimnion/Euphotic zone ...
ATCTCCTCGGCATTGCTCACGGTGGCCGACAACGCCACCAGTCGCACCTCAGGATCGAGGTGAATGATGACCTCTTCCCACACCGGTCCGCGGTATTCGTCTTGGAGAAAGTGCACCTCATCGAGCACCACGACGCCGAGTCGATCAAGTGAAGGCGAACGGGCGTAGATCATGTTGCGCAACACTTCGGTAGTCATCACGAGGAGTGGCGCATCGACATTGATCGCGTTGTCGCCGGTCAACAGACCCACTCGATCGTTGCCGTAGAACGCGCACAGGTCGTGATACTTCTGATTGGAGAGTGCCTTGATGGGTGCGGTGTAGAAGCCGCGTTGGCCGGCTTCGACCGCCATCTCCAAGCCATACTCGGCAATCACCGTCTTGCCCGACCCCGTGGGTGCGGCTACGAGTACGGACTCCCCTGCGTCAAGCGCGTCGAACGCTTGTATCTGGAATGGATCGGGGGCAAAACCGTAGCGAGCGAGTCGACGGCGACGAGCGGTCTCGGTCACGCGTCAGCCGTCTTGTGACGACGCCACAAGAGCAATGCGCCGATGCCGACCGCAATCACGTACAGCACCGTGAGTGGCACGCCAAGAGCCATGAGGGTGATTGGATCTCCGCTCGGCGTGATGACAGCTGCCACCACGAAAATGATGACGATTGCATAACGCCACTGCGTCATCAGGGTGCGCGGGGTCACGACCTCCACCAGTTGCAGAAACACCAGCAGCACAGGCGAGAGGAATCCGACACCGAACGAGAGCATCATCAACACCACAAGGTTGACGTATTTGCTGATCTGATAGTTCTGAGTTACATCTTCGCCGGACCACCCGATGAGAAACTCAAGCGCTCGGTCGAGCGTCCAGTATGCGAGCAATGCACCGACCGTGAACAACACGACGGAGGCCGCCACAAAGAAATATGAGTAGCGCTTCTCGCGCTTGGTAAGGGCAGGCACGATGAAGCGCCAGATGTTCCACAGCACCACGGGCAGTGCAATCACGATGCCGCCCAGTGCAGCGATGCGCATGCGCGCAGCGAACCCGTCAATTGGGCCGAGCGCGTACAACGAACCGTCGCAGTTCAGTTGGTCTTTGGCGTTGCACAGGTTGCGATACGGCGACACCAAGAAATTGAGCACGGGTTCGTACATGATCAGCAAGGCGATGGCACCGACTGCAACTGCCAAGAGAGAAATCACCACGCGTTTGCGCAACTCGGCCAGATGCTGCATGATCGTCATGTTGTTGGCTTGACGCCTGGACGGAGCCACGGTCAGCCCTCCGAGTTCGTGTTTTCAGAGCCAGGAGCAGGGCGCTGAGGCGGTGTTGCCACGGTCGCGTCGCTCTCTGGACTCGGCGTCGGGGCGCTCGCCTCCGCCGCCTCCGCCACGGGAGAGGTGTCTCCCGACGTTCCTTGCGGCGAACTTGCAGTCGCCGTTGACGTGGTGGATTTTGGTTGGAGGTGTGGCATCTTGCCGGCAAAGATGTCACTGGCAATCTTGGTCGACTTTTGCATCTCTGAGGCTGGCTCCTCAACGAGGCTCTTCACTTGCCGCATCGGTTCTTCCATCACCTTGTTCACTTCTTGTTGCACATTGTTGGTGATGTTGCGGATTTCGCGGTAGATCTTGCCGGCCTTGCGCATCGCACCCGGGAGCTTCTCGGGCCCAAGCACGATGAGGCCAAGCACGGCAATGAAGACGAGTTCCGTGCCCGACAGGTTGAACACGGGAGCAAGCCTACGAGAAGGTCGAAGTTCGGCTTCTGCTGACGTGCAGGCTTCTAGTGTTGCGGCGTGCAACAGCGTCTTCCATCGATTCTGCGACCGCAATTGCTGTTCGCTCACCGTGGCGCACGAGCCCACGAACAAGAAAACACCATGCCGGCCTTCGCGCTCGCGGTCAAGCTCGGGGCGACGGGTCTTGAGTCGGACGTCTGGCTTACTCGAGATGGCGTGCCCGTGCTCGATCATGACGGGGTCGTGGGTTCACGGTTGCGTCGGCGCACGATCGCAGACGTCGATCAGGCTGACCTTCCACCGCACATGCCGACGTTCGAGCAGTTGCTCAATCTTGCGACGGAACATGGCTTGGCGGTCTCGGTGGATGTGAAGGATTCCGCGGCATTCCCAATCATTCGAACGATGCTGATGGCACGACCCGAACTCAACAGTCGCACGTACGTGTGCTGCGAGGACTTTGACATGCTGCGCGAGGTGGCTCCGTCGCTGCGGGATGTGCAATTGGTCGATTCATCTCGTCTCGCCAAGATGAAGGAAGGCCCAGAGCGACGGCTGGCAAAACTCGCCGAAATCGGAGTGATGGCGCTCAACATGCACCACTCCGACTGGAACGGAGGTCTCGTCACCCTCGCCCACCGTTTTGAGCGTCTCGCCTTTGCCTGGGACGCCCAGTTCGACCACACCCTGGTTGAGTTACTGCGGATGGGCGTAGATGCCGTCTACAGCGACTGGGTCGACCGGATGGTCGATGCGGCGCAAGCAGTCTGACCTCATCCGCGAGTGCCGAACGCGGTGATTAGAGACGCTGCATGTCGCGCGGCGGCCAGATGACCACCAATGCCTTGCCGACGATCACGTCGATGTCGACAGGCCCGAACATTCGGCTATCAAACGACATCGGTCGATTGTCACCAATGAGAAACACTTCACCGGCACCGAGGGTGATTGGTTCGTAATTCGCCGTGCCGCAGCGCACCGGTGGGTCGTACTCCGGGTTGGTCATCTCAGTAGACAGCCACGGCTCAGCAAGTGCTGCGCCGTCGATGAACACCACGCAGTCACGGATCTCCAGTCGTTCGCCAGGCAAACCAATCACTCGCTTGATGAGGTCATCATGTTGAACCGTGTCGCCGTTCGATGTGATTCGATCAAACACGATGACGTCTCCGCGCGACGGCTCACCAAACCGATATGCCAACTTGTTGACCAAGACGCGGTCGTCGCCGTAGAGGGTCGTTTCCATCGACGGACCCGCGATGTAGAACTGCTGCACTACGAAGGTACGCAGCACCAGTGCGATTCCCACCGCAGTGACGATGACGATCAGCCACTCACGGATTTGGCGCCATCCCGAGCGACGCTTCGAGTCACTCAAGGGTTCATCATTCACCCATCACACGCTAGTTGTGGTCACGCGGTACGTCAGAGTGACGCGATGAGCTTGTCCACGCGATCATCGTGACTTTTGAACGGGTCTTTGCACAACACCGTGCGCTGCGCCTGGTCGTTCAACTTCAGATGCACCCAGTCGACGGTGAAGTCGCGTTTGCGCTCTTTGGCGCGCTTGATGAACTCACCACGCAGACGGGCGCGAGTGGTCTGTGGAGCGACGTCCTTTGCGCGCTCGATGGCATCGTCGTCACAGACTCGCTCCACCATGCCGCGCGACTCCATTTTGTAGAACACGCCCCGATTGCGGTCGATGTCGTGGTACTGAAGGTCGAGCATCTGCACGCGGGGGTCGTCGAGTGCGAGTTTGTGTCGGCTGCGGTATTCCTCTATCACGCGGTACTTGATGACCCAATCAATCTCGCGGTCGAGTTTCATCGGGTCGTTCTCCAAGGTCACGATGCAGTGCTCCCACATCTCAAGTGCGCGCTGTTCTTCGGGGGTGAAGCCTCGCTGGTCGGCAAAACGCAGCGCGCGGTCGAGCAGTTCACGTTGAATGTCGAGCGCAGAGAGTTCACGTCCACTTGCCAGCCGAACCTTGCGCTTGCAGGTCAGGTCGTGGCTGATGTCGCGGATGGCGCGAATGGGGTTTTCCAAGGTGAGGTCACGCAGCATTGTGACTGGGTCTTCAATCATGCGAATCACGCATGCCGCCGCACCAATCTTGACGAAGTTGGTGTATTCGCTCATGTTCGAGTCGCCCACGATCACGTGCAGGCGGCGGAACAGCTCAGAGTCGGCGTGTGGCTCGTCGCGTGTATTGATGATTGGGCGGCTACGAGTAGTGGCGCTGCTCACACCTTCCCAGATGTGTTCAGCGCGCTGCGAGATGGAGAACACGGGGCCACGCGCGGTCTGCAAGATATGGCCGGCACCAGCAAAGATTTGGCGCGAGACGAAGAACGGGATGAGGGTCTCTGCGTAGTACGAGAGATCGTCGGTGCGCCGGGTCAGGTAGTTCTCATGACAGCCGTAGCTGTTTCCAGCTGAGTCCGTGTTGTTCTTGAACAGATAGATGGTGCCGCGGATGCCCTCGTCGCGTAAACGTTGCTCGGCACCAGAAACGAGACCCTCGAGCACCCGCTCCCCTGCGCGGTCGTGCACGACGCACTCCAAGATGGAGTCGCACTCCGGTGTGGCGTACTCCGGATGTGAGCCGACATCGAGGTACAACCTGGCGCCATTCTCGAGAAACACATTGCTGGAGCGACCCCACGACACGACCTTGCGGAAGAGGTACCGCGCCACTTCGTCAGGGCTGAGACGTCGTTGACCACGCAGCGTGCAGGTGACGCCGTACTCCGTCTCCACGCCGTAGATACGCCGCGGAAGCTCGGCAACAGTCATGAACGATTGACCCGAGAGATGAGCGTTGCTCTACGGGGCATCAGCGCAGAGCGGCAGCTACCGCTTCATCGGAGATGCGACTGAATGAACGTCGTCGCCCGTTGCGCATGAGCGTGGCAATCTCCAAATCAGCAGCGGCAACACTGCGATCTGGGCCAGTCAGCGCGGCAACTGCCATCTTGATCGCGGCTGGCAACTCGAGATCGTCGCGGTACGTGGCTTCGAGTCGCTTCGAAACGCCTTCTGCGTCACCGCCAAGAACACTGAAGCGGCGCTCGTCAAGCAGCGTGCCGTCGTAGAGAATATGGAACAGACGGTCGTGCTCTTGCGTGTCGCCGACTTCGGCAACGAGCAACTCGACTTCGAGAGGTTTTGGCCCTGACGTGGAGAAGACGTCGCCAAGCACCTGTGCGTACTGGTTGGCAAGGCTGCGCGCGTCCACATCGTTACGGGAGTACTGATAGCCGCGCAATTCGGCGGCACGGACGCCGGCGACACGCAGTTGATCGAACTCGTTGTACTTGCCGACGCCGGCAAACGCGATTCGATCGTAAATCTCGCTTACCTTACGCAACGTGGTGGAAGGGTTCTCCGCCACGATCACGATGCACGATGGCGTCTGTAGCGCGACCAGAGCGCGTCCGCGGGCGATGCCCTTGCGCGCGTAGTCAGCGCGATCCTTCATCATCTGTTCGGGCGAAACGTAAAACGGCATGCTCATCGTGAACGCACCTCGCGCATGATGGTGTCGTAGGTCGAGGCGAGTGATTCGTCCGGCACGCGACTCCAGCCCTCGGCATCGATGGATGCGACAATCGGGTAGATGCCGCGCAACACGTCGGGGCCACCAGTTGCCGTATCCGCATCGGAGGCTTCCCACAGAGCGCGTGCAGCGAGTTCAACTGCGGCATCTCGCGGCATGTTCTTTCGCCATCCAACACGAAGCACCGTGCTGGCCAGCATGGATCCTGATCCGACGGCGACGAAGTCACGCTCCTCATAGCGGCCACCGGTGATGTCGAAATCCCACAGACGGCCACGGCTGGCAAGTGGGTCGTAGCCCGCAAACAGCGGCACGACACCGAGGCCTTGCATGGCGGCAGGCATATTGGAGCGCACCATCATCGACAACTGGTTCGCCTTGCCTTCGAGTGAGAGTGCCTGACCCTCCACTTTCTCGTAGTACTCAAGTTGCAACTGAAAGAGCTTGATCATTTCCATCGCGAGTCCCGCGGTGCCAGCGATGGCCACACCGCTGAGGTCGTCGGCGGGCACGACTTTCTCCACGGAGCGGGTACTGATGATGTTGCCCATGGTTGCCCGACGATCGCCAGCCATCACGACGCCACCGTCGTAGGTGAGCGCAAGACATGTGGTCGCATGAGGAATCGAAGTTTCAGCAGCCCGCAGGCTCGCCTCCACCACCGAACCGGTCATCGACGGGAACGGGTCGATGCCGAGTTTGCGCAATAAATCGGGAAAGCTCGCGCCGGGGTCGTCCCCAGCAGCGAATCGGGGCATCGTCATGTTCGTCGTGCTCGTTTCATCTCGCGTGCGAGCCGTGCAACCGGCTTACTCGCCGCCCTTTTGGACGTAGCTCTTGACGAAGTCTTCGGCGTTGGTCTCCAGAACCTCGTCGATCTCGTCGAGCAGACCATCAAGCTCCTGCTTCAGACGGTCGGTCTTTTCGGTGTCGCTAGTCGACTCGGTTTCCGTCGGCGCTTCTTTCTCGCGCTGCGGAGCACTGCGCTGCTTCTTCGTGCGTTCAGCCATAGCAAGCACCATAGCAAGGGCTTCGCCCCGAACCACCCAGACGCAGGTCTCTAGGTTTGTGGTGAATCTGCAAGCCGCGCGATGAGTTCGGCTGCCGTTGCGCTCGAAGAGAACAGTTCGGCGGTGAGTGCCTTTGTGCCGCGCAGTGGCTCCATCATTGGAACTCGCCGCAGCGGGTCGCGCCCGACATCAAAGACGATCGAATCCCAGTTCGCTGCGACGATGTTGGCTGCGTACTTTGCCAGACAGGTGCCGCGGAAGTAGGCACGCGTTGTCTCGGGTGGCGTATCAATGGCTTCTTGCACCGCGGTATCTGCGGCAACGGTTCGTAATCCGCAGCGCAAAGCCAGCGAACGCTCGCGGCGCAAGTCGGAGTATTGCAAGTCGATGGCCTTCAGTCGCGCATCGGTCGGTGGCAGGTGATGTCGTTGGGCATAACCGTCGACCAGACGTTTCTTGGCTACCCAATCCACGACATCAGCGACGTCGTCAGGGTTGCGCTCAAGTCCGGTGAGCACGCTCTCCCACTCTTCCAAGATGCGTTTCCCGTCGTCAACCGTGACGGAATCGAGACCATGACGGTCGGCCCACACGCGCGCGCGTTCGAGCAGTTGCCACTGCACGTCGAGTGCCGTCATGCGCTTTCCGTTGCCGAGAGCGATGGTGGCGCGCAACGAGGGATCGTTGCTCACCTGGCGGATTGCCGTCACGGGATGAGCGAGTGTGAGGTCGTCGCCGACCATGTCGTCTTCGATCATCGACAACACGATTGCGGTCGTTCCCACTTTCAGGAAGGTCGCCACCTCGCTCATGTTGGCGTCGCCGACGATGACGTGGAGGCGTCGATACTTGGCTGGGTCGCAGTGCGGCTCGTCACGCGTGTTCACAATCGGTCGTTTGAGCGTGGTTTCGAGTCCAACTTCCTCTTCGAAGAAATCTGCTCGCTGACTCAACTGGTATGCAACGTCGCTCGGCGTTGAACCTGGAGACTCGCAGCCAACTTTGCCCGCTCCGGTGAACACCTGCCGCGTCACGAAGTGCGGCGTGATCTGGTTGACCAGCCGGCCGAACGGCACTGCCCTGTCCACGAGGTAGTTCTCGTGGCAGCCGTAGCTGTTGCCCTTCCCATCGGAGTTGTTCTTGTAGATGACGATCTCGCCACCTTCGGGCAGCAGCGCAACCGAGCGCTCCATGCTGAGGCGCATGATCTCCTCTGCGGCACGGTCGTAGCGCACTACTTCACTCGGCGTGCGGCACTCCGGCGTCGAGCACTCCGGATGCGCATGATCGACGTAGTAGCGAGCACCATTGGTGAGCACGGTGTTGACCAGATGGGTCTCAACCTCTGGCGCAAGAATCTCACCGAGCAGCAATCCGCGGGCGTCATTGCCCGGCTGTTCGTCGAAGAAGTCCCACGCGGTGCGGGTGTTCGACCGACCGAGATAGGCGTTGATGAGCAGAGAACTCGCAGTAACAGCATTGAGTTCGGCGTTGCGTACGACGATGCCGTACTCGGTCTCGATGCCGCAGACCTTGGGGATGGCCATCGTCAGAGGTATTGGCCAGTGGCCGTTCGCTCAATCGCCTTGCCGCCGCCAGCACCTTCGTCGTGCGTGAGTGTGCGGATGAAGACGATTCGTTCGCCCTTGCGGCCAGACACCTTGGCCCAGTCGTCAGGGTTGGTGGTGTTCGGCAGATCTTCGTGCTCGCGGAACTCTTGGCGAATCGACGACGTGAGGTCCTGCAGCGCTACACCGCGTTCCCCGCCGGCGAGCAGCCGCTTGATCGCAAGTTTCTTGGCGCGACGCACGATGTTTTCGATCATGGCGCCTGACGAAAAGTCGCGGAAGTAGAGAATCTCTCGTTCGCCATTTTGGTACGTGACTTCAAGGAATCGATTGTCATCGGTCGTGGCGTACATCTGCTCCACTGTCGCGTCGATCATCGTGGCGATGGCATGCTTCAGATCGCCGTAGCGCGCAACTTCGCTCGCTGAGATGGGAACCTCATCCGTCAGGTATCGGGCGAAGATCTGCTTGGCGGCTTCGGAGTCGGGGCGCTCAATGCGAATCTTCACATCGAGACGACCCGGTCGCAGAATTGCAGGATCGATGAGATCTTCACGATTGGTCGCGCCAATCACGATGACATTGCGCAACCCTTCGACACCGTCGATCTCTGCCAACAACTGCGGCACGATGGTGGACTCCATGTCGGACGAGATGCCGGTTCCGCGAGTACGGAACATCGAGTCCATCTCGTCGAAGAACACGATGACTGGCCAGCCCTCTTCGCTCTTCTCGCGGGCTCGTTGAAAGACCATTCGAATCTGACGCTCGGTCTCGCCGACGTATTTGTTGAGCAGCTCAGGACCTTTGATGTTGATGAAGTAGCTACGACCCTTGTCGGCACCCGTGCGTGCGGCGACCTTCTTGGCCAGCGAGTTGGCGACAGCCTTGGCGATGAGCGTCTTGCCGCAACCTGGCGGGCCGTACAGCAGGATGCCTTTGGGTGCCGGGAGTTGATGCTCGGCGAAGAGATCGCCATGGAGAAACGGCAGTTCGACGGCGTCAGCAATCGCTTCAATCTGCTGATCAAGACCACCGATGTCGGCATACGAGATGTCGGGTACTTCTTCGAGCAGCAGGTGCTCAACTTCCGGCTGGGCAAGGCGTTCGAGCAAGAGACCGCTGCGAGTGTCGAGCCGCAACAGGTCGCCCGATCGCAGATGCGTGCCGCGCAGTGCATCGGCCAGTTCGCACACCCGGTCGTCCTCACCGCGCCCCGTCACGATGGCTCGTACACCGTCCTCGAGCACTTCCTTCAATGACACGACCTCGCCAGTGGCTTCTGCGCCGCGCGCCATCACCACATTGAGGCTCTCGTTCAGCACTACTTCACTGCCCCGCTCCAGGGACTGCACATCGATGTCGGGATGCAGCGACACGCGCATCTTGCGGGAATTCGTCAGCACGTCAACCGTGCCGTCGTCGTTGGTGCCAAGCACCACGCCGTACGCCGACGGAGGTTGTGTGAGTTTTTCCACTTCCTCGCGCAGAGAGGCCACGTGGTCGCGGGCCTCACGCAGCGCATACTCGAGTTTTTCGTTACGGGCCTTGGATGTGGCGAGTTGCCCCTTCGTTTCGAGCAGGCGTTCCTCAAGTGCACGAAGTCGTGCAGATGTCTCGTCGGCCATGCCCTGAACCTAGTGGCGTCCCGTGTATCGTGAAACCCCATGAAGGTATGGATCGACCAAGACCTCTGCACCGGCGACGGGCTCTGCGAGGAAATCGCCCCCGAAGTGTTCACGCTCCTTGACGACGGTTTGGCGTACGTCAAAGAGGGTGACAAAGTGTTCGCCGCTGCCAAGGGCAACCCGCAGGGTGCCGAGGGTGTCGCCAACTTCGATGACAAGCATCTCGAAGCAGTGATTGAATCCGCCGAGGAATGCCCCGGCGAGTGCATTTTCATCGAGCCGTAACGCTCGTTCGCACCTAACGCGTAATCAGCGGATTACGTTCGCGCTTAGCGCGCGGTCAACAGTCGCGCGGTCGTCAAAAACGCAGTGTGCGCAACCATGCGGTGGTCAGGTCGCACTGCTTCTCCCTCGATGTGCCAGGTGCGATGCAATACCTCGAGTGTTCGCATCGCGACCCACTCGCCACGGTTGACACCGAGAGCCTCACGCACCTTCACCGCCTGAGTGATGCTCGGGGTGTACGCCACCATCACGCCGCCCGCATGCATCACGGCACCCAAGTGGGGCACGACTTGCCATGGTTCTGGCAGATCGAGCACGGCCCGGTCGAAGCGGCCCTGCGTTGGCACCTCAATGCCTGCATACGAATCGCGAATGTGCACCTCAAAGCGTTCGAGCGCAGCTTCGCCAAGAAACGATGCGACGTTCTTTTTCGCCCGTGATGCAAAGTCTTCTCGCAGTTCATAGCCCACGATGCGTGCACCCGCTCGCAACATGGTCATCGACATCGCACCTGAGCCGATACCCGATTCAAAGACGAGCTGCCCGGGGCCGATGTCTGCCAACATCGCAATCGGTGCCAGATCTTTCGGATAAATGACCTGAGCGCCGCGCGGCATCTCCAGCACGAAGTCTTCGAGTGTCGGGCGCATCACGACGTACTTGGCTCCCTTGGTGGACTCCACCGTCACACCTTCGGTGCGTCCAATCACATTGATGTGCGGTACGAATCCAGCATGACTGTGGAACTCCCCTTTTTCTTCGAGGGTCACCAGATAACGACGCTCCTTATGGTCGATGAACAGCACGCGGTCGCCGGAGGCGAATGATTCAGACACGTCAGGGTTCTCGTCGTGATGGCTTGTCGCTCACCGTAATGGTGGAGCCTGACGCGAGTCGCAGTGATCGGCGCTCGATGCGTGCTTGACGTCGTCGCCACCATCGCCAGACAAAGAGCGTCACGCTCACGATGGGATATCGCTTAGCGAAGCGACCGACTGCCGCAGCACCGACGAAACGTCCGGCAACGCGTGAAGAACGCGCAAGGGCCCCCATTGGTGTCAGCGGCGAATCTCGATCACGCCTCGACGGCGACGACCGCCGCGACGACCAAGGAGATATGCAACGAGTAGTCCGGCGGCGACACCCGCTACGGCGAGCACCGTGATGGACGACTTCTTGGTTTCGGTGATCTCTGTGACGTCGTCCTGCAACGCCTTAAAACGCTGTTCGAGATCATCCTTCGTAATCTTTCGTCGATCGTTCATCGGCGACCTCTGTTGAGTTCAAACACGCTCACCCGCGACCAGACGACTGCAGATGTTGCGATGCCGACAATGAGTGTGACGATGTACGGCAAGAACGAGAGTCCGTCGGCCTGATCTGGCCACCAAGTGTGCAGGATGAGGTCCTGTGAAAGGCGCAGCACGGCAAGCAGAAGAATGACAATGCCGACAGACATAAAAAAGCCAGCGAGCAGACCGAAACCCAGCCAGCGACCGGCGCCCTTCAGCGGTTCAACGGTCTCCTGTTTCGCATAATCGCGAACCAATTCGTAGGTCTCGACGGGGTCGAATTGCACACCTTCTGTCTATCGGCGCAGTCACTTGTATGAATGTCGCGGCCTCGGTGGCGTTGTGAGGTCGTGCTAGCGGGGCAAGAGCTGGTTTTCCTGCGGGCTCTCTCGGTACGTCGCGAGACTTTGCATGAGGCCGTTCCACAGTGGTCGGTATGCCGATTGATTCGCGACTCCGGTGTCGTTCAGGATCAACGCGAAGGTGATGGCACTGTCTCGCGTCGGGAAGAATCCGCTCAACGTCTTCACGTTGCGCAGGGTGCCGGTCTTTGCTCGCACTCTCCCGCTGGCTGGCCCTGTCGTAAACACATCGCGCAAGGTGCCGGTCGTTCCGGCGAGTGCCAAGCCCTGACCAATCACGCTGTCTGCCCCGTACGAGTTCAGTAACGACGTCAGCGTTGTGCAGGTGAGTCGGTTCGTCGTGTCAAGACCCGAGCCGTCGGCGAACGTGGTGCCCGCAACATCCACACCTCTGGCACGCAATGAATCTGCGATCACTTGCAGACCGGCGATGCGAGTGGGGCTGTTGGCACCGACGAGACCGATCTCTTTCACGAGCATCTCAGCGGCGTTGTTGTCGCTATTGGTGAGCACGTCAACGAGAATCGCAGAGAGCGGTGCCGAGGTGAGGCGTGCCAGTTCGGGAACGCCGGCCGGTGCGATGCCATTACGCGGTGAACCCACCACTTGCACGCCGCGTTCGCGGAGCAGTTGCGTGAGCGTCGTCGCTGCCGCCACGGCTGGGTCGCTCGGCTTCAGTGGCTGACCGAGTACGACGCCGTCATTCACCATGAGCGCAGAGAGGGGGCCTGCTTCGATCGCACGGATGCCGTCACCCCAGGTGGGCACGTATCGCTCCGTGTCGTATCGGGACTCGTCACCAATGACGGATCCAGAAATGACGGTGACTCCGCTTGCGGCCACTTCATCGGCGAGCGCATCGAGAAACGTCGGCGAGATGGTGGGGTTCGTTTGCGTCGCCGGATACGCGCGCGTGGAGAGCAGTGGATCTCCCCCACCTACAAGCCAGAGGTTGCCGACGATCGTTGCGCCTTCGCGGGTGCCACGCAGTTGGGTTTCAAAACGATGACCAGCCCCCAGCACGTCAAGAGCGGCCGAAGCAGTCAGCAACTTCATGTTGCTCGCTGGGATGAGTGGTGTTGTCGTATTCACGTTGACGACGGGGCGTGAATCTGCGACGGCCATCAAGCATGAGCCAGCGGGCAGTGTCGCAGCGAGGTTGGCAAGGCTTGCGCGCAAACTGGTGACGCGGCCCTCGATTGCTGCGGTTCGAGCGATGCGACGAACAGAGAAGATGGGGTCGTTCGGCGGTGCGTCAGTGCTCATTGCCACGGTGAGTGGACGTGCTTCACCAGCGGCGGTGTTCGTGACCTGCCATGCCGAAAAGAGCGGCACGAACAGCACCGTCGCAGCAACGATGATGCTTGCCGCGGCACGCTGGGGATCGCTCTCCACCACATGTCGATCGAATCGTGCGATGCGGCGACGCAGACTCGACCAGAGTCGCAACAACTCGTTACGCATGGGTCATGCCGCGGTATCGCGAATAGTTGTAGGCGTGGGCCAGTGCGCGCATCGCCCGCGGCCCGCTCGCAAAGCACATCCTGCCGAGGCGTTGTACCGTCGCAGGTCCTGCGTTGTTCGGGTCGGCAACTGCCAATTCTGTAGCCACGAGAATCGGCTTACCTGTCTTCAGTGACAGCTCGTGCGCTGCGGTTGCAAAACGCTCGTCTTGCCGCTCGTGGTAGTCCACGATGCGCGCCAAGCCGTGCTCTGGGTGGAATCCACCTTCGCGCATCAACCTCGCTTGGTTCGACTGGATTCCGATACCGAGGTAGACCACTGCGTCGACTGCCGATGATGTTGCGAGTATCTCGAGCACAGCGGGAATCGTGTCGCGAGTCTCTCCCCCGGCACAGTCAACGGGATTGTTTCTCGACCAGCGCGCCGGCAGCAGTGAATCGAGTTTCTCCATCACCTCGGCGGGGAGTTCTGCAAGGCGCAACACGCCGTCGCGACTGAGGGCATCCGCAGTAACGACTCCCCAACCCCCTGCAGTCGTGAGGATCGCGACTCGATTGCCGCGCGGCAGTGGTGAGGTTGACATCAGTGCCGCTGCGTCGAATGCCTCGTCAACGGTGTCTGCGCGAACGACTCCCAGTTGTCGGCATAGTCCGTCAAACACCTTGATGTCCGACGCCATCGCGCCGGTGTGACTGGCCGCCGCTTTGGCTCCCGCGTCTGAGGCGCCGCCCTTCAACATCACCACAGGCTTTCTCGACGTAGCGCGAGTGAGTGCTTCGCGCAGCCTGTGCCCGTCTGTGACGCCTTCGACATACGACAAGATGACGTGAGTTGCTTCGTCGCGTGACATCCATTCGACGAAGTCGGCGACATCCACCGCAGCCGCATTGCCTGCCGACACGGCGCGGGCGACGCCGACCCCGCTAGAGCGCGCGAGGTTCATAAAACTGCTGACGAAGTTGCCGCTCTGACTGGCAATCGAAATCGAACCCGTGGGCGGATAGGGGGCGACAATCTGCGCGCAGAGAGCACTTGGTGTGCTGACCACGCCCTGACCATTCGGGCCGGCGAGCAACACACCATGGCGTGCTGCGGTGGCAACGAGGCTTCGTTCGGCCGCCTTGCCGGCGTCGTCAGACTCGCCGTAACCAGCCGACGTGACGAACGCTGCCTTGATTCCGCGCTCGGCGCATTGAGCGATGAGCGTCTCGTTGGCTGCCGCCGGGGTGCAGAAGAAGGCGAGGTCGTACTCGTCACTCGGCAACTCCGTAAGCGACTCGACGGTTTGGATGCCGAGTACGACCTCTCGCGAGAGGTTGGTCGCTGCAACCTTCCCTTTGTATCCGCTGGCTAGCAGATTGTGCAGCGAGACGAAGCCGAATTTGCCGGGGTGCGTCGAAGCACCGAGCACTACGACGCCGCGCGGGTCGAAGAGGGCACGGAATGCATCGTCACGATGTCGCGGAATCTCCACCGCGCTGAGCGCTTCGTGCTCTGACTCCGCAAGTTCGACGAGCGCATCCACCACGACGGGTTGGCCGTCAGCCGTGACAATCACCGGGTTGACGTCAATTGACGAAATGTCCGAGCGCGACAGACCCACCTGTGCAACCGCATCGATGATCTTCCAGAGCGCATCACGGTTGACAGGCCGCTGGTTGCGGAATTCTTCGTAGACAGCTCTGGTCGACAGCGAGTCGAGCATGTCATCGAGGTCGTTGCGCTCGAGTGGTGCGAGACGCATCTGCGTGTCGCCGAGGGCTTCCGCCGTCACACCGCCGGCGCCAATCACGATGACCACCCCGAATGCTGGATCGCGCACCATGCCGACGATGAGCTCGCGCGACCCGCCCACCTGTTCTGCGACGAGTATCGACACATCGCCGTCGTCTGCGCGACGCTTCCCGAGCAACTCGGTAGCCGCCGACTCGACTGCTGCTGCGTCACGCAGCCCGAGCTTCACCAGGCCGCGCTCGCTTTTGTGGGCGAGCCGCTCACCCACCAACTTGACGACGACCGGAAACCCGATTTCTTCCGCGGCGCGAACTGCACTCGCCGCGTCAGCAACGAGATGTTCCCGCGATGTTCGTGCGCCGAATTGTGCCAGAACACGTTTTGAATCGTGTTCGCTGAGCATGCGAGCACTGGTCACGACGTTCAACGGTAGTGTTCCACGCTCATGCACATCGTCGCCGCACTGTTCGTGGAGAATTTTGCGATGCGTCAAGTCGAAGGTCCGTCGACGCGCATCGATTTGACTGGGGTCTTTTTCTCCCAAGTCGCACCACAGCCCGTGCCGTGCACCTTGTCACCTCACCTCGTGGTGCTTGTTCATTGTCCGCCGAACGAGCCGGGTGACGGCGTCTTGCAGGTGGTGTTTCAAAAGCCAGGCGTCGACCCCGAAAGCACTCCGCCGCTAGCCCAAAATGTGTCACCATTCCGCGTCGACCCAGGCAAGTTCACCTACCGATTGGTTCGCGCTGAGCTGCCAATCGAGGACTACGGGCAGGTGCTCGCCCACTGCCGCATCGGCCTGGGTGCGTGGGTGCCCGTGCCACTCACGGTGTTGCCTCCGGTATCGGCATAACGCCGCTTCGCACGACAGACGCATCCATCACGCCGTGATGCACGGCTACGGTCGCGCCAACTATCGTCGCTCCCGTGGCGAAGGGGCTTTCGTTCGAACAGGATCGGCTCGCCATTGCGATGATTCGCGGTCTGGCAATGGACGCGCCGCTTGCGGCCAAGAGCGGTCACCAGGGCACCGCAATGGCGTTGGCGCCACTCGCTCATGTGTTGTACAGCAGAGTGATGCGCCACGATCCAGCGCAGCCTGAGTGGAGCAACCGCGACCGATTCATTCTTTCCAACGGTCACGCATCGATCCTGCAGTACGCGGCGCTGTATCTGAACGGCTACGGCCTTGAACTCGACGATCTGCGTGCCTTCCGTCAGTGGGGCTCGGCCACGCCTGGTCACCCAGAGCGCGGTCACACTGCAGGCGTCGAAGTGACGACGGGTCCGCTTGGCCAAGGGTTTGCCAATGCAGTCGGTATGGCGATTGCCGAGCGACATCTGCGCGCGCGATTCGGCGCCGAATTGCACGACCACCACGTGTTCGTCATCGCCGGAGACGGATGCTTCATGGAAGGCATCAGTCACGAAGCGGCTTCGCTCGCCGGACACCAGAAACTCGACCGACTCATCTGCGTGTTTGACGACAACAGAGTCACCATCGATGGCTCGACTGATCTTTCGTGCAGTGACGATGTCGTGCAGCGTTTCCGCGCATACGGCTGGAATGTCGTCACGCTCGGCGATGTTGCCGACGACCTTGACCGGCTTGAGCAGGCACTCACTACAGCCAAGAACCATCGCGGTTCACCGACCTTGCTCGTTCTGCGCACGCACATCGGCTCTCCGTCGCCCGATTTCACCGACAAACCAGAAGCGCACGGGAATCCGTTTGGGGCCGCACACGTCACGGCGACCAAGAAGGTCATCGGCATTCCAGACGAGCCTTTCTGGGTGGACGCTGCAGTGGTTGAAGCAGTGCGTACGCATGCTCGCTCGCGCGGCGCTGAACTCACCTCGCAACATGCCAAGGTGACGGCACGAGCAACCACCGAGTGGCACCACGCGTGGACCCCGGCACGCAGTGACGACTGGAAGTCGTCGGCGCCGACGTTTGATCCAGCAGCCAGCATCGCGACCAGAGTTGCCGTGCAGAAGTCGATTGATGCCTCACGCGATGATTTGCCTGGTCTCGTCGTCGGAGCCGCCGATCTCACGGGTAACACCGGAGCAAAACTTTCGGGAGCGACCGCTCTGTCGGCCGAGCATCCCGAAGGTCGTCAGTTGTATTACGGAGTTCGCGAGCATGCGATGGGCGCGATTGCCGTCGGTATGGCGTTGCACGGTGGAGTGTTGCCGGCAGTTGGCACCTTCTTTGTGTTCGCTGACTACATGCGACCCGCAGTGCGCCTCGCCGCACTCTCGCGCGCGAAGGTGATCTTCGTTTTCTCCCACGACTCAGTCGGTGTCGGCGAAGACGGCCCGACGCACCAACCCGTCGAACAACTCGCTTCGTTGCGCGTCATTCCTGGGCTGCGTGTGGTGC
>Ga0208594_1000206_pt1 | contig 16506 bp, 15 predicted proteins | sample LakMenEpi14Sep10_FD_150699 | JGI IMG/M metagenome (GOLD analysis project Ga0208594, IMG submission 150699) | Freshwater microbial communities from Lake Mendota, WI - 14SEP2010 deep hole epilimnion (SPAdes) | ecosystem: Environmental > Aquatic > Freshwater > Lake > Epilimnion/Euphotic zone ...
CTCGTCTGGTTGCACCACAGCAACACGCACGTTGTTGGCACCGCCAGCGCCGTAGAAGTCGCCGGGGCTCACCAACGCTCCCCCGTCTCGCGCAAGTCGCTCGGCGAACTCCCAGCCGTCGCGCGCGTCAAACCACAGATAGAAGCCTCCTTGTGGTTGCGGCACATCAATACCCGACCACTTCGACAACACCTGAGCGGTGCGTGCCAAACGTCGTGCGTACACCTCGCGTTGTGCAGCGACGTGCGCGTCGTCGTTGAGCGCCACCACACCAGCCGCCTGTGCGGGGCCAGGCACCATCATCCCCACGTGCTTACGAACTTCTTTCAGGTACGTGACAATCTCTTTGTCGCCCGCGTAAAACGCGACTCGCACTCCCGCCAAATTCGACCGCTTCGACAGCGAGTGCAAGGCAACCACACCGTCCGTGCCGTGCTGCAAGATGCTTTCACCAGCCCTCGTCCAGGTGAATTCCACGTAGCACTCATCGCTGAAGACGGGCACGCCATTGGCGCGACCCCAGGCCGCAGCTGCAGCGAGATCATCAAGCGCACCCGTCGGGTTGCTCGGCGAGTTGACCCACAGCATGAGCGCACGCGCTGCGTCGGCCGGAGCAATAGCCGCAAGGTCGAGGCCGCCACGAGCGTTCATCGGCACGGCAACTGGACGGCAACCAGCGAGCACCGCACCCATCTCGTAGGTGGGATACGACACCGCGGGATATAACACCACGTCGCGATCAGGGCGACGCAGTTTCATGTACTGCGGCGTGGTAGCGACGAACTCCTTCGAGCCGACGCACGCTGCAATCTGACTGAGCGGCACTTCAATGGCGAATCGACGATGCATCCATTCGCCTGCAGCTCGACGCAACGATTCTGAACCAATGCTTGGCGGATACCCACGCTCACTATTTGACGATGACAACGCCGCAACCACGGACGCTGTCGGCGGGTCGCAAGGCGTTCCAATCGAAAGATCGATGACTCCGCCTTCGTGCTTGGCGGCCAACTTGGCGAGTGCGTCGAGACGGTCGTACGGGTACGGCGGCGGGACGAACGGCTGGGCGGTCATGAAGCGGCGAGCAGGCTGAGGGTCATGACGGTGTGACGATGAATTCTGTCAGGCGGCCGCGTGAGGCATCGGCGAGCCTGGCTCGTACGCGGATGCCCCCGTCTTCGTGAGACGTGCTCACGACTTCACCTTCACGGTGGAGTGATGCCATCACGTCGCCGCGCTCGTACGGCACGAGGAGCTCCACCACTGCAGTAAGCGACCGCACACGGTCGGCGATGGTGCGCAACAAATCATCGATTCCCTCGCCAGTGGCGGCAGAGATGAGCACCGAACCCGGATTGTCGTACACCAACCGCTTGGCTGCGTCATGATTCGCATCACACTTGTTGAAGACGAGTAGCTCTGGCACCTTGTCAGCGCCGATTTCCCCGAGCACTTCACGCACCGCCGCAATCTGCCCCTCCGGGTCAACGGCACTCGAGTCGACGACGTGCAGCAACAAGTCGCTACGAGTCGCCACCTCAAGCGTGCTCTTGAACGCCTCAATCAATGTGTGTGGCAGGCGACGGATGAAGCCAACGGTGTCGGTGAGCAACACCGGCTCTCCGCCAGGCAGCGACAAGCGCCGGGTGGTCGGATCAAGCGTCGCAAAGAGTCGGTTCTCCACCAACACTCCCGCATCAGTTAGGCGGTTAAGCAGCGTCGATTTTCCGGCGTTGGTGTAACCAACGATCGTCACGTTGGCCAAACCACTGCGTGACCGACCCTTTCGTTGCTCATCTCGAGTGCGTTGCAGTTCTCGCAATTCACGCTCGAGTTTGGCGATGCGGTCGTTGATACGACGACGATCAGTCTCGAGTTTGGTTTCACCAGGTCCGCGCGTGCCGATACCGCCACCCTGCTGAGTGAGGCCAGCCGCTGCACCGCGACGAATTCGTGGCAGGCGATAGCGCATCAACGCGAGCTCGACCTGGGCCTTGCCTTCGAGTGTGTGGCTGTTCTGGGCGAAGATGTCGAGAATTACTGCCGTGCGATCGATGGCGGTTCGACCAAGTGTCTTTTCCAGATTGAACTGCTGTGCGGGTGCGAGTTCGTTGTCGAACACCACAGTGTCGGCATCAACCGCCAAGCAGGTGGCTTTCAGTTCCTCAACTTTTCCTTTACCGATGTAGGTCGCGGGATCTGGCGCGTGACGACGCTGTGTGAGTCGCGCTACCACATCGGCGCCGGCGGTATCAACGAGTCGTTCGAGTTCGTCGAGACTCTCTTGCGTTTCATCGTCGTCATGACCATCGAGCGTCACGCCAACCAGCACGATTTTCTCGCGAATCGTGCGCTCAATGAGTGTGCGGCCGAGCGCTTCCTGGTACGGCGTGCTCACCAAGCCACCTCGTAGGCACCCACGTATGTAGCGGGTCCTGTCAGCATCACACGACCTTTGGTTGGGGCATGGAGCGTGACGATTGCATCGCCACCCGGCATGTGCACCACCACTTCTCGTTGCTCAGTTGAGTGAGGTACCAGACCCCACTCCGCTGCAGCCCACGCACTTGCGCAGGCCCCCGTGCCGCAGGCTTGCGTGATACCGGCACCTCGTTCGTGTACGCGCATGGTGATGGAGTGCAGTTCGGGGCCCGGGGCGACAACCTCAAGATTCACGGTGGGAATCATTTGTCCGAGCTTCAACACGTCAACCTCCCCAACATCCTCGACTCCCACCACCGTGTGTGGATTGCCCACCGAGAGATGCAAGACCGGACGGTCGGGGTGTGCACCAATGCTTTCCCAACCGAGCGGGGCTTCAATGCGGGTGACCTCCCCCATGTCGACGGTTGCGTTGACCTCGCTATCCCCTCGGCCGCCGACCGTAACCTGACGCTCGCCAGCATCAGTGTGCAAAACGTACACCCGCTCCCCTCGCGCATCGTCGCTACGGAAGAGTGCGTGGGCGAAACATCGCGCACCGTTGCCACTCATCTCCGCAACGGTGCCGTCGCTGTTGTAGAGCTTCATCCGCGCGTTCACATCATCAATTCGTTCAAGTAACAACAAGCCATCGGCGCCGACACCAGAGTCGCGGCTGCACCACGTGCGTGCGGCACTCGGCCAATCAATGGTGTGCACACCACCTGGTTGGTCTGACGAGCCGGATTGTGCCTCGCTGCGCACATCGGCGAGGTCGAGCACGAGAAAGTCATTGCCCCAGGCGTCGAACTTCTTCACTCGCATCGGTGATTCCTCTGCCTCATGCCTATCGCAGAAGCGCCGTAATACGCGGTGCGACCTCGCCGACCGGGTCTTCGTGCACGGTCACCCACTCGATGCGCGGGTCACGGCGAAACCAGCGCTCTTGTCTCACCGCGAACTGCCGAGTATGCAGCACGATTTGTGCGACAGCCTCATCGAGGGAGATTTGTCCCGCCAGATGTTCGAGTAGTTCTCTGTAGCCGAGTGCTTGGCGCGCTTCTCGAGAGAGGTCGTATCGATCAGCCAAGCCTCGCACTTCAGCGAGCAGACCGGCAGCCATCATCGAATGCACGCGGTGCTCGATGCGTTTTGAGAGTGTCTCGCGTGGCCACCGCATACCAATTTGTTGTACATCGCTCGGCGGATACGACGAAGTGCCTGGGCCGAACGAGGAGAACTGCCGGCCACTGCCGATCGTTACTTCAAGGGCCCGTTCTATGCGGCGCCGATTACTCGGTTCGCACCGCGATGCCGCAAGCGGGTCGAGTTCATGCAGGCGCGCAAAGAGCACCGCCGTATCAGGTTCTGCTTGTAACTGGGCCCGTACTTCGGGCCACTCACCCGGGAGTTGCAAATCGTCAATCACCGCGGTGAGATACAAACCCGTGCCCGCCACCAGCAAGACGGGTGCAGCAGCGCGGTCTGCTGCATCGCGAGCAGACGCTGCGTGCACCTTGAAATCGGCAACCGTGAATCGCTCGCTCGGGTCGACGAGATCAATGCAATGATGCCGCACTTCGGCTTGATCCGCTGCAGATGGCTTGGCGGTGCCGATATCCATACCGCGATACACCTGCATCGCATCTACGGCGATGATGTGCGCCCCAGTTGCTCTGGCGACTGCCATTGCCACATCGCTCTTGCCGCTCGCCGTAGGGGCGACGACCGCAACTTCGCGCTTCACGCGACCATGTGCGAGGTCGCTCACGCTGAAGCGACGGCGAGTCGTGTGCGGTGGGTCGGAAGTGACGTGACTTCCACCAAGCGGCCCGCCAGGTGGAATCTCGCAGCATCGAGAATCTCGACGCGGGCGTAGGTGCCGACACGTAGTTTCTCATCGGCGGTGAAGTGCACGAGCTTGTTCTGGCGAGTACGACCCGTGAGATGGTCGGGGTTTTTCTTGCTCGTGCCCTCGACCACAACTTCTTCGATGCGGCCGATGCGCTCGCGGTGCTTCATTACTGCGGTGCGGTCGAGCACGACCTTGAGTCGCTCATAGCGCTCACCCATGACGCCCGCATCGCAGAATTTGTCGACCATCTCCGCAGCAGCGGTGCCCTCACGCGGCGAGAAGATGAAGGCGTATGCCGAGTCGAACTCCGCGGCAGCTGCGACTTCCATCGTGTGCTGGAAGTCGGCTTCGGTTTCGCCCGGAAACCCGACGATGACGTCCGTCGTAACCGCAAGATCGGGAATCAGTCGTCGAGCCTCAGCGAGCCGGTCGAGGTAACGCTGCGCGGTGTAGCCGCGGTGCATCGCTGCGAGCACCGCGTCACTGCCCGACTGCAACGGATAGTGGAGGTGTTCGCACACCGCCGCAGTTTCGGCCATCGCAAGCAACGTGTCCTCACGCATGTCTTTGGGGTGTGGGCTCATGTAGCGAACGCGTCTGACGCCCGAGACTTCTCCGACGGCACGAAGCAATGCGGCGAATTGCGGCGCGATACGCACCGACTCGTCACCCGCACGACGACTCGCGAGCGAGAGATCTCGACCGTAGGAATTGACGTTCTGGCCGAGCAGAAAGATCTCGCTCACCCCAGTTGCCGCCAACGCCCGCACTTCATCAACGATCTGGTCGAAAGGCCGACTGATCTCTTTTCCGCGCACTGCCGGCACGATGCAGTACGCGCAGGTGTTATCACAACCGATCTGGATAGTCACCCAGCTGCGGTAGGTGGTTTCACGCTTCACCGGAAGAGCCGACGGGAAGAGTGCGTAGTCGTCGACGACCGCTTCGTCGAGAATTTCGGTCACTGGGCCGGTGGTTCGGGCATGGTCGAGCAGGTCGACGGTGCGATGCACGTTGTGGGTGCCGAGCACCACGTCGACCCACGGTGCGCGTTCGCGAACGACATCGCGGTCCTTCTGCGCCAGACACCCGGCGACGACGATCTGTCGGGACATGTCTTGGTCTTTCCACGCCTTCAACGTGCCGAGCGTGCCGTAGAGCTTGTTGTCGGCATTCTCTCTGATACAGCACGTGTTGAGCACCACGACATCGGCATCGGATTCGCTGGTAACCGCCTCCATGCCCTCGTGTTCGAGCAAGCCGGCGATGCGCTCGGAGTCGTGCTCGTTCATTTGGCAGCCGAACGTGCGCACCACGTAACGACGAGTCACAGCGCCTGAAACGCTACTGAGCAAACGGCCACACCTTCGGGAGAGGCAGGCGGCATCTGCGTGAATGCGGCCATCACTGCATCAAGCCGACCGCAGCACACTGGCGCCGCGGTCGGCTCGACTGAGACCGTTACTCGAGGTCGATTGGCTCGTCGTCGTCTTTAGAGAACCCTGCTGCCTGATCAGCTGCGGCTTCGTTGCGCGCCATGGCTTTTTCACGCACACGCTCCGTCATCTGCATCATGACATCAGGGTTCTCGGCGAGGAACTGCTTGGAGTTCTCGCGACCTTGGCCGAGCTGTTCACCGTCGTAGGTGAACCATGCGCCCGACTTTTTGGCGATGCCCAGTTCGACCGCCAAGTCGAGCACGGCTCCTTCGCGACTGATGCCGCGACCGTAGGTGATGTCGAACTCAGCCTGACGGAACGGCGGGGCAACCTTGTTCTTCACCACTTTTACGCGGGTGCGTGCACCCACGACTTCGGCGCCGTCTTTGATCGACTCGATGCGGCGGATGTCGAGACGTACCGACGAGTAGAACTTGAGTGCGCGACCACCAGGTGTGGTCTCCGGTGAACCGAACATGACGCCGATTTTCTCGCGCAACTGGTTGATGAAGATGGCGATGGTGTTTGACTTGTTGAGATTGGCGGTGAGTTTGCGCAACGCCTGGCTCATCAAGCGGGCCTGCAGACCGACGTGGCTGTCACCCATCTCGCCTTCGATTTCGGCGCGTGGGGTGAGGGCTGCAACCGAGTCGATGACGATGACGTCAATGGCGCTCGAACGCACCAGCATGTCGACAATCTCGAGTGCCTGTTCGCCAGTGTCGGGCTGAGAGATGAGCAGGTTGTCGGTGTCGACGCCGATTGCTGCGGCGTAGACCGGGTCGAGCGCATGTTCGGCATCGACGTAGGCGCAGATGCCGCCGTTGCGTTGTGCTTCGGCGACGATGTGCATGGCGAGCGTCGACTTACCGGACGACTCTGGACCAAAGATTTCGACCACTCGACCGCGCGGCACTCCACCGACGCCGAGGGCGATGTCGAGCGGCAACGCGCCGGTGGAAATGGCCTCAATGGCCATCGCTTCTTTCTCGCCCATGCGCATGACCGAGCCGGCACCAAACTGCTTGTCGATTTGGCCGAGGGCTGCTTCGAGCGCCTTGGCGCGTTCGGCGGCGCGAGCACGATCGGCATCAACGGCCGGCTTGGTGGCCTTCGCCACGGTCTTTTCGGACGTCTTTTCGGCCTTCTTTTCGGTGGTCATTGCTGGTGTCCTTTCGTCGGTATTGCGTTGGTGTTGGGGGGAACGTGACACCGTAGGGATGGGGTGCCACGCGATATGTGCTGTCGCGCTATGTCATTCCCTCGTCTGTGTGCACCAGCCGTGCGGAACGGGTTCGACCTTACCTACGAACACCTGTTCGGTCAAGCACCCTGGGCACTATTTCAGAGAATCTGGGCCCTTGCCGCCAGCCGAGTCCGCCTGGCACCAGCGATCACACCGACGCCAGACCGAGGAACAGGCGGTCTGCCGAGTCCATGGGTCGCGGAGACCCCGGCACCTCGGGCCTACGACACGATCGCTCGGCCGTGGTCCTCCCCATCGTCCTCTGTCAGCGGACGGATGTGGAGATCGATGGCTTGCCAGAGCGTGTACGACATCGGGTAGCCAAGCACCCCAACCAGCAGAGTGACCGCCACCGTTGAACCAAGCACCGGCAGAACCGGCACATCGGGATAGGTGACCGCAACGCCGATTGCCATGGTGATGAGGAGCGATCCGCCGGTGGTGATGAAACTGATTGCCATCGCCCCGAGCATGAAGCCCTCGTAATTTCGCTCCCAACGCAGACCGCAACCTGCACATCGCTCGCGACGCACGAACCACTTTTCAAAGAACGCTCGACGGTCGCCGCAGTGCGGACAACGTCGAAACAAGCCCCGAGAGAGCATCGTGCTGAGTTTCGGCGACACGTTTGTTGACATCTTCAACGACGATAGTGGCGCACGGTAAACGTGCGGTGTCGTGGAAGCTGACTAACGGACGAGTTCTTCGACAAAGTCGGCGAACACACCGGCGTAGGTCATGGCGGCTTCATCATCGTGCATCACGGAGATGAGCCATTGCTCGTCCAAGCCAGGCGGCAACAAGATGCCGCGGTTGATCCCGTGCATCCACTGCGCGAAGGCAAGATCAAAGTCCGTCGCTTTGTAGTCGCGGTAGTTGCGAATTGGCTCTGGCGACCAGGTGACACAGCCCTTGGCACCGAACTCCACCACGTTGGCGGGCAAATCATGCTGCTCAACTACGGAGCGGCATGCCTCCACCAAGCGGTGGTTGCGGGCAATCACTTCGGTGGTGACTTCCGGCGAGCACACATCGGCGAGCACCGCTCGTGCGGCAGCCATGCACAACGGGTTGCCGTTGTAGGTGCCCAGATGTACGACTCGACGGTTGGTGATCTCATCCATGTACTCGCGCTTGCCGCCGAATGCGCCAAGTGGCAGTCCGCCACCAATTGATTTGGCCAGCGCGACGAGGTCAGGTTCAACACCCAGGGCACCGGCCGCACCGCGCCAACCAGCGGTGATACCGGTCTTGACTTCGTCGAACACCAGCAGCGTTCCGTACTTACGGGTGATTTCACGTACCGCCTGCAAATATCCAGGCTGCGGAAGACAGATACCGATGTTTTGCATCACAGGTTCGACGATGAATGCCGCAACATCTCCACTGCGGAGCACTCGCTCGAGAGCGTCAGGGTCGTTGTAAGGAATGACGATGGTGTCACTCACTACCCCGCGCGTGATGCCAGCCGACGAGGCGACGGAGAACGGGGCGTCGGCAGGTCCGGCACTTTCGAGCGACGGCTTCATCGAGATCATCACCTCATCGTGATGACCGTGGTAGCCGCCCTCGACCTTCACGATCTTGTCGCGGCCGGTTGCCGCGCGAGCGACGCGCAGGGCATCCATCGTGGCCTCGGTTCCAGAGTTCGTGAAGCGCCACAGCGGGAAGCCGTAGCGGGCGGCCAAGAGTTCGGCGACCTCAGCGTTGGTCGGGCACGGGGTGACAAAGAGCGTGCCGTCATCAAGCTGGGCCGACACCGCCTCCCGAACGGCTGGGTGCATGTGGCCGGCAAAAAGGGCTCCGAAGCCCATGTTGTAGTCGACATATTTGTTCCCGTCGACGTCGACTGACCAGTACTCCTGGGCTCGCGCAAGAACGATGGGATACGGGTCGTAATCCTGGAAACTTGAGGGAACGCCGAGCGGCAGCGACTTGCGGGCGCGGGCGTTTGCAGCCTGCGAACCCTTCGTGCGGTCGGCGTACACCTGCAGTTCGCGGGCAGTTATCTCCTTGGCCCGCGCTACCAGTGATTGCGTCAGCGTCTTATCAGCCGCTGGCATGGTTATCAGCTCCAAACGAGTGTGTGCCCCACAGACTACTGGCTGGCTTCCACCGCCTCAAGGACGAACGTTGCACGGCAGAAGTAGCGCATTCTCGTGGCAGAATGGAAGTCACTTGGTGGGCGTAGCTCAGTTGGCTAGAGCGCTAGGTTGTGGTCCTAGAGGTCGCGGGTTCGAGCCCCGTCGTCCACCCCAATTCTCTGCGGTTGCGTCGCGTCTTCATTTTCGGCGCAGTATGCCTGCAAGTTAGGCTGATGCGCTGCAACAGCAAGACAGTCGCCCCTCTAGCTCAGTTGGTTAGAGCATCGGACTCTTAATCCGCAGGTCCTCGGTTCGAATCCGAGGGGGGGCACCAGTTCAGCGCCGTTCGAAGCGCGACACCACTTCAACGTGGTGCGTGTGCGGAAAGAGATCGAGCACCTCCGCATTGACGAGGTCGTAGCCGGCGTCGACGAGCAACCGAGCGTCGCGGGCGGCAGCAACCGCATCGCACGACACCAACACCACGGTCGGTGCGGCGGTATCCAGCAGCGTGGTGACACCTGGTTTGCCCAAGCCACTGCGCGCCGGGTCGGCGATGACGAGACCCGCCCGCACGGCACGCCAGTGCTCAAAACGTGTGTGCATCACCGTGGCGCTGCGACCACGCAGGTTTTCGTAGGCATCGCTGCAGGCCGACTCGCTTGACTCGACCAGCATGCACTGCACGCCGATGGGCACCACTGTGGCGGCGAACAATCCCACACCGCCATAGGCGTCGACTACGACACCGTCACGGCCATCGAGAGCGTTACCGGAGGCACGGGAGACGGCGTCAACAAGCAATTCCGCCGCTTGAGGTGACGCCTGAAAGAACGATGACATTGAGACGCGCAGTCGCGCGCCTGCGACATCTTCGTGAACGACGGCACCGGCCCCTGCTGCGACATCATCTGGCAGGCCGAGCACGCGCGCTTTGTCGTGTGACCACACGGCCCGCTCGCCAGTTGCCACCGAGCATCGCAACGTGACTTCACCTTCACCGCGCACCCCGACGGTCGACACGAGTTCTTGGAGCAGCGGGTGCATCACGAGGCACTCTTCGATCTCCACCGTGTCATGCGATGAAGCGCGACGAAATCCGAGGCGTCCGCTTGATGTCACTGCCATGCGCACGGTGGTGCGCGATGCATCATGCTTCACTGCCCCGCCGAGCGTGATTGGTGCCTCCGGCATGCGGGCAGTGCGAGCGAACGCCTCGCGCACCACTGCAACTTTGGCCGCATGTTGCGTCTGGGCAGCGATGTGCTGCCAGTCGCAACCACCACAGCCATCACCAACGTGACGGCAAGGCGGCGCAACACGATCGGGGGAAGCCACCACGACGCGCAACATGCGCGCACGGGCAAAGTCACGTTTCACTTCGACGAACTCGGCCTCGACGGTCTCGCCAGGCAGAGCATTGTCGACGAATACGACACGTCCGTCATCGTCACGCGCCAGCGCATCGCCTCCAGCAACGAGACGTTCGATCTGTAGTTCGCGACGGGTTCCGACGGTGTGCGCCGAAGCGTTGCGTGACGCGCTACGTGATTCGGCGTCGCTCATCGCCATTGACCCTAGGCTTGAACGAGCATGCGACCCGTGCAAATCGCCCCGTCGGTGCTGCCCGTCGACTTCTCCAAACTCGGTGAAGCAATCACGGCCCTCGACGATGCTGGTGTGGATCTCATCCAATGGGACGTGATGGATGGCCAATTCGTGCCCAACCTCACGTTTGGCCCTGACATCATCGCGTCCACGCGACACCTCACGAAGAAGCCATACGAGGCACATCTCATGGTGCTGACCCCCGATGTGATGGCGAAGCGCTACGTCGAAGCCGGGTGTCAGCGACTCATCGTGCACGTCGAAGCATGCGAGCATTTGCACCGCACGCTCGGCAACATTCGTGAACTTGGCGCAAACGCTGCCGTCGCACTCAACCCCTCGACTCCACCCGACGAAATCGCCCACATACTCGACCTGGTCGACCTCGTACTCGTCATGACCGTCAACCCCGGTTTTGGCGGACAGTCATACATCGCCTCGATGGAGCCCAAGATTCGAATCGTTCGCGACATGATCAACCGCGCCGGACTTGCCGATGTTGTCGATCTTGAAGTTGACGGGGGCATCTCACCGTCGACTGTTCGAGGCGCAGCTGGTGCTGGTGCCAATGTGCTGATTGCAGGAAGCGCGCTCTTCCGCGACCCAAAGGGTCTGCGTCACGCAGTTAGCGAGATCCGCGACGGCGCGACTGCCGCATTCCGCGGATAGCACCGGTCACCAATACTCGGGTGGCGGCGAGCAAGAACAGAAGACCGAGCCCGATACCAATCGGCAGCAACACCGCACGCAACAAGCCGACACGGTCGTCAAGCAACGGTCGCAGCACGCTCGTGTCGATCGGGTCGCCGTTGACGCGCAAGGTTCGCACCGGATCTTCATAGTCAGGGCAAGAAATTCGCTGCTCTGCGGCGACTGCGTCGCCGCCAAACATGTCGGGTGGCACACGAACCTTCGACTCCAGTACGGGCGTGTCGCCGCGGATTCCAGAAGGTGCGGCGACTGCGCCAACCAAGAAGCGCTCCCCCTCAGCGAGGTACTTCACGTCGTCGATTGGATATCGAACGGTGAGCACACCGTTGCGCAGGAGGTCGCCGACGGTGCCGAGGCGCTCTGATTCGACGCTGTACAGCACGAAATTGGCTTCGATGCTGTCGATTTTCCCGACGAACACGCTGCGCAGCGTGACAGGCATCGAGCACGACGCTGGAACGGTGGTGACCGCCGATTCAATGATGAGCGCAGAGTCGGTTTCTGTGCCACCGCCTTCGTCGTCGCCACCCTCGTCCACCATCGGCGCCAGTAGCGCGAGCACCGAGAGCAAGGCGCTCAGTAACCCTTGAATTTTGGCTCCCGTTTCTGCATGAAAGCTTCCATCGCTTCGAGCGTGTCTTTGGTACCGAAGTTCACCGTCTGCGCGGCACCTTCGTCGTCAAGCGCTTCTTCCATCGTCACATTCAGCGCGTTGTTGAGCAGCCGTTTTGTGAGCGCGAGCGCAATCGGAGGACCAGAGGCGAGTTTGCGCGCCCAGTCGTCGACGAATGCGTCAAGTTCGCCATCAGGGAGTACACGATTAACGAGGCCGAGATCACGAGCGTCGGCTGACGAGATGATGTCACCGAAGAGCGCCAGTTCTTTTGCACGATGCATGCCGATGCGACGCGGCAATAACCAGCTGCCACCAAAGTCAAGCGAGAGGCCACGCTTGGCGAAGATCTCGCTGAAGCGGGCGGTCTCACTGGCAACGACGAGGTCGCAGCCGAGTGCGAGATTGCATCCGGCACCTACGGCTACTCCGCGCACCTTGGCGATAGTGGGCTGCGGCATGCGATGCAGCGAGAGCGCGGCGTCGTTCACTGAGCGCATCGCAGCGAGTTGATGTACCGGACGCCCGCTTGCCGAGCGCGCAGAGAGGTCAGCACCTGAGCAGAACTCACCCCCTGCACCCGTGATAATCACGCAACGAACGTCGGCGTCGGCAGAAAGTGTGCGGAATGTTTCGGCCAACTGCCCCCACATGTCTCCGGTGACGGCATTCTTGCGCTGCGGACGGTTGATAGTGACCGTCGCTACCCCGCCGTCGCGAGTGACCTCGATGTCGGCCATATAACGACGATACTTGCAGGGTGGGTTTTGATCCGCACCGCAAATACAAGGCGTCACCGCTCGACTACGTGGTCATCGCCAGCGCCTTCGTGATCATCACCGCCCTCGTCGCATGGGCGTTCTTGGCATGAAGCGCACCAACAAGACGGCAAAGCCGCATAGATCATCCGGGTCGCACAAGCGCCGTTCGTCACGCGACGCCAAGTCCGCTCGACCGCCGACGATGTGGGACGGTCTCTACGGCCACGTCGACGTGCGCCGAGTGCAGCCGTACGAAGCCCGTAAGGAGTACGTGTGCCCGGGCTGTCATCGCACGATTCCCGTCGGCATGGGTCACCTCGTGTGCGTGCCGAGCGAAGCGCCCGACTTGCGTCGCCACTGGCACAAAGGATGTTGGGAGCGTCGCCGCTAGTTCGATCTTGGCGCACCAAGATCTTCAAGATTGCAAAATGAAACGCCGCTGCGCTGCGCCCCTTGGGAGGAGCACAACGCAGCGGCGTCAGCAGCGTGCGTTAACCGATGAATGTCAGGGCACCCACGTGATGCGGCCTTCGCCACCCACCTTGTAGCGAGCGTCGGTAGCCGGCACCGTCGGGAGACCATCTGATCCCTTCGGGAAGCTCAATAGGTAGCGGTACAACGCCTCTTCGTAGGAGTAGCCGAGCACCTTTGAGGTGGCTGCTCCGAACGTCGGGAAATTGTCGCCGCCAACTGCGGTGAACGAGTTGGTGATCAGATCGACCACCGGTGCACCAGCAACCACTGCTCCGTTGTCGACCAGCTTGGTGCCGTCGGCGAGCGTCAGTGATGTCACGCGCGAACCCGCAGTCGTCACCGCACCGTATTGCAGACCAGCTGGCGGTGTTCCCACCACTTGGGCGGTGCCACTCCGTTTGCAGGTCACTTTCAAACCAGAGATCTGCAGGAACTGACCGCCGCCTGCGGTGCTGACCGCACAGGAGCGCTCGAACACTTCTTTTAGCTGCGTCGCGGTCATGTCAGTGAACACTGCGAAGCGATTGTCGAACGGCAGCAAGTCGAACGTGTTGCCTCGGTTGATTGTGCCAGGCGCAGCACCAGACACTGGCAGAAAGTCACCAGAGTTCTGGCGAATGCCACCACCGTTCTGCACGGCAACAACGGGGTTTGAGGCACTACGTGCGGGCAGACCTTCCCTTGACGCCACTTGGTCGTAGAGGTACACGAACGAGTCGGCAACCAAGTTGCCGCCGTTGGTCTCGACGGTTCTCACGCCTGCGACAGTCGCACTACCGCGAGCGGTGTTGAAGAGTACGTCGCTCTTAGCAAACGGAGCATTCAGGCCGCTGAGGCAGCCGTTCAGGGCACCAATGACATTCGTTTGCAGGAAGGAGTCAGGCGACACAGCATCAGTTACGCCGAGGCTGACAGACTCTGCACTCGTTGGAATCACACGACGCGGATACGAAGTCGCCTGCACGACTTCGGCAACGTTGCCCTTCTTGTCGAAGCGCACATCGACTCGACCGACGTACTTGTAGTTGCCGCTCGTCGTAACGATCGGCACTACCTTGCCTGCGGCATCGGTGACGTTGGTCGGATAGGTGCCGACCGGAGCAGATTCGCCGGGCAGCAATTCAACGGTGTTCGAGACGTAGTCGCTTTGCAGCAGTTCGTCACCGCCACCACCGACTGCCACGTCAACACCCTTCAACTTCGCGACGAGCGCTTTGTCGTTGTTGAGGTCTTGTAGGTGGCTGACGAGAATGATCTTGTTCACGCCCATCTTTTGGAGCGCGTTGATCTGGCGCTGCAGTCGCGCTGCAACGGCATCAAGCGTGCCGGTGAGCAATCGGCTCTTTCCGGGTGACGAAATGGTCGCCAGCAGCGGTGTCATCGCGGTGACCACTCCGAAGCGCGCGCCCGTGACCTCGTCGGTGTAGATCATCCACTGCGAGATGTTCTGACCAGGCTTGGCCTTGTTGCTCGTCTGACCTATCGGGCCGATCAGTCCGGAGAGATTTGGCTCGTTCTTGAAATCCATGTTTCCACTGAGCACCGGAATGGTCGGCTTACCGTTTCTTGCGAAGGTCCGCAGGTAACGGCCAAGGAACGTCGGGCTGTAGTCGAACTCGTGGTTGCCGAGCACCAAGGCGTCGTAGCCGATCTGACGCAACGCGAGTGCGTCATATGGTTTGATCTTCGAATTCGCTTCAGCGGGCTCGCTGCAGATGAGCGTCTTACTCGCCAAGAAGGAGTCGCCGGCGTACACACCGAACACGGCGTTGCCCGACTTACGAGCATCGGCTTTTTCGCGATCGAACACCGACTTGAATGCTGCTATACCGCCGTAGCGGTACGTGACGGTGCCGACACGCAACGTCGACGTGTCTAGCGACGATTCACCGTCATTGTTGTGTAGCAGCGTGAGGGTGACGGCGCCGTCACCCTTTGATGCCGTCGCCGTCGGAACGACGAACCCGACCGCGAGTGCCGCGATAGCGGCCCCGATCGAGACTACTGACCTGGTCTTTCTGAGTCTCACGTGTATCCCCTCTCTTGGGTACTGATGACCCGAGAGTAGTTCGGAACCTCCGACTCAAGCGACTCCGCAACGCATCTCAAGCCGAGCACCGAGAACGGCAGCGAAATCAAAACGAATCTCCTTGACTATTTGTTCACAGGTCGCCATGAAGGATGCGGTGGCGCGGCGCACGCGCAGCATTTTCTGCGGTGTAATCGATTCGAACGGGTCGCCGAAGTCGGCGTTGCGACGCGCCTTTACTTCGCAGATAACGAGCACGCCATCGCGCCACGCCACGACGTCGAGCTCGCCGCGTGGGCATCGCCAGTTGCGGGCGACAATGACGTAACCGTTGCGCTCGTACCAGGCGGCAACAAGGTCTTCAGCCCAGGTCGCTCGCGCCATGCGTGAGCGCTGTTGAGCCGTGCCTGCGGTCGCTCGCGGCACACCGCGTCGAGCCGTGCCTGCGGTCGCTCGCGCCACACCGCGTCGAGCCGTGCCCCCTAGATGTTGTTGCCGGGAAGCTCTTCGATGTTGAGGTCTTTGAAACTGAGCACCCTCACCTTCGGCACCAGGCGGGTCTTGCGGTACATGTCCCACACCCATGCGTCGGTCAGCGTCACCTCCAACAGTGGTCGCGGCCCTTCAGCAACGACCTTCACATCGACATGGTTGGCCAGGTAGAAACGGCGATCAGTTTCGACGGCGTACTTGAACATCGCGACGACGTCTTGGTACTCGTTGGCGAGCTGAAGTTCGCGCTCGGCCTCGTATTGCTCGAGGTCATCGGTGTTCATCGAACGCCGCCCATCAGATGTGTGCAGCTGATGCGCAAATGAGGAAGCGACTTACTCTTCGCGCTTCTCGCGGATCTTCGCAGCCTTGCCGGCGCGGTCACGCAAGAAGCCGAGCTTCGCACGGCGCACATCACCACGCTTGATGAGTTCGACCTTCTCAACTGAAGGGGTGTGCTTCGGGAAGGTGCGCTCGACGCCGACGCCGTAGCTGTTCTTGCGGACGGTGTAGCTCTCGGAGATTCCTGAGCCTTCAATCGCGATGATGTCGCCCTGGAACACCTGGACGCGCTCCTTGTCGCCTTCTTTGATTAACACGTGCACCTTGACCTCGTCGCCGGGTCGCAGGTCGGGGAGGTCAGTGCGGAGGTTCTGCTTGTCGACGATGTCAGTGGGTTTCATAAGGAACTTTCAGGATACGGCACGGCTGGGAACTCTTCCAACAGACGCTTTTCGGAGTCAGTGAGACCACCTCGTCGCTCAATCAGGTCG
>Ga0208594_1000207_pt1 | contig 16460 bp, 15 predicted proteins | sample LakMenEpi14Sep10_FD_150699 | JGI IMG/M metagenome (GOLD analysis project Ga0208594, IMG submission 150699) | Freshwater microbial communities from Lake Mendota, WI - 14SEP2010 deep hole epilimnion (SPAdes) | ecosystem: Environmental > Aquatic > Freshwater > Lake > Epilimnion/Euphotic zone ...
TGTCCTTGCCGAACTAGTTATACCTACACAAATAAGTCCAAATTTATTCGTGGAAAAGATCTGTAATCTTCTCGACTTAGGAGGAACTGCAGTCATCACTTGTATCGATCCAGTTGGCCTGCTCCCCGAGACACTCCGCAAAGCGATAGTTTTACGGCTTGGTTTGATTGACGAAGGCTTAAATCAGTCCGGGGCTCGAATAGCTAATTTTTTTGAACACGACTTAAACTCCCTTGTTGGCATGAACCGGTCAAGAACTGACTGGGCAATTGACAATTTGGTTAATCCTTGGATTGGTGAAACATTTGCGATACCGCAAGCAATTGCTTCCCTCGGCCCGGAAGCACGTTTCTACAGAAGTTCGCCATCATTTTCCGAAAACTACACTTGGTACAAGACCAGATTTCCGTCTAACCAAGTACTAAATCAACTGACCGTCGAAGAATACTGGCGAAAGTGCCATAATTTCATCGATTACCGCTCAGTGAACCCTCCACGATCAGAAATTGCAAATCGAGAGGTATTTAATTTATGTAAATTGCTATATTCAATTGTTCACCAACAAATTTGGGATCAAGATTCAAGTTATGCCGTCTCAAGGATTTGCTCTGCACTAATGAGCGAGATTTGTGATTTAAGTCAAATAACGCTGAATTCACTAACTTCCTTTGAAAGATTTTGGCGGACTGAAGACGTGGATGAATTATCTGATTTTCGCGCATGGTGGGGACGCGCGACCCATTATCTAAGTTTTCTAAAATCGTAAATGAATAGAAAAAAATTTCTTGTTCGGGCGTGCCCAATTTGCTTTAGTGACTCGTGGGACATCGTGCTACCGCTGGCACCGACGCCACTTGGCGATCGCCTTTCAGAAACTCGTGAAAAGGCTTGTGCGTTGCCAAAATATGCGCTTGACCTTGCACAATGCAAACAATGTGGGCATGCTTTTTTACCTCTAGTCGTATCGCCAGAAGAAAGTTACAACGATTATTTCTTTGAAACTTCCGACAGCCCAGGATTGTCCCAATCTATGCAGCGACTCGCCGATCAACTTTGGCGGAAAGTTGAAAGCAATAAACCTCGTTATATTCTCGACATTGGTTCAAACGACGGAACATGGTTGAGACACTTCAAAAATTTTGGCGCAAGAGTTTTAGGTATTGAACCGTCGCCTAGGCACGCGCAAAATGCCACGAAGAGCGGTATCGAAACCGTTAATGACTACTTCACAACTTCCAGTGCAAAAGGTCTGAGTGACAAGTACGGCTCTCCCGGTTTGATTACCGCCAACTTTGTGACTGCAAACGTCCCCGATTTGGCCAACTTTTTTCAAGCAATCGCAAACTTGTCGGACAACGAAACAACGATTGCGATATTGACTGGCTATCACCCCGATCAATTTAGAGTAAATATGTTCGACTTTATTTACCATGAACACGTTTCTTATTTCTCGTGCCAAGATTTCATTAATTTAGGCAAAAAGTACGGGCTTTCATTGATCGATGTACAAAGAGTAGGACTTAAAGGAGGTTCGCTTTGGGCAATTTTCAGAAAAAAAATCGACCCCACTGGTGTTAGCGGCGAAGTCGGCCGCCTTGCTCAACACGAAGAATGGCTTAACATTCGTAGTCCTAATTGGTTTGCGGAAATCCATCAAAGAATCAAACTGGCTCAAGTCGAAACTCATAAACTTTTAGATGCAAATACTTCTTCAAAAGTTGCTGGGTATGGGGTGTCGCACAGTGTTACAACTTTGATTTACCAGTTTGATTTGCTCGACAGAATTAATTCACTGACAGATGACAATCTACGAAGGCAAGGAAAGTTTGCTCCAGGTAGCGGACTAGCGGTTATCAGTCCACAAAGTGTCATCGATGAAGACTTTGATACCGTTATCATCTTGGCGTGGCAACACGATGGTTTAATAAAAAAGAGATTGCGAGAAATCGGTTTTGCTGGTTCGGTTGTTCAGCCCTTGCCTAGGGCATCTTTGCTAAAGATGGAAACTTAGAGTGGTTGCGCTTGTCTATGGAGGTCGATCGCCGATTGCTCTTGAGCTTTGTCGGCAGTTGTCTGAATCAGGTCACGAAGTACATTTGATTACACGAAATCGCGATGAAACAATTGTAAAACTAGCTAACGACCACGACTGTAAGCATGTTCACGAATGCAACTTAGAAAATCCAGAAAGTTCGATTGCTCTAGCTCTAGAAATTGACAGAACAGCAGGCGGCCTTGACGCAGTCGCCTTTGTACACCGCTATCGAAGTGAAGCCTCAAACCCGATTAAGCAGTATGAAGTTGAGGTTTACACTCCATTCAAAATTATTGAATCAATGGCTAGCCAAAGCCGTGACAAACAATGTGCAGTTGTTTTGACCACTTCTCCCGCTGGGCGAACAGTTGTCGGCGATCAAGACTTCCAATATCACGCCTCAAAGGCAGCACTTTCGCAACTTGTACGTTTTGGCTCAGTGCGCTTCGCTGCAAAAAATTTGCGGATCAACGGCGTTAGCCCTGGTTCATTCATATTCAAAGAAAGAGCCGCCGAGTACTACGCAACGAATCCGGAGGTAGTAGTAAAAGCAAACAATCTCATTCCGCTTTCGCGAATGGGAACAGTCACCGAGATTGCGAATGTTGCATTGTTCCTATTGTCCGAAAAGAGTAGTTATTTGAATGGTCAAATCTTGGAAGTTGACGGCGGTCTCTCAAATTTGGATCAGGCATCGCTGTCTCGACCAAGTTAAAATTTCTCATCTAGCGGATAACTATTAGCCAATTCTTCGACTTGGGGCCAGGCCCGTGCGAATGTCACGCCTAACTTTTGTGCCTTCAGATTTTTATCGAATATTTGTTTGAAATATTGAGGAGCAAGAATCAGACAAGTACTTGCAGCTGGTGGATCCTTAAAAATCTCTTCACGAGAAACAGTCGGTATTCCAAAACCTGGACTTTCAAGATTTTGACGATACGGATCGTCGTCAATCAACGCTTTTAAATAACTCCCGATACCTAATTGGTAAATAAGTGTTGTCGCTCCATCAGACGTGCCGTAGCCAACAATTCCATTGAAGAATCGTTGCTCACAAAATTCAACAATTGATTTCCGAGTATCTACCAAAGTTCTAGAAAACTCATTCCAAACATGGTTTTGAAAAAGACCACTTGACATTTCAAAATCTCGCGTGGAATAGACGCTCGGCTGAATCGAAATTTTTGATCTTTTTCGTTGAATATAACAACGCAAAGACCCCGCCTTAGATGGCACTCGAACAACGTCAAATATTTCTAGGCCGTGACGCTCTAGATAGCCGGATAGTGAAACGACTGAAAAGTAACTTAAGTGCTCATGAACTAATGTCTCGATCAGAAGTTTTGAAACTATGTCGAAGACATAATTTGTCTCAATCACAAAGACGCCGCCTGGTGCGAGAACTTTTTCTACCCCGTCAATAAAGTCATCTAAATCATCAACATTCGCAACAACAAAATTGGCAACAACGACTTTTGCGGGTCCGTGCTCCGCAATAATTTTCTTAGCGAGTTCAGAATTAAAAAACTCTGCCAAAGTTTGAACTCCCAACTCCTCGGCCGAAGCCGTCAAATTTAATGCTGGGTCCACCCCTAGACAGCGAAATCCTCCCTCTCGAAAGAACGAAGTAAATAAACCGTCGTTGCTCCCAATTTCCAAAACGAGATCTGATGTGGCTAGACCAGTCAACTCGATGAGTTTTGGAACTGACTCTCGATACGAAACACTCAAGGCCGAGTTAACCGCAGCTGGCCGCGTTAAACAGTGCCGGTAATGGTCTGGATCAGTGGCTGTAATTGTTTGAAATTGACCGCAATCGTTACACCGATTTATCCCAAACGGAATAAGATTCGCAGATTTAGCACCCATTCCTTTTGGCAAGTATTGATCACCCAAAGGACTTGGCTCAAGGGTTAGTACGTTTTCAAGTGCCGAAGACTTACAGAGTCGACAAACTGATACGAATCTAAAGTTTGTGTTCATAGTCTCAACCTGAGCCTAGTTAAACAAATGATTTAGTGACCATCAATACCTATGAATGTGATGTCGAACCGAAAAAGTGACTAGGTTGGTGACTGCATGACAAGTCGAGTGGTTCTTGATCCGACCAGCGAGAAGAAACTGACTTCACGCGAACTTCTTGCGCGCCCAAGCACAATCGTCGGGCAAACAATTGGTTTGCTCGACATTTCAAAAGCGCGCGGCGATGTTTTCCTAAATCAACTCGAATCGCGACTCACAACTGCCGGAGCAAAAGTCTTGCGTTTTCGCAAACCAACCTTTGCCAAACCTGCACCCGTCGACTTGCGCCATGAAATCGCCACAAAGTGCACACTCGTAATTGAAGCTCTCGCCGATTGAGGCAGTTGCACGTCGTGCAGTGTGCACGACATAGCCGATCTTGAAACTCGCGGTGTGCCCTCGATGTTTATCGCCTCAGATGTTTTCGTTCAAGCAGCCGAATCGCAAGCAAACTCGCTCGGTTTTCCGACGGTGCAACGAGTTTTCGTGCCGCACCCAATTCAAGATCGCACCGACGACGAAATGCGCGCAATTGCCGACTCGGCATACGACTCAATCGTCGCCGCAATAACGAACGCTAAATAGTTAATCCCAGGCGTCGTCTGGGTTGTAAGGCCGCGCACGTTTTGGTGCGCTGTCACGCTTCCAAACCAAAACTCGTCGCCTGAAATAACAAACCTCGTCGCCCGCCTGGTTGAAACCTTTTGTCTCGACAGTCACAACACCGCGATCAGGCTTTGAAGATGAGGGTTTGACATCAAGCACACGAGTCTCGGCATGAATCGTGTCGCCGTGAAAAGTCGGGTGCTTATGTTGCAGCGTTTCAATTTCAAGATTCGCAATTGCCGAACCGCTTACATCGGGCACGCTCATGCCAAGCACCAGTGAATAAACCAAATTGCCAACAACGACATTGCGACCTTGCACGCTTTGCTCGGCGAACCAATCATTTGTATGCAACGGATGATGATTCATCGTGATCATGCAAAACAAATGGTCGTCAGCCTCGGTAATCGTCTTGCCAGGCCAATGGCGATAAACATCGCCAACTACGAAGTCTTCGAGGTATCTACCGAAAGGTCGCTCGTGAATTGCCACGACCTACACGCTAATTGCCGGGGCGACGATCTTCGCGCGACTTTTTCCGCGAATCTCTAATCGTCGGCGTTACGGGCAATTCATCAGTATCAGCGAGACCATATCGCGGATCATATTTGGGCAAAGGTATTTCTCGTGTTCGGTCAGTTGTCGCATTTCGCTCGGCCCACTCATAGCGGCTAGTTCGAGTCTTGTTACCCGCGACTGCATATCGCTGCAGCGACTTCAACTCGCCCGCTTGCTGCAATGCAAACTTTCCAAAACGCAACGACAGATAACAAACTCCGCCGACAAGCATCGGCAGCCAAAACTGAACCAATCGGTAACTCAAGACGCTGACGGTTGCCGTTGTTGTCGTCAAACCAAAGCCAACAAGCGACGGAATATAAATACCCTCGACGATGCCGAGACCACCCGGAGTAATTGGTATCGACGCAAAAACATTTGCCAGACAAAATGAAATGACTAAACCGATGACATCAACCGAGCCGTTGAAAGCACGGATGAATACAAACAGAGCCGCAATATCCAATCCCCAATTCAGTAACGACCACATCGTCACTCTTCGCAGCAACCCTGGTTCGTTAGCGAGGCCTCGCAATCGATCACCAAGATGAACCGCAACTTCGCCAGCCTTGTCTGGGTCAAAGCGAAATCGCTTAGCAATAGATCGCGTAACGCGTTCAGCACGACCTTCGTGGTCAATCAACCCGAGCACGATGCCACCAGCCAACAACATCACAATTACGCCAAAGATTGCCGCCGTGCCGTAAAACGCGTTTACACCTCGACCCGGAATCGAAACAATCAGCGCCACCCACAAAATCAGATTCAACACAACCGCAGAACCAACCCCAGCAGTCGCCAAAGCAAACCCTGCATCACGTCCGTTCGCCCCCGCCAAAGTCATCAATCGAAAGCCCAAGGCATTGCTCGCTGCCGAACCACCTGGCACCAAACTGCCAAGCGACCGCGTTGACAACTGAATTCGAAACAAGGTCAGTACCTTAACTTTTTCGGCATCCTGACCAAGGGCGACATGCGTCAACATCGAATAGCAAAACAGAGCCGCAAACTCAAGGGCGATGCCAATCAAAAGCCACGAAGTTTGAACCTCGCCAAGCTTGCTTAACGCATCGCCAAAACCCGGCACGATCGGCAAAATAAATAACCAAAAAACCAAAAGGAAAATCGGCCATTTTGCCCATCGAAACGTCGAACGCAGGCCACTAGATCTGCGTCGCTTGGGGGCGCCGTTCATCTGCCCATATTACGGCTTGGTAGTGACAATTTCGGTGCACTTAAGTAGCGTTTAGCGCTATGTCAGGTTCTACGAGTAGCGCCGATCTCGTCACTGCCGCGCGGACAATTGAACTCGCCGATGCGATAGTCGGCAAAGGTGTGCGCACTCTTTCCGCAACTGGCGGTCCAGACTCACAACAAGTTCTTGCCTACGACCTTGCACACGCCGGCGCAGCAGTTGAAACTGCACGCTCGATGCTCGACTACGGCGCAAAAGGCGAACTCGAAGCAAAACTAACTTGCGCTTTTGTCGCCGACATGGTGCACGATTTGGTAACGCGTCTTGTTGGTCGCGAAAAACTTTGGGGCGTCGACCCATCGACACTTTCCGAATCGCACGACTTCGTTCAAAAATATCGCGATCCAGAATTTTTGTCGTCGTTAGCGACTACTCCAGGTCAGCGACATCTAGATAGCGATTACGAGATGGTGCAGGACACTTTTCGAAGTTTTGCCAGCAAAGTAATCGCACCGCACGCCGAACATGTTCACCGCGAAAATCTTGATGTGCCTGAAGAAATAATTTCAGGCCTCGCCGATATCGGCGCGTTCGGTCTTTCAATCCCAAGTGAATACGGCGGCTTCAGTGAAGGCGGTGACGGTGAATACATGGCAAGTTGCATCGCCACAGAAGAACTCTCGCGCGCATCACTTGGCATCGGCGGTTCATTGATCACTCGCCCCGAAATTCTCACTCGCGCACTCGTCAAGGGCGGCACCGAGGCACAAAAACACGAGTGGCTTCCAAAACTTGCATCAGCAGAGGTGATGGCGGCTGTGGCTGTTACCGAACCCGACTACGGCAGCGATGTTGCTTCAATCAAAACGACAGCAGTTGCAACACAACAAGACGGCAAAGACGGCTACATCATCAACGGCGTAAAAACTTGGTGCACATTCGCTGCTCGCGCCAATGTGTTGATGCTTCTCGCGCGTACTGATCCAGACCGCTCTAAGTCGCATAAAGGACTCAGCGTGCTGATCGTGCCAAAGCCCCGCGGCGAAGCCCACGGTTTCGTTTTCACACAGCCTGCCGGCGGAAAAATGGAAGGCCGTCCGATCGACACAATTGGTTATCGCGGTATGCACTCATATGAAATTGCGATTGAAAATTGGTGGGTGCCAGCAGACCACTTGATTGGTGAAAAAGAGGGTCTCGGCAAAGGCTTCTACTACCAAATGGAAGGTTTTGAAAACGGACGTTTGCAAACCGCTGCACGTGCTGTTGGCGTGATGCAGGCTGCGTACGAAGCCGCATGTGATTACGCACAAAACCGAAAATCATTCGGCAAAAATATTACTGAATACCAGATCATTCAAGCCAAGCTCGGCCGTATGGCAGTCATTATTCAAGGCTCGCGTCAATTCAGTTACGCAGTTGCCAAACTCATGGGCAAAGGTCAAGGCGCAATGGAAGCCAGCATGGTCAAGGCATACGTTTGCAAAGCAGCCGAATGGGTTACTCGTGAAGCAATGCAAATTCACGGCGGTTACGGCTACGCCGAAGAATATTCAGTAAGTCGTTTGTTCGTTGATGCTCGAGTGCTGAGCATTTTTGAAGGCGCAGACGAAACGCTGTGCCTTAAAGTTATTGCACGACGTCTTGTCGAAACTGCAAAATAACTAGCCGCGAAAAATTAACTTACGAAGTGCACGAGTTCGTGCAGACTCTCGATTCTTTCGCAATCTTTGTCAAGATGAAACCCAAACGGGTCTAGCAACAACGGATGCAACCCCGCGTTTTGCGCGCCACCCACATCATTGACATATGAATCGCCAATGTAGGCAATTCGTTCTCGTGGCACATTCATCACAGCGATTGCTTCGTCAAAAATTTGCGGCTCTGGTTTTGCAACACCGACAACATGTGAGTCAGTGACGATCAAAACCGGCACACCTGAACCCTCGCCAACTTGGCAAACATTTTCGTTAGCCAAAGTGCGTTCAATCTGACCGCTGGCATTCGACACAATGCCGATTCTCATACCCAACAAGTGCAGCCGCCACAAGCCCGCAACAGATTCGTGCAGTGGAAACCGCCACAAAAACGCCGAGAAAACCTTGAGCAAAGCCTCAGCAGCCTTGTCAATTTTGTTTGCCGGCACGCCAGCTTCGCGTGCGTATGCCTGGCGATATGAGATCCATGAGATCTGGTCAATCGAACCTGCCGCCTGCGATGCAGTGGCTTCATCAATCGCCGCCATTCCCGCATAGTGACAGCGCACCAGCGCACCAAGTTTTGTAGTGCCCCCAAATGGCTCAAGCACCATGCCAGTTGTCAACGGGTCGGGCACCACGAATACTCCACCTGCATCAAAAAGCAGCGCATCAAAACGTTTAGACATAAAGGCTTAAACCGCGATCTACGAAGACTTCTACAACTGCAAAACTATTTGCTGCGTGTCAAACCAGCGCGGCTACCGCGCGAAATAAATTTCAAAGCCATTTTGCGGCTTGCTTCGTCAATCATTTCGTCGCCAAACATTACGGCGCCCTTGCCTTCACCTTCGGTCGCTGATGAATATGCATCCAAAATTGCCCAAGCACGGTCAAACTGCTCTTGAGTCGGCGAGAAGACTTCGTTCAAAATTGCAACTTGATCTGGATGCAACGCCCATTTGCCGTCGTAACCAAGTGTTCTGGTGCGCTGGCAATAATTCTTGAAGCCTTCAGAGTCTCTTATATATAGGTACGGTCCATCGATTACTTGCAAACCATTAGCACGGCCTGCCATCAAGATTTTTGAAAACACATAATGAAAATGGTCACCGGGATATTCAGCGATCTGCACCCCACCTGTCAGTACTGGCATCTCCATGCTCGCGGCGAAGTCGGCTGGTCCAAAAATAATCGTCTCAAGTCGCGAACTTGCCGCACAAATTTCTTCAACGTTGATCAAACCGCGTGCAGTTTCGATCTGTGCTTCAATGCCGATGTGACCAATGGGTAAGCCATTAGCGATTTCAACTTGGCGCAACAATAAATCTGTAGCCACGATCTGCGCAGCGGTTTCAACTTTTGGCAACATAATTTCATCGAGCCGCTCGCCTGCACCGGCGACAACTTCGATGATGTCAAAAGCCGTCCACTTCGTGCTCCAGTCGTTGACACGCACGCACATAACTTTGTCGCCCCAATCTTGCGTGCGAATTGCAGTCGCGATTTTTGCGCGTGACGATTCTTTTTCTTTTGGCGCTACAGCGTCTTCAAGATCTAGAAAGACCATGTCGGCGGGGATGCCTGGGCCTTTGCCCATCATTTTTTCTGAAGATCCTGGGATAGATAAACAAGAGCGACGGGGCAAGTCTCGTGAGCGTGCTGACATGCTTAAAATCCTACATCGCACGCAATACGAGCACGACTACATCGCGCTGTGGCGCAGCAACTCAGTCGTGGGTGGGCACTCGGCAACAAGCGGTTGCGACATGTCGTCGCTGATGCCATCTCTAGAAATAACTCGCGAACACAAACTTAACGACATGAGATCAACTTCATTTACAGCATCACCACTTGTCATCGCCGACCACAAAGGCGCGGGCAATCGAGTGCCACATGCCGCAACGCACCACACAGGTTTTTGCGTTACATATCCGAGAGCAGCAACAGCATGACTACCAGAACTGCACAAAATTTCTGTTGGCCCAGCAGCCAAAGCTTCAACAATCAAAACATCGCAACTACCAACAACCCGAGAGAGTTCTTCGAATTGCACGAGAGTCGCGTCAACATCCATCGATATAAGTCGCTCAACAGCGGCATCGCCATCGCCATTGCTCTCAACTACAAATAGTTTCACATCGCCACGTGGTGCCAACGCGTTCAACACCGTTGTTGGCCAACCAACTACACACACAACAGCATCTTGCGGCACCGCGTCACGCAAACTCTTTATCGTTGAATCGTTTTTAATTTCTTCTTCGCAGTCACTCATCGCCACAAACGGGTCAAGCGCACCAAGCACATGACTACACAACCACCACAGTGGCCCACATGTCGGGTGTCGTTGTACGATTCGTCGCGCTGCCAACACAATGCCAGCAGGTTCGTGACCTAGGCCACTCAGCGCCGCTGCCGTCTCTCGCACCAACGAAACTGGGTCTGCACCGCGCGCCCGCGCCACATATCGCAAATGCTCAATCGGGTGCATTTCCAAAACGCTACCCCCGACTTGCTACGGTCTTTGCTGATGATTATTTCACCGAATCTCGACACCCAGCTTCAGCCACTCAACGGCGACGCCCGCCCACTCGAAGAATGGCTGACGACATTTCATTTGGTTTCGATCGTGCTTGATCCGTTCACCAATGAAAGTGCCTGGATTCTGCCAACTGCTGTTCGCATCTTGCGACAATTTGGTGGCGCATCGGTTCGCACCAATTTTGTCGTCACGGCAACCGCACAAGAGACGCGCGAATTTCTCGGACCCTACGCCGATGAGTTTCTAGTTTTCAGCGATCCATCGCGAACATTTGTTAAACAACTTGCGCTGACCGAACTGCCAGCTTTCGTTTACATCCAAATCGATGGCACCGTGCCAGTCAATGCACAAGGATGGAATGCGAAAGCCTGGAACAGTGTCGCCGAACACATCGCCAACGTCGTCTCATGGCGCAAGCCCAGCATTCCATCTGCTGGCGACCCTGGCTCTTTCAAAGGCACACCAGCACTCGTCTAATTCGGGTTTGCTAATAGCCTGTAGTCGTGGCAAAAAAACAACCCGAGCCATTCGTCAACTCGCCGTTATTGCCACTCGGTCCAGACAAAACTGTTTATCGAAAAATCACTAGCGAAGGTGTAACCACCGAACAAACAAATCTCGGCACTTTTCTTCGCGTTGACGCAAGCGCAATTACAACTCTGACTGAACACGCAATGCGTGATATCGCTCATTTATTGCGCACCGAACATCTTCAACAACTTGCCGACATTCTCAAAGATCCGCAAGCAAGCGCCAACGATCGTTTCGTCGCGCTCGACTTGTTGAAAAACGCCAGTATCAGCGCTGGCGGTGTGCTGCCGATGTGCCAAGACACAGGCACGGCGATTGTCAAAGCCTCAAAGGGCCAACTCGTTTTTACTGGCGGTGGTGACGAAGAAGCAATCGCTAAAGGCATCTACAACACTTACCAAACTTCGAACTTGCGTTATAGCCAACTTGCACCAATCACGATGTTCGAAGAAGTCAACACCAATACGAACTTGCCCGCTGAAATAAAAATTTCAGCAACCGACGGCGACGAATTTAAGTTTTTGTTCATTGCCAAAGGCGGCGGCTCGGCAAACAAAAGTTATTTGTTTCAAGAAACAAAAGCCTTGCTCAACGAGAAAGTCTTGCTGCCTTGGCTATTTGACAAAATGCAAACGCTTGGCACTTCTGCATGCCCGCCATATCACCTTGCAATTGTCATCGGTGGCACTTCTGCTGAATATGCAGTTGAGACTGCGAAGCTTGCCAGCACAAAGTATTTAGATTCACTGCCAACACAGGGCTCTCGTACCGGTCATGCATTTCGCGATGTTGATCTTGAAGCCAAAGTTCTCAAACTCGCCCAACAAACTGGCATCGGTGCTCAATTCGGCGGCAAATATTTCTGTCATGACGTTCGCGTTATTCGCCTGCCACGTCACGGCGCGAGTTGCCCGGTTGCAATGGCTGTCTCGTGCAGCGCTGATCGACAAGCACTCGGCAAAATCACAAAAGATGGCGTATTTCTCGAACAACTCGAACAAGACCCGGCAAGATTCTTGCCAGAAATAACTGAAGAAGATCTTTCAACCGAAGTCGTCAACATCGATCTCAATCGTCCGATGAGTGAAGTGCGCGCCACGCTTTCGAAATATCCAGTTAAGACTCGCGTCATGCTCAACGGTCCGATGATCGTTGCTCGCGATATCGCCCACGCCAAACTCAAAGAGCGCCTCGACTCGGGCAAAGGTCTGCCCGATTACTTTAAGCAATATTGCGTCTATTACGCCGGCCCCGCAAAGACACCGACAGGTTTCGCGTCGGGTTCATTCGGTCCGACGACTGCAGGCCGAATGGATAGTTACGTCGAAGAATTTCAGCGTGTCGGCGGCAGTTTGGTGATGTTGGCCAAAGGCAATCGCTCTACCCAAGTAACCCAGGCCTGCAAAACACACGGCGGCTTTTATTTGGGATCAATCGGCGGCCCCGCAGCGCGCCTCGCGCAAGACTGCATCACCAAAGTTGAAGTGCTCGAATACGAAGAGCTTGGCATGGAAGCCGTCTGGAAAATCGAAGTTAAAAACTTTCCCGCGTTCATTGTCGTCGACGACAAAGGCAACGACTTCTTCGAAATTGTCAACGCGACAGCACTCGGCACGCCAGTTCAAATTCGCAAATAGTGTCGCTGGTCGAAGAGAGAGTCTCTTGCCCGCTCGGGCAATGGAAGGGCGAACCGGGTCGGTGTCAACTTTGCAACACAGTCATCGAGTCAACTCGTCGTCGAACCTGGTGCTCAAACAAATGCGGGCGCGAGTGGCAACGCAATCACATATGGCGGTTCGCCAGATCGGCCGCCAAACGGCGAGCAAAATATAGATGCCAGAGACCTGGTTGCTCAGCCGAGCGTCGTGACTGCGAAGTCAATCACATCAACCCCCGCAACGGTGCAGGTTACGGTCCGGGTTGCCATCATCACTTGAACCCCGATCAGTATGGCGTTGGCGGTCTTGAGGTTTTGTGTCATGCACATCACGCCGAAGTCACCGCGGCTCAAGCCAAAGAGCGTGCGGCTAAACGCGCTGCAAACCGACCAGCACCTGCAAAGAAAACACGCCGCAAAGCAACGCGCGCGGCAAAAAAATTAAATTAGCGACTTCATCGCCGCGCGAGTGTCGGCAGCCTCCTGCGGGTCGATACTAAATTCGACCGCCGCAAAATCAGTTACACCGATGCCAGCCAAATCAGCAACGCGCTGTTTAACCTGCTCGGCGGTGCCAGCAATCACAATGTCAGCAGGCCCAGCCGCACCTTCGTGGTCGAGCATCGCACGATAACTCGGCAACTGACCGTAAATCTGAAAAACCTTCGCTGCAATCTCAGTCGCTCGAGCAACATTGTTCGTAACACAAACTGGCAGCGCAGCAATTACGCGTGGCGCTTTGCGCTCGGCTTTCTTGGCCGCCTCAACAATTGTCGGCACAGTTAAAGACTTCAAAGTTTTAGGCCCTGTGCACCATGTCAAAGTGCCGTCAGCAAGCGTGCCCGTGACACGCAACATTTGCTCACCAAGCGCAGCAACAACAACCGAAAACGGCGAAGACCCAACGCCAGAAAGTGAACCGCGCGTCGTCAAAGTCTCACCCGCAAAATTTGAATTCTCGCATCGTGATAGAGGCATCAAAATCGAAAGATATTCGCGCAAATGTCGCACTGGCTTTTCGTACGACATGCCGAGCATGCCTTCAATCACAACTTTGTGGCTAAGACCAATACCTAAACAAAGTCGACCATTCGAGGCCGCGTTAACTGTGTGGCACTGTTGCGCGATCGCCATTGGATGCCTCGGGTATGTCGGCACGACACTCGTACCCAGTTCGATTCTCGGCACTTCACGACCGACGATTGCCAAAGCAGTCAGTGCATCATGACCAAAAATATTTGGCGCCCAATAACTTGCAAAACCATCGCGCTCAGCCTGTCTTGCTTCGGCGACAACATCATCGATTGTTCCTGAATTTACTGTTCCACCAAAGATTCCAATTTTCATTTTCTGTTGCCTCTATCGCGATTCATATTGCTAACCACGCTAGACGGCGCGCAACTTGATGTCGCATTCGTGCACGATTAGGGGGTCGACTCAGCTGTTGGCTCAACCACAGAATCAACTGGCTCGGGCATCACGTCTTTTGCTGCTGCAGAGTCATCGCGGAACTTCGATTCAAGGCATTCACCTTCTCTGAATGGCGCAATGTCGAGAGCCCGTGCAACAGCAACAGCAAAAACACTTCGACCTTTTGGTGAGAGATGTACACCATCAGCATTGAGAACACTTTTCTCTTTAGAAATCGTCTCCCAATCAAGAACCGAAACATTTTCTGACTCGCCTGCAATTACGTTTATCGCCGCATTAACTTCGCGCTGAGAATTTCTGAACAGAGAAGTCGTCACCAACAAAACTGGTCTCGGCGCAAGTTTCGCCACGATCTTGCGCATTTGTTTGGCATATGAATCTTTATTGCCTTCATAGTTTGTGCCGAGAAAAACGACTGCGGCATCCCAACCTGCTTCAGCATTAAGTCGCTGGTCAAGAACACGCACACCAAACTCGGCAAACCTGCTGGCTTCGGCCTCGATTGCCACCTGCCAACCGAGAGGCACGAGCGCGTCGCACATTTCGTTGCCGTAGCGACTCGAGGTTGAAGCCATGATCGAATCGCCAATCATCAATAGTCGATTGCCGCTAACTTTCGGGCCGATCAACCCACCTGCCACCTCAGGCAACGCAATTTCAAAGCCTTCCGGCAAAGTTATTGCCGTGCCGAAGTCATAACCAGGTATTCGCCCAACTCCTGACAACTCATCTGAGTCGCCGCTGCCAATGTTGAGCGAGGCGCAACTTGCCAGAAATGTTGCACCAACTACAAAAATCAGTTTTTTGATCAAGCCACCGTCACTTCGACTCGCGCATCATTGAAACACGCGCCACTTGCCAAATCGTTTAAATCATCCGGCGCAAAAGCATTCGATGTCAAACCTGTTTGTGTTGCACGCATCCACAAGCCTTTTGGTATGAAGCACACGCCAGGTCGCATTGTTTCGTCAATGACCAAATCAATTTCAATCGACGCCACATCATTTCGCACAATTACTCGCTGGGCATCGGTCAATTTGCGTTGTGCTGCATCTTGCGGATGCATCGAGATTGCGACTCGTGGCGGGTCGGTATCAGCAAACATCGAATTGATCGTGTGCGATGTCGCTGGCGAAATCAATACCAACGGATACTTTTCGTCAAACTCTCGATACTGCGGAATTGGCAGTTCGCTGTCTGCGACAAACAGCCGTGCTCGCTTGTCGCTAAAAGTCGGCCAAGTATCTTTAAATTGCACTGTCGTGCCCACTTTGCGCAGCTGCAACGAATGCTTCTTCTGCTCTGCGATTCGATTAGCGATGAAGTGCGGATCGCCGTTGAATTCATCGGCACCAAAACCCAACCGAATAGCCAACGCCGCTGCGAGTTCATTATTCGTTCGCGACTCACCAACTCGCTCAATGACAGGGCTAATTACTTGTGCCGTATACGAACCATAAGAACCCACTAGATCATGAACTTCGAAATGCGTTGTCGCCGGCAAAACCACATCAGCAAACTTTGCCGTGTCTGTCATAACTTGATCGTGTACGACCGTGAAAATTTCTTCGTTTGCTAAACCGGCGAGCATGCCGACTTGATCGACTGCAGTTACCGCAGGGTTCGCACCCTGAATCAAAAATACTTTTGCTTTAACTGGCCAAGCGCCAGCATCGCCACGCAATACGCGACCGACGTGATTCATATTCAAAGTTCGCTGTGTTGGTCGAACCACATCTTTGGGCCATGGGGCATGAACATCAATTGAAAAACCATCGCTGGTCGAAGCCAAAATGCCAGAGCCAGACGTGCCAAAGTGCCCAGCAACCAACCACAAACCAAGAACAGCCAACACACTGCTGCCGCCGTTGCGGTTTCGCTCTGGGCCATAGCCCATTCGCAAAACTGCTGGCTTCGTATTTGCAATCAACTCAAACAACTCGCGTATTTTGTCAAGAGAAACATCACAAATTTTGCTTGCATCTTCGAGTGTGTATTTACTCGCCGCTGCCAAAAACTCTTTGCTGCCGGTTGTATGCGACTCGAGAAACTGAGTTGCAACTTTGCCAGTACGGGCAAGTTCATTGCTCAATGCATATGCCAAAACCACATCTGTTCCAGGTCGCACTGCCAGATGTAAATCGGCTCGCGAGGCAGTGCCCGTTTGACGAGGGTCAACCACAACA
>Ga0208594_1000209_pt1 | contig 16350 bp, 7 predicted proteins | sample LakMenEpi14Sep10_FD_150699 | JGI IMG/M metagenome (GOLD analysis project Ga0208594, IMG submission 150699) | Freshwater microbial communities from Lake Mendota, WI - 14SEP2010 deep hole epilimnion (SPAdes) | ecosystem: Environmental > Aquatic > Freshwater > Lake > Epilimnion/Euphotic zone ...
GATATACGAGCCTATATAGAGAAAAATCCTCGGACTTAAAATTCACGTAAATTCCCGGTTGAACTTATCAGAACAATCCGCCTACCAACCATCTGAGTAAATCTTTGAGATATCTCCCCCCCTTGAGAGCGTCTAGACTTAAAGGGATAGGGTCAAAAGATTTAAAGGGTATTAATATAAAACAAAATTTTACCATGGGTAGGTGGACAAGAAACGATTCCATCTCTTCGTTGTCAATCGCTTTTCTGATGCGTTTCCGTTCTCGCCAATTGTATAACCAGGCCCAAATGCCTAGGTTCACTGAGAGTAGACAGCCTAAAATACATCATTTAGTGTAGGGTTGGTCTTAATTTTATTTACTTCAGCAAGCTTTTGAGCTACTTTTATCTGAGTAAATGCGGGAATGGAATTTTGCGAAAATCAGACAGGGAGCAATCCAGCAAATGCGCACAATCTTTGAGAGTCTGCGACATCAACAGCACAAACTATACACTGCCTTCCTAGTATGTATCTGAGGATGACAGGCTTGGCTTTCCCCTCCTTTATCTTCGCGTCGCGATTTCAGGCCGCTACTGTGGGAGCACGGGGAGGGCTGACGTATCGGGCAAAGGGATTAAAGGTTAACTGTACTTTGTCATTGCGGGCTGATACTGTGGAAACGCGGGTCGGACCCGAGTGCGCTGTCCAGAAAACTTGCCCGGCAGCAGGCCAGTTCTGTGGGAGCACGGAAAGGGGCTGGGCTTAAAGCATGTTTAAAATGGAGTTAGTCAAGGATGAGCATGTACAATGCATCCGGGGCGGGTATTATTTTGTGTCTGTAAGTCCCAAACTGATGTTATAATAACACAGGTCTGAGTACCACTCGTAAGATTTGTAGACCTATTATAGGTGCCGTAGCCGCATTCTGCCAAATGCATCAAAGACGACATTTGCAAAAGGAAAAACCCGCCATTTTATATAATAAAAATTTATACTTACTTGCTAGCAATATTGCAGCACTTGCCCAAAGGAACAACATACTCAAAGGAAAGGTTCCAGGCGACGATAGAGAGGGATAGTTTTGACCACTTGGGATGTAGCTTTCCGGGCGGGACTCCGTACAGTTGAACTCTGGGTTTCCCTCTGTGGTATTACTTGCCGCAGACATTAACTTTTCACTGATGAAATCTGCGACCTGTTGACCGGAACTCGTGACACTCTCCCACAATGTTGTAGAAGAATTTTCGCTGATTAGCATATCAGCCACGATCTCTGACATCCCTTCAGTAGACATTTCTGTAAAGATGGATAGGTTGTTTTCGGATAAGTTTATCTCTTGAGTAAAAATTTCACCGTCCGGGATTGTTGACGAAAACATTTCATATGAAGTTGACTCTGTCACTTCAGGGGTTGTAGAAGTAATCTCCTCCAAACGTGTAGAAGTAATCTCTTCAGGGGTTGTTGAGGCAAACAAGGTCGAAACCTCATCATAATACTCATTTTCATCCCCCTCTTTCTCTTCGGCTCCGTAGCCCAAATCTATAACTTCGGACTCGCTCCATCCTTGCTCTAAGAGCAACCGCCCAAGTTCGTTGACGATAACCATGCAGATTCCTTTCCGGCACTCTAATAGTCGAATATAATTTCGATTAATATACTTTGCGCACAACGAAATGTTAACCATAACCTGTCACTTTAATTTTGGGATCACTTGGGATCACTAGGGAACTTAACACTTCCACTGCTTAAACTATACTGTTGGGGGTGCTGGGCTAAGAATAATATAAGCAGAGTTTACAACCTCCCCCGCCAGCAGACGCAGAATAAGTGAGACAAGGGCTAATGCCCTAAGACAAAAGTGAATATTTAGAAGATGTGAGGCTAAGATAAAATAGACCCTCCAGGGGACCTTCCCCAGTCTCGTATTTCACTTCCCCTCTAAAAATCTGTCAAAGCAGTTTACAGAGCAATTTGTCTACAGGGCTACACACACATCTGTCCCTTGCCTGTGTCAAATTAACTTCTCACAAGTATAATTGAGGAAAATGATCAACAAAGATTCCGCAAGTTCCAAGCCATCTGTTAACAAAATGGCCAAAATTCGCAGACATGGTAAATGGTATTCATATCAATTGCACACTCAGGAATCAGCCCCTGAGCGTCCAAATTTTAAAGTGTACACCTCTGATGATAGTACTGTATTTTGGACATGCATTTATAAAATGAAACCTGGTTGTAAATTACACACCAATGGTAAAAATTACATCTTTAAGTCCATTCTGGTCAAAAGAGGGAATGGGGTAAAGCGTGAAGTACACCCAGTTCATGATCCACTGGACCCATTTCTTACACAAAAGGCTGATAAAAACAAACCTAATTTGGCTAACAAAGCCACTAGTAAAACCTCCTTTGAAAAGCCCACATGCAACATGCCTAATAATTATGGAAACAAAGACATGCAAATTCAAGTACTGCAAAATCGCCTACTTTTCTTGCGCAAAAACATTATATTCAGAGAAAGGAAGTTTTTAGTCTTCTGTTCCACAATCAAAAATTTGAGAGACCAATTGAAACATAAACAAAGATTGGTACAAAATGCAAAAAGGGCGCATGCAAACTTTTCACTGGAGTACAAAAACGTTAAGGATAAAAGTGCCCAAGAAATAGAAAAACTAACTAAGGAGAATACATACCTCCAAGCAAGACTGACTAAATTAGCGGACATACATGAAGCTGTCCTTGCAAAACTGATTGAGAACATTTACGATTTAGAAAAACAAAAGATCCTGACAAAAGGTTATCAAAAGGGTCTCACTAAATCTTTGCAAAAAATTCGCAAACTTGAATCAGAAAAGGATTTTCAGCATATTGAGTATTGTCTAAGGATTTTTGACACTTTCTGCAACAATAGCATTTGTCCAGCTGCCCAGACTTTTTCTGTATCTGGCAGTCAGTTGGCAAAAGCTATGGGCCTCCTATCCATAACGATTTTCCCTTTATCCTATGTGTCTAACCAGCTATGCAGGTTTCTTTGGAAGCAGACAGGTACTGAGACGGCCGCAACATGTAGCGACTGACGTCATCAATCAGCTGCGTCACAACAACCGCTTCCCACACACACACACTAGGATAATATATACAGCCATTGCACTTTACAAGGTTGTATATATGTACATACAAAGCCTAAGGCCCACCAGTTGCGCATTTATATACAAACCTTATAAACATTTATAAAATTATATATAAAAATTGAAAAATTTATTACTTTAAAGCAACAGGTTGGGAACGGCTTATTATAAGGATTTCTACACCTGGAATTACACTCTGGACTCAGGATATTTTTCAGTATGAGACACTTCATCTACTACAGTCAGTGAGCCAGCAGTACTCCAAGAAGAACTCCGTTGCTGTACGAGGCCCTTCCAGACTCCAGAACACTCCTATGCAGTATCGAGGCCCTACTTCACTCCAAGAAGAACTCCCATGCAGTTCGAGGCCCCTTTCCTCACGCCAAAGACGTTCCAATCCAGCAGCAGCAGACGCCGGCCACTATACTTGGCTAAGACACTAAGCGTCCCTCTACATTGGGCGTCCTTCTACAGTCGAGAACACTTATTCGACACTCATGAACAATTCGAGTTAAACACCCGCCAACGTGTTCTCTGCAACGTCTGAAGATCTACACCCTCTACATCAACAATATTTAGCTTGTATCAGTAAACCAGTATTTTCACTCACACAAGCATATCTAATGCACTAAGCACAGCATAGCACATTAGCGGAAGGAAAGAAAAATGACATGGAGTAACGCATTTTTCTTTTTACCCTTTTTCTTTATTAAAGTTGGGCGATAGTGTATAAAGCAGCGTCTATTTCTAGCGCTCCACTTCATCCACGTATATTTTTCCGCTTTATTTCCGCTTTATTACATCTTATAACAATCCCGTGAGAGAGTCCCTTTAACCTCTTACGTCATCAGTAGGAATGCCGATTGGCGCCAGACAGACTCAAAATGCGTCCATTAATCATATTGGGCCTGACGCCCAGGGCATAACTTAAAAGGCCCGTACGCAAACAACGCCATACTAGGCGTCTTTCCATGAGTTTCTGTGCCCGGGATTCACCTCTGAAGCCCCACCTTGGGAGATCGTTCCTCTTATATAAGAAAGCCTAACCAGGGCCCATTTCTGGAGAGAGGTCTGCCCCCTTTAGCATCGAATTCTTTCTCAAGCCAACCAAGCAGCGCATTAACATCAGCTTGCACGTATAAATACTTCTGTTGCTTAGAAAGCATCGGACTAGGACTAGGACCTGCACCTGGAATAGAACCAAGCTAGACCTCAGTGAGGACTAGTTAAAGCGTCAGAACAAGATCCTCTTTTCTGACACTTTAGGCTTATTCTGCCATAGTGATTACCGTGATAATATAGATTTATCCCTGCATCCTCATCTCTTCAGAACAGGCAATATATTAGCTCAATCTTTAGATAGCACACTGTTCAAAATCTCTTTTAGCTAAGGCTAACATAGCCCTATTTCACTACTAGGATTTCTTACATAAGAGGCCCTTCTCAAATAAGAGAGGCCGCATTTGACTTGTATAATTATAGTCACTTATGTCCTAAGTAGATAGATTAGGATTGTTATACACTTGATACATAGCAAACTATCATGCGTGTTTAGTTGCATATTCCACGCGTCTGTAGCACACATTTCTCTTCACATACACTCTTAGAAATAACTGGTATTATTTCATGTTGTATAGTAAATGTGCGAAACTTGTAAAAATCTGCAAAACCCAAATTCAGATTTAGAATACATTTAGACCTATTGTATTCGCTGTCTATAATTCTTTGAAGTATCTAGTGATAGTGTAGTTGGTATAGAAGATATATAAGTGTTAGGAGTAGAACAAGGTTACAAGAAATATCCATCTCATAAATAGAGTTAACAAGAGGCAGACTGATAGCTGGTTTCTCCAATAGTATTTTCTAAACTCTAATTGAACGCTACCACTGGCCTCTGATGCATGGCTATGAGCGATAGGAATTTTGGGTTGGAATAGATTCTAAAAATAGTAAATATTTTTCTTCTCTATTTTATATCTGGCTTTTCTATATAAACAGATCCTCTTAACATCTACAGCCGAGTCATTAAAACATCTAGGATCAGGATACCACACTTCTTGTAGAATATTTGATTCTCCCCTTTAACATCCTCTATTTCTGTATCTTGACCATCAAAGACGACATTAAGTAGAATCAAGTATAAGTGTGGACCCGTCTTAATAACAAGCTAGAGTTCCGAGCGTGGCACTGTTGAAAAGCAGGAAAGGATAGGCTTTAGTTTCGAGATAGTCGGAAGTAGTCTCAAATACCATCTTATTTTACCTTTAATCTTCTGATTAAATTGACTATCCGTTATAAGACGTTAAACATAGAGAGACTACTTCGTGCGGAGTGCTTATTCCTTGTGAGCCTCTCCCTTTATTCTTACTCTTAAAACTTTCAAGAATTTACGGTTTGGATCACTCCGAAATAAACACGTCCTTCTACACTGGTGCATCTAACCGCTCATTCTAAGTAATTTAACACCTATTACTCGGGTTTAATTAGATAATTCTCTACCTGTGTAAGGGGAGGGACACTAGTCGCTCTCTCACTTATAACAGATTTGCAATCTACCACAAGTTAGAAACCAACTAGCATCTAGTTTTTCTTTTGAAGACTCTATATGTACTTGTCCTATATGTAAGTAGACGTACTTGCGTTGTACTCTCATATTTATACATACTCGTACTTACACCTTTAGGAGGCAGTTATTAGGCGGTACACCCCATCCCACTACAGAGGGAGGTATTAGTAGAGAGTGAAGAGCCATTGTGAGCCCACATACTACAACTTTATGAGTACTCAAATATAATACATACAAAGTATATGTATAACCGAGGCACTATAGTACGGAATAGTACATAGTGAAGGCTAGAGTAGGAGTGGTAACGTATCATTCGCCAAACAGGGAGATACAGTAGATAAACCATTAGGACCCTCCCCCAAACTCGCCTGCAGCGACATTTGTATACAACTTTGGGAATTTAAATAAGCGTAGATCTTTAAAAGGTAAGTCCTAGAGATTTTCATATAACGCAAATTCACCTAGTATTGAGTATACCTTGCTTAGTCTGGTTTTGTGATATTTAATATTGCATTCTGAGTTAAATTCACAGTCAGTGTAAACCAGTACATATTTTTAACAGTCTCCACCAATTCCTTGGCAGCTTCATTTTTAAATAAAAACCGCAACAATGGAAAGGCGAGGTAGTGAAGGTGACGCAAACAAGCGTAAGAGTAGATTTTCACGTAGCCTGTCAGCCACTAGGAACCTTTTCAGGAACAGAGAGAACTTAGATAGACCTGAGAACGAGGAGGAGATCATCCCGCATCCTTTAACTCCAGAGATAGAAAGAAGTGTACAGTCTTCTAGGCACAGCTCCAGTCAGTCTGATAGCGATTCTGATTCCGACACCCCAACTGAGAAATCATCCATCTACTCCCGTAAGGACCGCGAAGAAAGAAAGTCACGCTGGTACGAGAGATCAGAGAGAAATGATAGGGAAGATTATACTAGGAAAAGTAAGTCAGAAAGTAGGAAACAGAGAGAGAAAGCTGAGAAAGATAGACAGAAGAAGCTGGAAGCCGAACACATGGAGTATACTCGTAGTAACCCGCTAGGTAGTGCTTTGCTAGACATCGTTGCGGATAATATGGCGCTTCATAAAAAGCTAAATTTTAAAGAATCAAATCTAAGAGTAGGAGATTTATGTTCTGCCTTCCATAAACATATGGAAGGAGAAAAAGATAAAATTAAGCGCGAACTTGAGTCAGCTTCTGAACAAACTGAAATGCGCATCTTAAACAAAGAATTACAAGCTTATCATTGCAAAGAAAATTTACCAGCGCCAAAAGAATTCTCTCCACGAAATGTATTGACGACACCAGGAGCACGAGCTGATGCAATTAGGATTTTTCCTACCAAAACTAAATTCAATGGGACAGAACATTCAAATGGAATGAATATTCATGAGTTTCTCTCACTCATAAATGCAGCTCAAAAACAAATTAAATTATCTAGAGAAGAATTTTTAGAATTCCTGCTGATGTGCACCACAGGTCGTCCACACATTTTAATTAAGGATTGGTCAGAAAATGGAGACGATATTGAGTCAATTTATTACAATTTGTTTACCCATTATGACATGAGAATGTCCCCTGAGACAGCCAGGGAAAAGCTTTACGCCTTCAAAGCTCGCAAAAATTCGACTCTTAGCAAGGTCATATCCGATATTATGCAACTCGCGCTGCGTGCCGCTTGCGTCCATCCTCAGGGCGTCGCCAGAACTGCTAGCTATAACAATGATGCAGTTCAGGCACTAATCAGATGTCTGCCCCCTATTGCTTCAGATACCGCGTCGAATAAGTATCATACCATATCGTCAAAACTACAAAGACCTGCCACTTTTGTTGAACTGTCGCGCGCGCTCTCTGTCAAGTCCCATACTATTGATGCAGAAATAGCAAAGTCAGGAGTAGCCCCCAATCATAATCATGGAAGTAAGACCTCTCATGGCAGCCATGGTAGTCATGCGCATAGGAGTAAGGATAAGAAACCAAGGTCCCATACTAACACTGCCTTTGTAGTGAGTACACAGCAGGTACACAACAAGGGGGGACAAAACTCCGGCCCTTCAGGCAAAAATAGCCGAGGGGTAAGCAGGCAACAAAGTCAAAAAGCAAACGCTTTCTATACGCAAAACCCTACTAACCATCGTGGTAATAATCATTCACACAGTAAGGGTAGGCAAGGTAGTAGTAATCGGAAGGGTTACCAGAAGGGTAATGGTAATAGTAATGTAAACGGTTATGGCCAGGGAAATAATAATAATAGGAGACAAGGTAATAGATACCAGAATAACAAGCAGGGTTTTAAGCCGAAGAATTATTGTAGTCTGTGTGGATTTAAGGATCACTTAGCAACAGATGGCTGCCCCAATATTCAAGATGACATGGGTAAAATCATCCCCGTGCATCCTTGCCAAACAACCTGTCCCGATTGTCCCAGTACGGTTCATCCTCGACTGAACCATAGCGCCACATACTGTCCCTTTCGAATCTCAGGGCCCCTACACGGTACCAAGTGACAATCACAGCAGAAGCCCCTAGTCTCCGGTGTTCGTCAGAAATCTGGCAACGCCGATAATACCATCAGTTTATCAGATCGATTGTTCAAAATGGCAGGGTATTCGCAATTTTCGGCAACTACTTATATGGCTAGTGCAGGCCGCAAAAACTACAAATTACCTGGATCCCGTGGTCCAGCAAAGAAAATGTACTTGCCAATTTTTGTAAACAAATTTAGGATCGTAGGACTAGTAGACTGTGGGGCTGATGTTACAATTATGCAAGAGTCATTGTTTTATAAGATCATGCCAGCTAAAAATGGCACAGACAAATTGCAAACTTCAGATATTGAGAATATTTATTCTTTTAGTAATCATGTGATACCTATCACGGGACGTATAAATTTTCGTATATGCCTATCACACAACCATCCAGGATTTAATCTACATGTTTATGTAATCCCATCCAATGCACACATTCCTGAGCTTTTACTAGGGAAAGATTTCTTAGAAGCAGGATTAGCAGATTTAGGATTTAAAGGAGACCCAGATAATGCGGTCCCCACTCTGAGCTTTAAGTATCCCACAGTATTTCACAGTACAGTATATAACTGCCCAGCAGATGACATTTATACATGTACAGGAGAGTATGAATTAGGGCCCCATCAAATGGAATCTATAGAAATGTACTTATCACCCGCCGCACCTGTAGTACGTAGGGACTGGATCCTCATTACAGCAAGTATGTTTAACAAGGTCGTCATCATTCCCTCTAGGACAGATATATCCTATGACCCCGTACGAAAATGTTACGTAGGTACTGCATGTATAGTAAATACAACAGATAAGCCACAATGGGGGATAGTATATGGGAAAATGGAGCCAATCAATGATTATGAGCCAACCTTTATTAATGATGATACCATACCTAAGCTTCGTACACAGTTAAGTAACCATCCTTTAGGGCGAGAAATTTTACAAAGCCATATGGATTATGTAGGGGGTATACCAACTATGACAGTACATTCCATCAGTACGCCAACTAATTCATCTGTAAAAGTTAGCGATATAGATTACGCTGACGCCATTTTTGCGTCAGAGCCAGAATATACAGGTACAGCCAACATACATGCCGACATAATTGATCCCGCAGGCTATGAACTGCCTACAGTAATATTTCCAAATGCATTAGAAGCAGCCCAGCTGTATAAATTGCCTACGCATATACAGCCATTTGTCAAAGATATCTTCGTAAACAAATACCCTGAAGTGGTGTCTCTACATGGTCTTGATGCAGGAAACCTTAGCTTGACCTTGGGTTATACACAATTGCGTTTAAGGAAAGGTGAGGTTCTCCCCCGCGCAAAACGAATTTTTCACGTAAGCCCCTCTGATGCAAGGCATCTTGATGATATAATCAACCTTTTAATTAAATTTGGGTTTGTTATGAGGTCTCCTCCATCACCTACTGGACACCATCTTTACGGTATGTCAGCCTACTTGGTTCCTAGAGCTAAACCTGGTTGCCTAGGCAGATTGATAGTGGACTTCTCCCCTGTCAATCAGCTAATTGAATCTCCAAGCGCAGTCATTCCAGAAATTAATAATACATTGCAATTTTTACAAGGTAAATCAATGTACTCTAGTTTAGACTTGAGACAAGCCTACATGGCCATGCGTATAGATGAAGAAAGCCAGCCATTAACAACTTTTCTTACTCCCTCTGGGAGCTATCGTTTTAGATCTTTACCTACTGGAGCCGCCGGATCACCAGCTTTATTTGCAGAAGTGTCACATAGGATGCTTCATTTTGAGCCAGTTTTAGACGAAAAAGGAAAACCTGTTTTTGAGTCTCCAAATGTAGTAAAACAAGTGCCAAGCCCATTGGAACATACTGTCGCCTATTTTGATGATATTGTAATAGCCAGTGAGGCAAAAGAAACTTATGAAGAAACTTTAAAAGAACATTTTAAAAATGTAGAGCAGACAGTAAAAAGGTTATGTTTCCATGGTGCAAAAATAAGCGTAACTAAATGTGATTTTAGCAAAACAAAAATTTTATTTCTTGGGTGGTTTGTTTCCCATAATTTTGTAATTGCGGATCCGAGGCGAATCCAGAAGATAAAAGATTTTGCTTTTCCAACCAACAAAAAGGCAGTAAGAGCATTTTTGGGTTTAGTAAACAGTTTAAGAAAGGTAGTAAGCATGAACGTAATTGAGCAAGTGGGGGTTTTAACACCATTGACTAGTTCCAAGGCTGAATTCAAGTATACGCAAAAGCATGTGGATGCATTTCAAAGCATAAAAGAGATGCTTACAAAAGAGCCATTATTCTGTAATTTAATTGATGAAAAAGCAGAGAAATATCTCTGGTGTGACGCGGCAACAGGGAGTGGCGTTTTAGCAGGTGTGTTAGCACAACGCATTGTAACCAAGAAGGATGAAAAGATTATACCTACATACATAGATTTAGAAAATGAGGTACACCAAATTATTTACGATGACAACCTGCCATACGAGCCATGTACTTTGTATACTTCATTACCCATCGAATTGCCAAAGCCATCATTACGCAAAACCATTCCACCAAATATAGGTAAAGAAGCCCCTCTGTTAGGCTTCACCAATGAGAATGTTATAGACAGTTGTTTTTGGTCAATTTTATCAATCCTAGCACTATATGGAGGTGGGTCAAATGAAACAGTTCAAACTTTAAGAGAAAAGTCAGTCAAACAATTGAAGTCAAGCATTTTAAATTCGCAACTGAAAGATTTTATTTTTGACATGAACTGGAATAATTACAATGATTACTTATTAGCTTTCAAGGCAGGAAAAGCCAAGCTTGACAATAATTTCTATTTACTAAAGGCATTAGCAATATACTTACAAAGACCAATTATTATTATATCAACTCTGAAAAGGCATAATTACAAGGAAATAATTCATCTGAATGAAACCAGTTCACGACCACCTATAGTATTAGGGTTGCTCATGAGACAAGGTCACGAGATTTATACTCCATATTTTGTAAACAAAAATTCTGAGTTCAATATTGGTACTTTGGCCGGATTAATCAACATAGTCGCATATATCGCAAAAACAGTGCCTGAAGCACTACGCAGTAAATGTATATTGGATCTGGAAGTTCTCGCAATCTTAACAGTTTTATTTGCAGTGCAAAAACTAATTAGCAACGTTCCCGTCAAACTACTTACGGACAGCCGCGTTTTATATTACCTATTCAGTACAAGAGTGGGCAATTCATCGGTCAAGATTCGCAGATGGTGTTTAAAACTAGCAAGCGATTACCAAAATGTAAAGCTTTATTTTGTTCGCACATCAGACAACTTGGCGGATTTCCTCACAAGAGAAGGACTCCCGCCAGGTGACTGCGAAAAGTTTAATCTTAAGGATATAACCATTGCGAATTTTCACCATGACCTTCCAAAGTTAGAATTTACACTCTCGGAATGGATAGATTATGTGGATTCACACCCTGAATACTTAATGGTAAATGCGCCTAATCCACAGGCAGTAAAAACTTTAGCTTTACAAATTACAGCAGGATTAGATAACGTAAAGGCTGTCGTTACACCGTTAGAAATTTTACGCGAGCGGCTCTCCAGATCAAATATTATAATTCAGCAAAAGAAAGAGTTTTCTAGCATCTATTCTAATTGCTTAGCGGGAGAAAATTTTGAATACACATCCTCAGAGGATCCTCCGACAAAGTACAAACTTATAAACAACCTTTTGATGATTGAAAAGGAGTACTACAAAATCTTGGTACCTGATAGCATGATAGGACTATTATTATCTCATACACATCTACTAGGTCATTCAGGACTACAGCGTATGATATTAGATATGGAATCCTACTACTTCCCGCGTATGTACACACTAACTAAGAGTTTTGTATCCAGGTGTTACGCATGCTTCCTATCCTATAAAGGTACCCGTAAGACTAAGATAGGGATATATCCTACACCTACTCGACCTATGCAAGAGGTCATGTGTGATTTGGCAGAAAATTTAAACCCCACAAATGGATATTCGCACCTCCTGATAGTCACATGCCCTTTGAGCGATTTCACGCTAATTATTCCTTTGAAAAGTAAAACATCCGCAGAAGTAAATCAATACATGCTTTACGCAATATTACAACCCTTTAAAATTGAGAAATTGCATACGGACAACGGTCCGGCATTTCGTTCTTTGGGGTGGATGGAAATTATGAGTGCTTTAGGGATAACAGTTATTAATTCCGCTTCACTCTCCCCACGAGGTCGCGGAACAGTAGAAAAGAAAGTCTATGTAGTCAAAAAGCTATTGCAGAAAATGCTAGCAACTAGACCTAACTTGAGTTGGAAATATTTACCATTTTTAGTGAGCAAGGCTCTTAACAACTCAATTTCTCCCAAAACAGGTTTTAGACCGGCAGAAATGGTTTTAGGTCCCGAATCGGCAGGGGTCAACTTTCTAGATTTATTAACTCTTGGGCCACCGCACTACTCAGTAAAATCAAACAAATTGTACATTGAGCAATTATCAGCAGAGCTGAAAGTTATGACAGAAGCTGCCACTAAGAAATTAACTGAGCTCCGTTTAGTACAAAATGAGAGGGTAAACAAGAATAGAGTAGAAAGGAAATTTCAAGTAAATGATATAGTTTTCATACTAGACCGTACAATGGTCGAAGGCAATCCAAGAGTATTGAGAACTACTTTAAATCCTAGCCCATACGTAGTATTGAGACCCCTATTCAAATCTACTTTAGTAATGAGAATTGCCGACAGATTTACATCGTTATACAACAACGATGATTTAAAATTATTCCAAGGCAACAGTCCCCTTTTTCAAAATCTACCAAAAGAGGTACTTAGGGCATTACTTTACAAATTCGCCGATTTAATGGAACAAGATTTTTCATCGATTACACGCCATGATCCGTTATTAATACCCAAGTCCATTGAACTTTTCGAACCTGATGCTCCTAAGGAGCAAAATGACACTGATGAAGGAGTCATAAACTTGTTTGGCAATGAGCCAAAGGCAAAACTTGACTCAGCAGTTCCAATCGTCGAAGCGGACCGAGATATTGAGGATTCGGATCCCAACACCACTCCACCGGCTCAGGCTGCTTTAGAAGAGCAGGAATTTCAGGAATTACCGGAAGAAGAGGAAGGTATAGACGACGACATCGAAGAATTGCTAGGACAACCGGGTGAGTCGAATATCAATCAACCAGAGGATGAAGTATCAGACAACGACATCACAGAGGAAGAGGAAGAAGATGAAGAACCAGGTATGAGGTTAAGAAGTGGAACGCGTAAACAGGAAACCGCCCCTAAGACAGTACGTTTCCGTTAGAAAATTATAACACTAAGTATGTAAGCGTATCCCCAGTATCTAGGTATATGAGTAGGCATAGACTAGAGTACAAATGTGTGTGATCAGATAAGCAAAATCTTCTGTCCACACCCAAACACCCCTCATATGGTCTCATCCATCAGTAAGGCAAACATTTACACAAAAAACCTATTAGTAGCCTTAGGCAAAATATGTGCGCGCGATACATTGCCGCGTAAAGAACGCAAAAGCGCCAGCCTCCCCACACCCATGCGCGTGTCCTCTTATACGCTTTGCGTACAGTTATCTGACTTCGAATATATAAACAAGCGTCCTCTGTGTGCGCGCCAGTTATCTCTGAGAAGCGGTTACACCAGCAACATAAGTAGGTGTTTTGTAACATTTTCAACCTACTGTCAAATCTATCTATCTATCCAGAATCTTATTACTAGTCAAATCGAAACTTATACCAAAGAATGGAAGGAATCAAAGAAACATCTCAAGTAGAAATGATCACTCTAGGAACTGACACTCTTCGACTGTTCTTTACAAACTTAACAGGAAGAAAGGTCAAATTTACAACAACTCATTATTATGCACCCAATGACACTCTGGTCATACCTATGGGAGTCTCATCTATTTGCTACTGTCCTCTTGGTCCAATGGCAACACCATTAGACGAAACACGACCATGTCTGATTGCAAACAGCTCCGATACTAAAATTGAGATCATTACAAGTGAGGACATGCCTCAGTCAGTCATTTACATCCAGCTGTCTAGCAAGTCAATGCCTCCAACTCTCCGCAATCTGACAACTACAATGGTACGTGATCAAGTAGCTAGTCTTCACAGACTAGACCAGAAGCTCTTCACAAGCACTGAACTTCCTAAGAGATTAGTGGATGAAATCTGTGATACCAGCCTGGATCTCCAGCCTGATGCAGATCGGAAGAACAGCAAGCAACAATTCCGTTGCCCCTGCAGAAGCCATGCTCTGTCATACTGTTTTGACAACTGGACGTTCAACCCCTCTCGATCGGTTCCATACACGAAACCTCGAGGTACCAATCGAAGGTACAGGAAGCTCAAACCACATCGCTGAGATCTTGTCTTTCATTTATATCAGTGTAGTCTGTATGTCACATATTGTCAAAATAACCTATAGTGTGTGCCATTTCTGAATATACTCAATGTCAGTCTATAAGCTTGTCCGCACCTGCTCTTTTCACGAAAAAAGATCGATTAGGGTTAATAAACATGAGATAAACTCGTTTCCTTTACCCTCATTTCAGTTAATTTGTTACCAATCGAAAATGGCAGAGCAGGATGAACTACCGGTGTACATCCTCTATTTACACACCTTTGTTAGGAAAATTTATTTCACAAATCGAACAGAAGAAGATGTGACTCTGATGATGCCAACGCATGATACAGACACAGATCCCCTTGTAGTCCCTACTGGGGTATCCTGTTTATGTTTTTGTAGAGATGATATAGTCCCTGACTACTTCACAATGTTCATAGAAATCTATGCCACTGATCCTCTAACTATCCTGGATATAATAGGAAGAGCCGAACCGTGCGGCACAGTCATTTATGTTCATATCAAAACCAAGCTTAGACCGCCAACACTACGAGAGACATCTCTCACCTTTATCCGCGAGTACATATCAACATATTCTGAGCTATCTGAGTCTAAATTCTCCCCCGATTGTCTCCCTACAGATCTCATCAAAGAAATTTGCAACACCACTAGAGACATTAGGCCAGAATCATTAATTACACCTGGATCATCGGGTACCGCATATAAATGTCCTTGTCGCGATCCTACCAGTTACAACTTTGAACGCCAACCGTATGATTTATCAATAATAGGTAGCACTGAAGTAGAACGTCTGCATAAATTCCATGTCAGGCAAAGAAGGCTTAAGGCCCTTGAATCTTCTAATAAGATTTAGTTCTTTTCAGTTACACCTACAGTGTCCGGACAATGAGCAACAGCCCAGATGATCTCTCACAAAGAAAAATAGAGATAAGTGTCGAAGCAATTAGATTAATCTTTACAAATTACGTAGGCTCAAACATTGTTTGCTATTTCCCTACTGGAAACAATAATACGGATACATTGGTGATACCACCAGGTGTATCCTGCATCTGTTTATGCCCCTTAGGCCCAGTTGAATTGCCTTATTACATCGACCCATATGAGCTGATTGTTCAAGACCCGGACATTGTCATAAAAGAAGTAGGACATTATGGCTATTATCACCAATTAACGTATTACAACCTGATATCTAAGACACAAGCTCCCTCTCTGCTAACGCTAACTTCAAACTTTCTACGCGAACATCTGTCCGCCATGCGCAATCTGGATCCGGTCAAATTAGAAAAAGAAGGTTTTCCGCGCACTCTTATAAATTCGCTATGTGACGTCGATACGCACATTATACCAGAGTCGTATAAACACAGAATTATAAGTTACAGGCCCGGTAGGCCTCCGCTTGACCTTAGTATGACACCTTGGAAGTGTGGATGCCGTGATCGCAGATGGCACTGTTGGAACTCTTGGTCTTATGAGATACATAATTTAACGCGAACACATAAATAATTAGAGTAGACATTTCAGTAAACGATCTCTTTTCCAACATTTTCTCCTTTTCGCAACAAATTCGCAACATAATTAGCGAATTGAACTTCTTTCAATAAAGTAAAACATTTATATTAAAATTCGCAACATGTGCGGTTCGACTCCGCTTAAATCCAACTCCTCGCAAGGCTCCAAACAGCGGTAGTAACGCATTTTCAAGTATTTTTCACATAAATACACATTTGCAAGTCCTGAATA
>Ga0208594_1000210_pt1 | contig 16349 bp, 16 predicted proteins | sample LakMenEpi14Sep10_FD_150699 | JGI IMG/M metagenome (GOLD analysis project Ga0208594, IMG submission 150699) | Freshwater microbial communities from Lake Mendota, WI - 14SEP2010 deep hole epilimnion (SPAdes) | ecosystem: Environmental > Aquatic > Freshwater > Lake > Epilimnion/Euphotic zone ...
CCCGCACAATCCGACCGGTGCGACTGTCGACCTTGACTTCATGCAGCGAGTCGTCAACTTCTGTCGAGAGCGCGAAATGATCGTCGTTCACGACTTCGCCTATGCCGACATGGGATTCAACGGCTACGAGCCACCGTCAATCTTGCAGGCCGAAGGCGCGATGGACTGCGCAGTCGAGTTGTATTCGATGACGAAGGGTTTCTCGATGGCGGGGTGGCGCTGTGCGTTTCTCGTCGGCAACACGCAAGTAGTGCAAGCGCTGGTCAAACTGAAGTCGTATCTCGACTACGGCACGTTCCAGCCGATTCAGATCGCCGCCACGGTCACACTCAATGAAGCGCAGGATTTTCCGGTCGAGGTGTGCAAGACCTATCAATCGCGCCGCGACGCGCTCATCGAAGGTCTTGACCGCATCGGGTGGTCGATTCCTTCGCCACGCGGTTCGATGTTCGTGTGGGCCCCGATTCCTGAGGCGTACCGCGAGATGAACTCCGTCGAGTTCTGTTCGCATCTGGTGAACGAATGCAATGTAGCGCTCTCGCCAGGTTCCGGTTTCGGGCCAGGCGGCGAAGGCTTCGTGCGTTTTGCTCTCATCGAGAACGAACAGCGCATCCACCAAGCGGTGCGCAATCTCGACCACGGCCTACCGAAGTTGTAGGACAGCGACGTCACTCGACGTTGCGTCAGCGATTTACGGCTGCACCCAATGACGCGAGCGCTCCACGGCGCGCAGCCATTGTGCGTGCGATGCGTCGCGTGTCGCCGCGTCGACAATTGGCGAAAACCGTCGCTCAAGCGCCCAACGTTTGGCGATGTCATCTGTCGAACCCCAAACACCCTCGGCAAGTCCAGCCAAGTACGCCGCACCGATTGCAGTGGTCTCCAGTTCTGTCGGTCGCAGCACGTCGACGCCGAGTTGGTCGCTCTGCAACTGCAACATGAGGTTCATTACCGCCGCACCGCCGTCAACGCGCAGATCACGAATCGCCACCCCAGAAGCGCGAGTCATCGCGTCGACTACATCGCGAGTCTGGAACACCATCGCCTCCACCACTGCGCGGGCGATGTGGGCACGGGTCGTGCCGCGGGTGATGCCGAAGATTGCGCCACGCGCGTACGCATCCCACCACGGGCTGCCGAGGCCAGCGAACGCGGGTACGACGACGACACCACCTGAATCTGCGACGCTTTCGGCGAGAGGGCCAACTTCGCTCGCAGCAGAAATGATGTTGATGCCGTCGCGTAGCCACTGAATCGCCGCACCGGTCACGAAGATTGCGCCTTCGAGCGCGTAGGTCGCAGGCTGTGAGCCGAGTTGCCACGCCACGGTGGTGAGCATTCCTGATGTCGGTGCTGGGCACTTCGGGCCGACGTTGAGTAAGACGAAGCTGCCGGTGCCGTAGGTGTTCTTGGCGCTACCCGGAGTGAAGCACGCCTGACCAAACAGTGCAGCTTGCTGGTCGCCAGCCACACCGCTCACTGGGATGCCAGCGGGGATTGCACCGTCTTTGGCCGTCACGCCGATGCGACCGCTCGACGGAGCGATGTCGGGCAAGGTGCGCTCATCAACACCAAACATCGTGCACAGATCGCTGCTCCAACGCAGCGTGCGAATGTCAAAGAGCATCGTGCGCGACGCATTCGACACATCAGTGGCGAACGACGCACCGCCAGTGAGACGGTGGATAAGGAACGCATCAATCGTGGCGAAGGCCAGATTCGGATGTTTCGCCACATCGGTGTTGCGCAGCAACCACTCGACCTTGGATCCAGAGAAATACGGGTCGAGAACGAGGCCAGTCGTCTCTCGCACCAGCCCGAGATGCGACGCGAGTTCGTCACAGCGAGTTGCAGTCCGGCGGTCTTGCCACACGATTGCTCGATGCAGCGGCGTGCCCGTACGACGATCGAGTGCAACGATGGTCTCGCGCTGGTTGGTGATACCAATCGCTGCAATCGGTTCATCGATGCGTGAGCAGACGTTCTGCATGGTTGCCCGCACTGACTGCCAGATTTCTTCAGCGTCGTGTTCCACCCAGCCGGGTTGCGGGTAGTGCTGAGAGAACTCGCGATAGTCGGCGATGGACGGGCGTCCATCGGCAAAGACGGCCCGAGTTCGCACGCCAGTGGTGCCCGCGTCAATGGCGAGTACGACCCCTGATGATGCGGCCATGGCGCGAGGTTAGTTGAGCGCCTCGCAGGGCAGTTCGACAACGAAACGAGCACCCGTTGAGCCATCTCGACGTGGTTCTGCCCATACGCGTCCGCCATGGAGGCGCACGTGTTCGCGCACCAATGCAAGCCCGAGCCCGGCGCCGTCGCCAGCGCCGCGTTTGCTCGCACCCACACCGCGCGCGAATCGCTCAAAGATTCGTTCGCGGTCGGCTTCGGGTACGCCTTCGCCGGTGTCTTCTACGCAGATCCAAATATGTGAGGTGGAATCTTCTGCCGGCACGACCCGCACTGAGGCGGAACCCCCGCCGTGGTTGCGTGCATTGTCGATGAGGTTTGCCACCACACGGGCGAGTCGTCGACGGTCACCGCTCAGCACCATCTGAGTGCATCGCTCATCGATATGTATCGGTGAGCGGGGCAGGCTGCTTGCCTTCACCGACTGTTCGACCAGCTCGTTCACACGCAGCGAATCGTGGTTGATGCGCACGGCGCCGGCGTCGTAGCGGGAAATCTCAAGCAGGTCTTCCACGAGACCGCTGAAGCGTGCGACGTCGGCCACCAGTAAGTCGAGCGCGGCTTGGCTGCGTTCGGTGAGCTCTTCCCGCCGTGACGACAGCACCTCTACTGATGCAGCAAGGGTCATGAGTGGCGAGCGCAGTTCGTGGCTCACGTCGCTGGCGAACCGTGCATCGCGCTCGACGCGATCTTGTAGACGGGCAACCATGTCATTGAACGAGTCAGTCAGCGCATTGAGATCGGGATCGTCGGTGGGTTCGAGTCTGGTGTCGAGCCGACCGTCGGCGATGGCGCGCGCTGCATCCGCAGCGCCGGCGAGCGGTCGCACCACGCGCTCGCTTGACACGATGCCGAGGATCAACCCCACCATCACGGTGATGATGGTGGCAAGAACGAGTGAGGCCCGCACACTGCCAAGAGTCTCAGTGATGAGTTGGTCACTGAGGCCGAGTTCGCCCTCGCGGTCACGAAGATTCGAACGGGTGAGCGTGTACGTGAGAAAGAACAGCACCCCTGACAGCACCATGGCACCGACCACGAACGTGAGCAGGATTCTCGTGCGCACCCCGACGCGACGCGGGGTCCACCGGCGCACGAGAGCGCGAAGGCGAGAAGTGCGGCGCGGTTGCGTCGGTCGGACGGGACTCGTCACGACTGGAGTCGGTAACCGAGCCCGCGAACCGTGACGACGTGTCGCGGATTTGCTGGGTCGACCTCAATCTTCATGCGTAAACGTCGAACATGCACGTCGACGAGTCGTCCATCGCCGAAGTAGTCGTAGTCCCACACCTTCTTCAGCAACGTTTCGCGACTGAACACACCGCTTGGGTCTTCGGCGAGAACACACAGCAACTTGAATTCCGTCTTGGTGACGGGGACATCCTGACCACGGAGGGTGACACGACCTTCAGCGGGCACGATGTGCAGGTCGCCGAATTCCAGCACGGCATGCTCGTGCAGCTCGGCTGGTTTCACTCGTCGCAGAAGTGCACGAATGCGAGCAGAGAGTTCTTTCGGCGCAAACGGTTTGGTCATGTAGTCATCGGCTCCGGCCTCGAGCCCGGCGACGACATCGTGGGTGTCACTTCGTGCGGTGACCATCACGATCGGAACGCTGCTCTTGGAGCGAATCTGTCGGCAGAGTTCGAAGCCGTCGATACCTGGGAGCATGATGTCGATCAGCACGACGTCGGCAGCATTGGCGGCAAAGAGTGCGGACGCCTCTTCTCCGGTCGCCGCTTCATCAACCGTCCAACCTTCGTCTTCAAGTGCAAGGCGCACGGAAGTGCGAATTCGCTCGTCGTCTTCGACGGTGAGGATGCGTGTGCCCACGAGGCTCCAAGGTAGTGCTGAGCGCTATTCGTGCGGGTGCTTGCGCATCGCCGCGACGAGCATCGCTGACAACTCGTCGAAGACCCCCGGGGCAGATACCAATACTTCGGCGGGGCGGAGGGGTCCGCCGCTGAAGTCCCCACAACGCGCACCCGCTTCGCGGGCGATGAGTTCTGCAGCGAGAACATCCCAACTGTGCAGGTTCTCTTCGAAGTAGGCGTCAAGTCGTCCACATGCGACGAAGCAGATGTCGACGGCCGCTGCGCCCATACGGCGCACATCACGGATGCGATGAATGAATTCGGTGACACGGCGCGACTGCACCGTGCGTTGGGCGGGGGTGTAACTGAAGCCTGTCGCTACGAGCGCCTTGCTGACTTCTTGTTGAGCGGAGCATGCAATGACGTTGCCGTTCAAGGTTGCGCCGCCTCCGCGTCGGGCAGAAAACATCTCATCGAGATCTGGCATGTAGACAGCCCCGACAAGACCACCTTCGGCGTCACGAGCACCGATGGAGACACACCATGTGGGAAGCCCGTACATGAAACTGGTGGTGCCGTCGATGGGGTCGACATGCCACTCGATGCCGGACGAGCCGCGGTGACCGCCACCCTCTTCGCCGATGATGGAGTCATCGGGTCGTGCCTCGCGCAGCCCCGCGACAATCATCGCTTCTGACTCGCGGTCGAACTTCGTCACCATGTCGGTGTCGGTCAGTTTGGTTCCGACAACGTGCATGCCCTGGGCGCGCCCGACCCGAGCGTGCGTTCCGGCGCGACGCGCCAGATCTTGCGCCAGCGACAGAAGCTGTTCGGCGGTATTACTTGCCGTCACGCTCACGCCATTCGCCCACTGCGCGCAGACCGAGCACTGCGACAACGCTCATCCCTGCGGCAAACGACACCGACCCGATGAGCATCGCGAGACCTGTCGGCACTGCACACTCACCCGTGCACTGCACGTCGACCAAGGCGTAACCGATTGCGCCTCCGGCAAGACCCGACACGAGCACCGAGACGAAGGCAACGATGCGTGCGGCTCGCGAGGGCAACGCAGAGAGAGGACGGTCGTTCATCGACTCAACACCGTATAACTAGCGTTGCCCGCATGGCGGCACTCGGCGAAAACACCCCGCAGTGATGACGCCTGCAGCGGCTGGACCCGCGACACCATGACGCCTGCAGCGGCTGGACCCGCGACTCGGCGAGTTCTGCACGTCGACATGAACGCCTTCTTTGTGGCGTGCGAAGTGTTGCGTCGACCAGACCTCGTCGGAAAACCTGTCGTCGTGGGTGGTTCTGATAAACGCGGGGTGGTCGCGGCGGCATCGTACGAAGCCAGGCAGTTCGGAGTGAAATCGGCGATGGCGTCGGTGATAGCGAGCCGTCTCTGTCCGCACGCGGTGTTTCTCGACGGTGATCACGAGTACTACGGCGAGATCAGTGCGCAAGTGTTCCGCGTCTTTCGCGAGTTCACGCCACTCGTAGAAGGGCTCTCACTTGACGAAGCTTTTCTTGATGTGACTGGAGCACAACGAGTGTTCGGTGATGCACACACGATTGCCACGCGGGTTCGCGAAAGCGTGCGTGACCAGGTTGGCTTGCCGTGCAGCGTGGGGATTGCAACATCAAAGTTCGTTGCCAAGTTGGCTACTGAGTTTGCTAAACCGCGAGCGACGCGAGAACGCATCGAGCCTGGCCCGGGAGTGTTCGAGGTGCCGGCTGGCGGCGAGCTCGCATTCCTGCACCCCCTCGATGTGGGGATGCTCTGGGGCGTTGGTCCAGTCACGCTGGAGAAGCTGCACCGTATTGGGCTGCATCGTGTTGGTGATATTGCCGCATGCGAACTGCGGGTGCTACAGCTCGCGCTTGGCGAAGGTCAGGCGCAGCATCTCTACGAACTCAGTCATGCGATTGATGACAGGGCAGTGGAGCCCGAGCGGGAGGCGAAGTCAATTGGCAGCGAGGAAACGTTCTCCGATGACCTCACCGAGACACGTGAGGTGCGTCGAAACCTCCTCCGCATGGCGGACACCGTGGCGCGTCGTTGCCGTGAACAAGGGCTTGCTGCGCGCACGATCACGCTCAAGATTCGTTACGGCGACTTCAGCAACGCGAGCCGCGCCAAGACGCTCGACGAGCCAGTCGACACGGCACAGGCGATCATGGCGGTGGTCGATGAGTTGCTGCCACAAATTGATGTGACGTCGGGAATTCGGTTGGCTGGGATCTCGGCGAGAAACTTCGCCGAGCCCGACCCGCAGATGAGTCTTTTTGACGAGCCGTCAAAGCAGGTCGACGAAGACTGGCGGGAGGCCTCTCGCGCGGTCGACCGGATTCGAGAACGATTCGGTGACACTGCCATCAGCACCGGGGCAGATGAAGAGACGCAGAACACACCATGGGGTCCGCGTCGAGAGTGACGGTCGTCCGCGACGGGAGTGACGTTCGTTTCGCGCGACACTCGTTCGGCGCACAGGGTGGGGCTCGATACACCGCCCCACTACGCTCGCAGTCAATGAAACTTGCCCGAGCTCGAAAGGGGTGCCCACATGCCGCTCTCTGACGAAGAAGTCCAGAAGCTTCGTGAGATTGAAGCACAACTTGAGAGTGACGAGCGCTTCGTGCAGGCGGTGTCGCCATCGGGGCTCTACAGGCCGGCAGTCAAGAAGGTTCGCTGGGCTGCGCTCGGTGCCGTCGTCTCGCTCGCACTTGTCTTCGTTGGGTTGCAGGTGCACTTCGCAGCCGGCTTTGCCGGCTTTGCGCTCATGTTGGTGTGTGTGCTGATCATTGAGCGAGAACTGCGAACGATGGGCAAAGTCGGGGTGCGTGACTTGAGCAGCATGTTGCGCACTACTCGCGAACAGGCCAAGCAGTTCCGCGACAAGATGGGTCGCGAACAATAAGTCGGGCGTACCTCGCCGTCGATATCGGCGGCACGAAGATTCTCTGTGGTGTGGTCACGACTGACGGGAAGGTCGTCGTCAGCGATCGTTGTGAGACGCCAACCGTCAACGTGTGGCAAGCAATCGCACAACTCGTTGATCGGGTGCAGGCGGCTGCAGGTGCATACGAGTTGATTGCGTGCGGTGTTGGATGCGGCGGACCGATGTCGGACAACGGTGACAAAGTGTCGAACCTCCACATAAAGGAATGGAACGACTTTCCGCTCCGTTCATCACTCGCGCGACAAACAGGGTTGCCGACCTTTGTCGACAACGATGCAAAGGCCGTGGTGCTCGGCGAAACGTGGTGTGGTGCGGCAGTGGGGCATCGCGATGTGATTGGGATGGTCGTGTCAACTGGGGTCGGTGGTGGCATCATCGGTGATGGTCGGTTGCTTGATGGCGACACGGGAAATGCGGGACACATTGGTCACGTCAACGTCGTGCCCAATGGTCGTATGTGCAAGTGCGGAGCTCGCGGTTGTCTGGAGGCGGTTGCGTCGGGCACGGCGATTGCCGCGATGACAGGCCGCCCCGCGGCAGAGGCTTCACCCGCAGTCATTGCCCAAACCGGCACCTATGTAGGTCGAGCCGTTGCATCAGTAGCCGCGCTGTTGGATTTGCGACTCGCGGTCATCGGCGGCTCGGTGGCGCTGGGGTTCGGTGAGCCGTTTTTTCGGGCGGCGCAAGCCGAGGTTGATCGGTATGCCCGCATCAAGTTTGTTCGTGGGGTGCAGGTGCGCCCGACCGGGCTTGGTGCCGATGCGCCGCTCGTCGGGGCCGCCGCAGTGGCTCGGCGGCAGATTCCCTGATCACACCTGCGCTGGCGCGTCGTACGGGAGGCTGAACTAGCGTCTGTCGACATGCGACCGACGTACACACCCGAAGCCGAGGCCTATCGCGAGAAGGTGCAGGCGTTCCTCGCCGAGAAACTTCCCGCCAATTGGAAGGGCATCGGCGCGCTCGATGGCAAAGAACTCGAAACGTTCATCAATGAGTGGCGAGTCACGCTCGCGCAGTCGGGATATCTCGCCCCAGGCTGGCCGGTTGAGTACGGCGGTGGCGGGTTGTCGGCGCTTGAACAAGTGATCGTCGCTGAGGAATTCTTGCGCGCCGGCGTGCCGACCGGGGCGATGAACGACGTGTTCGGCATTCAGATGCTTGGCAACACACTGCTGCTCTTTGGCACCGAAGAACAAAAGCGCCACTACCTGCCCCGAATCATCTCTGGCGACGACATCTGGTGTCAGGGCTATAGCGAACCGAATGCAGGCAGCGATCTTTCCAACCTTGGGTTGAAAGCAGTGCTCGACGGTGACGAGTGGGTGTTGAACGGTCAGAAGATTTGGACATCGGCTGGCCACCTTGCCACGCACATCTTCACCCTCGCGCGCACCGACCCGAGCGCTCCGAAGCACAAGGGCATTTCGTTCCTGCTCGTCGACATGCGTCAACCAGGCATCGAGGTGCGGCCAATCAAGATGATCTCTGGTGAGAGCGAATTCAACGAAGTGTTCTACACCGATGTGCGTGTACCGAAAGAAAACGTGGTCGGTGGAGTGAACAACGGCTGGGCGGTGGCGATGGCGCTGCTTGGATTCGAGCGCGGTGAGGCAGCCGCGACCGGCCCGATTCGTTACGAAGCCGAATTCGATCGTCTCGTTGCGTTGGCACGTGACAAGGGCGTGGCCGACGACCCACGCATCCGCCAGCGCCTCGCGTGGTGCTACTCGAAGGTGCAGATCATGAAGTACCTCGGTCGCCGAACGCTGACCAAGTTTTTGGCCGGACACCATCCGGGCCCCGACGGCGCGATCTCAAAGTTGTACTGGAGCGAGTTCCACAAGAAGTCGACCGAACTTGCGCTCGACATTCTCGGAATGGACGCGATGATTCCGGTCGGGCGCAAGCCGAGCACTGCGTTCCAGACCGACGACGCAGGCGCGCCCAATTCCACGATGAGTTGGGCGATGACATTCCTCAATGCGCGAGCCGGCACAATTTACGCAGGCTCTTCGCAAATTCAGCGCAACATCATCGGTGAGATGGTGCTCGGTCTGCCGAAAGAGCCCCGACCGAACTGAGACACACGATGGAGGGCGGCAGACCGAAGCTCGGAACACCTGCGCTCTTGGCGGTCGTGCGTCGACCGTCACTCTGGTTCACGGCAGTACGACAGAGCTTTCGGTTGGCGCCGACTGGTTGGTGGAAGCGTGCGCCGTTTTTGCCGTTGCCCGACGTGCGCTACCTGCGATTTCGTCTGGAGACGCAGTACGGTGATGCCATGCACTCCACCGAGCCACGCGATCTCGTGACGTATCTGGCGTGGTGTCGGTCGTATCAGCGCGATTTGCGTAGACGAAGAGCGAAAGGCGAGTAATGCGTAGCGCGCTCGTGCTCAATGCGACGTTCGAGCCGCTCAGTGTGGTGTCGGCACGTCGTGCAATCTGCCTCGTGCTGGCAGAAAAGGCGGAAATCGTCGAGGATGACGGCACGGAGATTCGTGCGGCATCGTTGGTCATGAAGGCGCCGCTCGTCATCCGTCTCAACTACTTGGTGCGTGCCCCATTCCGCCGACGTACGGCCTTGTCGCGCCGAGCAGTGTTTGCGCGCGACGGCTACAAGTGTCAATACTGCGGGCGACCCGCTGATTCCATCGACCACGTGGTTCCGCGTTCGCGCGGTGGTGAGCACTCGTGGGAGAACGTCGCTGCCGCCTGTCGCACCTGCAACCTGGTGAAGCGTGACCGCACCCCGAAAGAAGCAGGGATGATTCTCGCAAAGGTGCCGCATTCGCCACGTGACCAAGCGTGGATTACCGCCGCCGTCGGAAGAGTGCCCGACGCGTGGAAGCAATATCTTTCCGTCGCCTCGTGAAGGGTGACGCAGGGGCGCTGCACGACCGACCAATCGAGCCAGTTGCGCGCATCGAAGTACTGGAGATTGAGCGCCCTGCCGTTGTGCTTGGCAGTACGCAGTCCTTTGATGTCGTCGATGCCGCACGTGCCGCGGAGTCGGGCTTTGATGTGGTGCGTCGACGCAGCGGTGGTGGAGTCGTCATCCTGCAACCAAGCGACCACGCGTGGATCGACGTGACCATACCGCGCGGACACTCGTTGTGGCACGACGACGTGGAGCGCGCCACATGGTGGCTCGGAGACGTGTGGTGCGAGGTGCTTCGCGAGACAGTCGGCGCTGAGCGGAGCGAACCAGCCGCTCTTCACGCGGCGAATGCCTGGTCGGTGCACCGGGAGAAACTCAATACGAGTGCACCCGAGCGAGCGGTGTGTTTTGCCTCAATCGGCCCGGGAGAAGTGGTGCGAAGCGATGCACGTGCGGGCGTCAGCAGCAAAGTTGTCGGGATCTCGCAGCGCCGCACCAAAGATGCCGCACGGTTCCAGTGCACCGTGTTTCGGGAAGTGAACTCGTCGCTTTACGAGCGACTGCTGCGCATTGAGGTGCCTGCCTCGTTGGGTGAAGCGGTTGGGGTGGGCGAGAAGCTTGACGATGTCAGTCGAGTGGTGGTCGAACGACTCACTGAAGCAATCGGCTCGTTGCGCTGACGTCGGTTTGCTACGACGTCGCTGATGATGGTGTCGCGGTGAAGAGTCCGCCGGCGCGCACTTGTCGGGCGTATGCGCCGTCGCGTGACATGAGTTCGTCGTGGGTTCCTTGTTCGACGATGCGGCCTTCTTCGAGTACCACGATGCGATCGGCTGAGGTAATCGTCGATAAGCGATGGGCGATAATGATTGCGGTGCGGCCGCGCAGAGCGTCGTCCAGCGCGAGCTGCACGAGTGCTTCGTTCTCGTTGTCGAGATGGCTCGTCGCTTCGTCGAGAATCATCACCGCGGGGTTCTTCAGCAGCAACCGGGCGATGGCGAGACGTTGCTTCTCGCCGCCTGACAGACGATATCCGCGTTCGCCCACCACGGTGCGATAGCCGTCCGGCAACGCGGCAATGGCGTCGTGGATCCTTGCGCGTTCACACGCTGCGACGAGGTCAGCGTCGCTGGCACTCGGCATCGCGTAGCGAAGGTTCGACTCGATGCTCTCGTGGAAGAGGTGCGGGTCTTGCGACACCACACCAATCGCCGAGCGCAGACTGGTGCCGGTGAGGTCGCGAACGTCGTGGCCGTCGATGCGCACCGAACCTGACGTCACGTCGTAGAGACGCGGAACGAGCGACGCCAGTGTCGACTTGCCCGAACCCGACGGACCCACGATGGCGACGGTCTCTCCGGGTGCAATCGAGAGCGATACATCGTGCAAGACGTCGCGATCAGGGTCACCAGTGGGCGCACCGGGCGCCTCGAGGGAAGGAATCGACACCTCCGCGGCCGGCGGATACCGAAAGTTGACGTGTGCGAACTCGATTGCGCCACGCGGCGTGGGTAGGTCGTAGGCGCCGTTGCGGTCGGCGACAGCGAGCGGGGCATCCAGCACTTCAAAGACTCGGTCGAAACTCACGAACGACGTGAGTAGCTCGACGCGGGCGTTACTGAGGGCCGTGAGCGGCATGTACACCCGTGTCACCAGAGCAGCAAGCGCCACCAGCGTGCCCGAAGTGACGTCGCCCGACACCACGAGCTGAGCCCCGACGCCATAGACGGCGACTGCGCCGAGTGCCCCCACCAGGCCGAGTGCGACAAAGAAGACGCGCCCATACATCGCCGCCAAAACGCCAGAGTCGCGCACCCCGGCAGCCCGGCTGCTGAATGCGGCGACCTCGTCGCGGTGCCGACCAAACAGTTTCACGAGCAGCGCACCCGAGACATTGAAGCGCTCCTGCATCTGCGTATTCATCTGCGCGTTGAGATCCATCTGCTTGGCGGCAATTGACTGCAGTCGCTTGCCGACGCGTCGCGCCGGGATGATGAACGCCGGCAGCACCACCAGCGACAGGAGAGTGAGACGCCACTCGAGCGCGAGCATTGCAGCGACGGTTGTCACGAGAATCATCAGGTTGCTGACTGCGGTGCCGAGCGTTGAGGTAACCGCACTTTGGGCGCCGATGACATCGTTGTTCAGTCGACTAATGAGGGCTCCGGTCTGCGTGCGGGTGAAGAACGCCACCGGCATCCGCTGCACTTTGTCGAAGAGCGATACCCGCAAGTCGTAGATCAAGCCTTCACCGATGCGCGCCGAGCCCCAGCGCTGCACGATGGCCAAGGCCGCTTCGGCAAGTGCCGCCCCGACGGCAAGCAGCGCCAGCCACCACACGAGTGGGCGGTCACCGGCAGGAATTGCCTCGTCGATGATCGCCCGAAACACGAATGGTGGCACGAGCGCCACGAGAGCCGAGGCGAGGATCGCCCCAAGAAAGACGGCGATGGTCGAGCGGTAGGGGCCAGCGAACTGCCACACCCGCCGCAAGGTCTCGCGCTCGAGTTGCTGCCCCTCGACCGCCTTGGCGTCGCGGGGAATCAACCCGTGGGGGTGCATCTGCATCACGGCGACGATACCGATGGTGTGCTCCGCCCCACGCGGATGGACGCGGCGAGTGAGCGGTGGCCCTCCTCGCAGGTCGGGGCTCCCGCTCGCCGGGTCGAGGTCAGGTGGGGGCGTGGGTGGGGGTCACACGGGCGGTGTGGGGGTAAATGGTTGACAGTGGGGGAAAGTGGGGGCTAGGGTTCGGAGCGGTGGGGAAACCCACCACGGGACCTGGGAAACCAGGTGGGAGGAGGTGACAGGGAATGTTTGTTGGAGTCCACGAGCGACAACTTGATCCGAAAGGCCGTGTCGCACTTCCTGCTGCATTTCGTCCGCGCTTAGAACCGCGCTGTTATCTCACGCTTGGCGCAGACAAATGCGTGGATGTGCTCACCGCAGAAGCGTTTGAACACGTGGCGAACGATGCGATGGAGAAAGTTCGTCGTGGTGAGATGAATCGCAATCAGCAGCGTGCACTTGCCGCAAACGCCGTTGAGGTCACCATCGACGCCCAGGGCCGCATCAACATCGACGAAAAACTTCGCGCCTACGCGGGGCTCAGTCTCGACTCCAAAGTCATCATCAGCGGCTCATTTGACCGCTGCGAAATCTGGGATCCGGCTCGCCACGAGCGCATGAGCGAAGCCGGCACCGAGCAGATGGCCGGAGGGGCGTCATGACGATGAGCACCTACAGCGACGCCGCATGGGGCGTCATGACGACAAGCACCCACAACGCCACTGGCGTCGGCATCACAACAGACGTATTCAACGACAAGAGAAAGGAGAACCGAGGAACGCTTCGACGCGACCACTGGTCACGTTGATGTTTCGCTCATCAGCAGTCTCCCGGTCAGCAAAGATGGACAGCCCCAACTCCGCCCGCTTCCGTCTTCGCTATCCGGGGAGAAATCCCGGAGGCACATGTTGGCCGGGGGGCTGCTGATGAGCGGGGCACACGAACCAGTGATGCTCGCCGAGATCGTCGAGTTGTTCACCTCCGTCCCAGATGGCGTCGTGCTTGACGCAACTCTGGGGATGGCAGGACACGCAACCGCGATTCTCCGGCGACATCCAGGTCTGCACGTGGTGGGAATCGACCGAGACGACATGGCGATTACGAATGCGGCAGCAGTCAAATCAACGCTCGGTGCAGACGCTGCTCGGTTCACCTTTCATCGTGCGCGCTTCGACCAAGCAGCAACTGTGCTTCGTGCTGCCGGCGTGCAGCAACTGTCGGGTGCGCTGTTTGATCTCGGTGTCTCGTCGCCACAACTCGATATCGCCGAACGCGGATTCTCATACCGCAATGATGCGCCACTCGACATGCGTATGGATCGCAGCGAAGCAATCTCGGCATGGCACGTTGTCAACGAATACGACGCAGACGAAATCGCCGAGATTCTCCGTCAAAATGCCGATGAGCGTTTCGCCAAGCGAATCGCTGCCGCAATCGTGGCGGCGCGACCGATTGACACGACCGCACGGCTCGCGGCGGTCGTCACAGCGGCAATTCCGGCTGCCACCCGTCGCACGGGCGGTCACCCCGCGAAGCGCACCTTTCAAGCACTGCGTATCGAAGTGAATGCCGAGCTCGACATTCTCCCGAGTGCTCTGCGTGAGGTGATGGCGATGGTCGTTCCTGGTGGTCGTGTAGCAGTGCTGTCGTACCACAGTGGTGAAGATCGCATCGTCAAACAGGTCTTCCGTGATGCAGAAACCGACGCCACTCGCCCGAACATCGCCACGCCTTACGCCCATCCGTCGCGCACAGCCCCCCGTGCGTGGCGGAAGGTGAAGGCGCCGAAGCACCCGAGTGCGAGCGAGGCCGAACGCAACCCGCGTGCGTCATCGGCCCGCTTGCGGGTGATGGAACGTTGCGAGGTTGCGGCATGACATCGTCGGCAACTGCCCGCGCTCGCGCTCGGCGCCAGATGCGCAACTCTGGCAACGCACCGGTACCACGAATCTCACGCCGTGGTGACGGTTCGGCAGCGCTGGCTCTCGACTATTCGGCCGAGACCTTGGTCGAGCATGCCGAAGCACTTCCGAAGCGGGCACCTGAAACTGGCTCACATCTCCGGCTTGTCGAACGCCCCGTCGGTCAACGCAACCGTGCGATGTCTCGACTCACATTGGTGGTGCTGTTACTCAGCGTCTTCGTGACCGCAGTCATCATCTTCCAGGCCACCATCGCCGAGCAGCAGTTGCGGTTGGATGCACTCACTCGCGACCTGCGTATGGCGGAAGTACACCACGACAATCTTCGTCAGCAGCGTGCCGAGTTGCTGATGCCCACGCGCTTGCGCGAAGAGGCGGTGATGATGGGGATGTACCAGGGGATGAGCACGGAGTTCCTCGAGATTCCTGCTGACGTCGTCGCCGAGGTGATGGCCAGTACGTCACGGATGAATTCGCTGTTTGCGAACCCGTCGCCCGCCGTCGCTTCCGCCGGAGCAATCGCCCAAATGCAGCGAAGTGAGGCGAGCCAGCCATGAGCGACACTGCACCAATTCGCCGACCGCAGGGCAGTCGCCAGCCGCGCCGCGGGTCCAGAAGTCAACGCCCTGGCGCCGTCTACGACCACGACTACGACGAGCGACCAACAGTGGGTGGGTTCTTCAACGCAATTTCCCAGTACGGCGTTACCAAGATGACGACCAACATCCACGCCGGTGACATGCGCAAACGAATCTCGGCGATGTTCATGGTGATCTTGCTTGTGGTGTCGCTGGTGTATCTGAGGGTGCTCTCGCTGCAGACGTTCAAGGCATCCGAGCTGAAGGCGGAGAGCGTTGCGCAGCGTGTTCGCACGGACGTGATTCGTGCGGAGCGCGGCACCATCCTCGATCGTGACGGGCAGGAGCTGGCGATTCCCGTGCCGACGCGAACAATCTTCGCTGATCCGCGAGAGGTGACCGACCCAGTCACGACCGCTCGGACGCTCGCAACTGTCCTGCAGATGACCCCAGAAGAAGAGATGGACTTGGCGCAGCGCCTGCAAAACAAGCAGTCGAGCTTCACCTATGTGGTGCGGCAGGTGGACAGCCAGTTGGCCAAGACCATTAGCGACCTCAAGTTGGTCGGCATTTCTTCCTACCGCGAAGAAGGACGTGTCCTGACGAGTGATGGACTGCGTCCAATCATTGGCCGAGTTGACATTGACGGCGTTGGCATCGGTGGACTCGAACTTCAGTACAACGAAGCACTCACGGGCACCGCGGGTAAAGCGGCACGAGAAGTGAACAGTCGAGGTCAGAACATTGCTTCGGCCCGCTCCGAATACGTTGCGCCAATCCCGGGAAGCAATCTGGTGACGAGTATCCATCGCACGCTGCAGTTCCAAGTGGATGGAATCCTGCAACAGCAGGTTGAGCGGCTGATGGCGCGAAGCGGCATTGCCATCGTGATGCATACCAAGACAGGTGAGATCTACGCCATGTCTGCGGTGCGTCGTGGTGAGGATGGTGTCTACTCAAACAACGCCGGCAACCTCGCGGCAGTCGAGGCACACGAACCTGGTTCGGTGGCGAAGGTCTTCAGTGTTGCTGCCGCAATTGAGGAAGGAAAAGTTACTCCGCAGTCGACCTTCTTGGTTCCCGGCAAACAGGTCTTCAACCAGGGCACCCAGTGGGAACAAGAAATCAAGGATGCGTATCCGCACCCCACGGAGCAAATGACGGTGCGCAAGATTCTCGTTGACTCCTCCAACCTTGGGACGATTCAGATCTCCCAGACCTTGTCGACCGAGCGCAATCGCCAGTGGCTTTCGGCGTTTGGTTTCGGAGAGAAGACGTCGCTGAGGTTCCCTGGTGAAACCAAGGGTCTGCTGAAGCTCGCCCGCAACTGGCAAGGCACGGAGAAGTTCACGTTCTCCTACGGTTACGGTTACGGCGCTACGCCGATACAACTCGTCTCAGCCGTGAACGTGATTGCGAATGACGGCGTCT
>Ga0208594_1000214_pt1 | contig 16221 bp, 15 predicted proteins | sample LakMenEpi14Sep10_FD_150699 | JGI IMG/M metagenome (GOLD analysis project Ga0208594, IMG submission 150699) | Freshwater microbial communities from Lake Mendota, WI - 14SEP2010 deep hole epilimnion (SPAdes) | ecosystem: Environmental > Aquatic > Freshwater > Lake > Epilimnion/Euphotic zone ...
CCGCGTCATGCTGCACAACGCGATGCACTGCTTGACGACATGTGGTCGTCATTGCCTGCAGCAGTGTTGCCGCGTCGCCCGTGCGACGCCCCAGTGTGAACTAGAGCGCTGGCACCTGCTGCGTAATGCAGTGGATTCCACCACCGCCGTACGCCAAGATTTCCCCCACGTCGAGTCCAACGACCTCACGACCAGGGAACCACTCGCTCATCAGTGCCAACACGTCATCGTCTGCTGCGTGACCACAGACCGGAACGATCACACCGCCGTTGACGACATAGAAATTTCCATACGGCACCACCACACGGCGACCATCAATCTCGGCAAAGGGCAACACAGGAATCTCACGTACCTGCAAACCAGCGTCAATCGCGACGCGCTGATTCGCCGCCATGCGGGCATGATCTGGCTCGTTCGCGTCATCGCATCCCTGCATCACCAGCACATCTGCCGACGCAAATGCAGCGACATTGTCCACATGGCCGTCAGTGCCGTCATCAAGAAACAAGCCATGTGGCAGCCACACAATGCGATCTTGCCCCAACTCGGTGCAGATGCGAGCAGAAATCTGTTCTTTGTCCAGATGCGGGTTGCGATTCTTGTGCAGTAGACACTGCTCCGTCGTGACCATTACCCCCTCACCGTTGGTAGTGATGGATCCCCCTTCCAGCACCATGTCGATGCTTCGACTCGTCTCACCGCGAGAGTGCAGCCACGCTGCAGCAATCTTGGCGTCATTGTCGTACGGAACGTACTTCTCTCCCCAACTGTTGAATCTCCAGCACGTTCCTTCACGTCGCTGACCATCGGTCACATAAATCGGGCCCGTGTCGCGGAACCATGAATCGTCTATCGGTAACGCCACCACCTCGACAGAGTCGCCGCACATTCGGGCAGCCTCGTCAACATCTGCCGAATTGGCAATCATGGTGACTGCTTCAAACCCGGAGATCGTCCGAGCAACCGATGCGTGGGCTCGCCGTGCCTGCGCCATGCGCTGGCCATACAGGTCGACTCGAGTCGGCCAACACATGACCGTACGTTCGTGGCGGGCAAACTCCGCCGGCATTCGCATCATCGGTGAGGTGCCTCAGCCGAGGGCAGAACGAATCGCCGATCGCAGCGCCTCATCATCTGGCGACACCATCGGGCTGAATCGCGCGATGACCTTCCCATCTTTGCCTACGAGGAACTTTTCGAAATTCCAGCGAATGTCGCCCGCATGACCCTCGGCGTCCTTCACAGGTGTCAGCATCGAGTACAGCTCGTGCCGAGAAGCTCCGTTGACATCGACCTTCTCCGTCATCGGGAAGGTGACGCCATAGTTCGTCGAGCAGAAGGTTTCGATTTCTTTCGGCGACCCAGGTTCTTGCGCGCCAAACTGGTTGCACGGCACACCGAGCACGCTGAATCCTTGTGAGCCGAACTCCTTCTGAAGAGCCTCCAGTCCGGTGTACTGCGGCGTCAACCCGCACTTTGACGCAACATTCACGATGAGCACAACCTTGTTGGACACTGCAGCAAGTGCATCGTCGCCACCAGTCAGACCTTTGATTTTCACCGTGAATACCGACATCAGTGTTCCCACTTTCAAGTTTTGTGATTGATAGTTGGAAGGCTACTTCTCTGGCTGCTACACACAATGGGTGCCAAAATCACGATTCGATGCAAAGTATTTCGAGCGCTTCTACGGCGACCGTCCCGTGCGCACGATGAACGAAGTTGGTCACCTCGCAATTGCCGTGCATGAATTGGTGGCATGGTGGGGTGGAGCGATTCGATCCGTGCTCGAAGTTGGTGCAGGACCGGGTGACTGGAGCAACTGGTACCGAGAGTTCCACCCACATGTTCGTGTGGTCTCCGTGGATGTCAGCGAACATGCATGCAAGCAGTACGGTCATCAGCAACGCGATATTGCAACATGGCGGCCGAAGACCACTTTTGATCTCGTCATCTGCATGGATGTGTTGCAGTACCTCGATGACCGAGCCGCAACTGCAGCGATCCGCAATCTCACCTTCGCAACGAAAACGTGCCTCTACTTCGACGCCCTCACCGCGCACGACGCTCGCTACACCGTTGATCGCTCGGCAACCGACCTCGACGCACATCTTCGACCGGGCTCGTGGTATCGCCAGCGCCTGTCACGGGGGTTCGTGCAAGTTGGTGGAGGGTTGTGGGTGCGAAAGGATGCCTCAATCACCCTGCACGAACTAGAACGAACCAGCTAAGTCGCAGATTGCGATACGCCAAGTGGGGCCCGGCGAGACCTGACTATCGTTGCTGGCGATGACCACCATCGACTGGGCTCGTTTGCGGGAGGCCGCTCGCGAGGCCATGCAACATGCGTACGTGCCGTACTCAAAGTTCCGAGTCGGTGCAGCAGGATTGGTGGACGACGGACGCATCGTCACCGGCTGCAACGTGGAGAATGCGTCATACGGTCTCACGCTCTGCGCCGAGTGCGGCATGGTGAGCGAACTTGCGCGGAGCGGCGGCGGTCGACTCATCGCGGTATGCACCTTGGGCAATGATGCGCCAGTCACGCCGTGCGGTCGTTGTCGACAACTGCTCTGGGAACACGGCGGCCCTTCCTTGCTGATTGAGGTCAACGGTGAGCCAAAAAGAATGAGTGAGATGATTCCATATGCGTTTCCCGAAGCATCAACCTTCTCCAATCCAACCGACTGAGTAAGTAATGGGCAAGCTTCTTTCCGAACAACAACTCACCTCATTCCGTACCGACGGTTTCCTCGTCATCCCGGATTTTGTTCCCGCCGAACGCTGTCTTGCCCTGCGCGAGCGAGCGATGGAACTCGCCAAACAGCACGTCCCATCACCTGAACAAGCGACCATCTTCACCGCCGACGGAAAGCCTCAGCATGCGAGTGACGACTACTTTCTCTCGAGCGGTGAGCGAATCCGTTGCTTCTTCGAAAAGGATGCATTCGACGCCAACGGCCACCTGCGCAATGAGGCGCATCTCTCGCTCAACAAACTCGGCCACGCCATGCATGACCTCGACCCAGTATTTGACTCATTCAGCAGAACACCTGAGTTGGCAGCCGTTGCCCATGACATCGGCATGAGTGACCCGCTTCTCCTGCAATCGATGTACATCTTCAAACAAGCGCACATCGGCGGTGAGGTCACCTGCCACACCGATCACACGTACCTTTGGACCGAACCAAGAAGTGTGGTGGGGTTTTGGTTCGCCATTGACGATGCGACTCGGGAGAACGGCTGCATGTGGGCAGTGCCCGGTGGACACCGTCTGCCAGTGCGCAGTAGGTCGCGCCTGAATGATGCGCGCACCACCACCGTGACCGACGTTCTCGATCCAGAGCCATACCCTCTCGACAATCTGGTGAGTCTCGAGGCCAAGCGAGGCACTCTCGTGCTGCTCGATGGGGCGGTTCCCCACCTGTCGGCGGCAAACCTCAGCGACAAACCGCGACATGCGTACACCATCCACGCAATTGACGGTGCTGCAACGTACCTCGACGACAATTGGTTGCAGCGACCAACGCTGCCGCTGCGCGGCTTCTCCGCGAACTGAGAATCGCTCGTGGCAACCTTACGGTTCAGTTTCGGAACAATGGGTTCGGGCAAGAGCACCCTCGCACTTCAGATTCACCACAATCTCTCCAGCCGCGGTCTACGCGGATTGCTGCTGACCAAACTCGATCGTGACGGTGCTCAGGTCACGAGCCGTCTTGGCGTCTCTTCTCCTGCTTACGACATCAGCAGCACCCCGAGCCTGATCGCACTCGCGCGCGAACACATGCCACTCGACTTTCTGGTCTGTGACGAGGTGCAGTTCTATTCCGTTGAACAATGCGATGAACTTTCAGTGATTGTCGATGACTTTGGTATCGACGTGTACTCATTCGGTCTCATCACCGACTTTCGTGGTCTCCTCTTTGACGGCACACGCCGGATGCTGGAGATTGCCGATCAACGCACAGAGATGCAGGTAGAGGCACGTTGCTGGTGTGGGGCGCGCGCCACCAACAACGCGCGTCTCGTCAATGACAAGGTCGTGTTTGAAGGTGAGACCGTCGTCGTCGGCGACACAGCGACCACCCGCAAAGAACCACTGTTCGGTGATGTCGTTCGGTACGAGTTGCTTTGTCGATACCACTATCGACGCGGCCAACTAGCCCCCAACCTGTAGTTCGATACTTCGCGCCGCCCGCACCTGCTACTTGTTGGCTGCTGCAGTGCGACGCCCGGCAGCGGTGAAGCGCTTCATTCAGCGAGCAGGCGCTCAAACTCTTCGATCCACCCTGGTAACCAGTTCTCGCTGAAGTTCGCATATCGAGCGACGAATGCCTCTCGTGCTTCTTGCACCTCGGGTGTGTTCCACCACGTCGATGGATCACCTCGCAGATCGTTGACGAATCGTGCAGCTTCTGCGCCGGAGTGGTGTAACACGCCTGCACGCACGAGGAGATCAAAGTACGGACGTGCTGACTCTCTCGGGCGAAACACTCTCTGGTCAAAGAAGCAGATGGTGGGAATGTTCATGGCCAGAGTTTCGAGCCACGTAGTGCCGAGATAATTGTGCACTACCAAACTTGCTCGCGATGCGGCTTTCGCGCCAGGTTCGCGAATCTTGTCAATCGTAATGGTGGCTTGGGCACCACTCAGTCGTTCCAACGGAAACGTGGCCGACCCTGACGAACGCATGCGAAGAGTGCTACCGGCAGCAAGACCACGCACAAACGACTCGGTTTCATCTACAGCTCGCTGCACGTGGTGAGGCACGAGGAAGGGCTGAAACCGATAGAAGTAGGAAGTGACTGGCAAACTCATCAGCAAGTAGTGATGGTCTGGCCTGCCAGTGTGCCGTGCGGGCATTGCGGTGGGCAAAGGCCGTACGCGGCGGCCAAGATCGGGGCGATCCCAACCCCAGCTATAAAACACGTCTCCAATCAGGGTGTCATGAAACTCACCAGGATGTTGCTCGTCGATTCCGTTTCCACCACCGTGCTGATGAAAGACAATCTTCGAGCCGAGCAGCTTCTGCTCGTACAGATAGTGACGAAAACTTGTCGATGCCTGATGAGCATTTGCCGAATAACAAATCTTGGCGGTCTCGTCAGCAGCCTTCTTTGCCCACTCCGTCAGTTCATGGTGTTGCTCGAGTACGTCTAGCGGGGCCAAGAGTGCAACCGCCCGACGCAACGTGTTGTCATCCCCGTCGACACTGGAAAACCGTTGTGCAATTCGAAGACGATCTTCGCTCATCACATTCCAAGAGTCGACTTGTGGTCGAACGACTGACTGCCAACGCAGCATCTGGCGCGAACGCACTGCTGCACCAAGCTCCTCTGGGAACGACGTCTTGAGGTAAGGATCAGCGATACGTACCGGAGCCGTTCGCGAACCAAGAAAAGAGAACACGTCTGAACGCATCCGCCGATCTGACGGCCATAGCGCATCAGGTTCGACCGCCATAGTGACTACCGAGTCAGGCTGACCGTAGATCTCTCGATCGCATGCGTGCATCAGCCAAAACGTGTCGACAAACTCCACTCGCTCTCGTGACGGCTCTTTGCCTGTCACCTCAGTGATTACTTCGCACAGTGCATCAACAGCTGCTGGCAAGAGTGCCCGTGAGCGGGAGATTGCCGGTCCGAGCTCGTCTGCGCCGAACTCTTTACCGCTTTGCTGACCTTCCCGAGTCACGACACACTTCCGTCAAGCGCACTTCGAACGATGTTAGAGGCGGTGGTGTCGTGTGTGATACGACCCGTGGCGACAAGGTGGCGCAAGGCCGACAAATCATCAGCAGTGTCAACATCAAACCGCAACGTGGGATATGCGATTTCTCTAGGTGCAGTGCACGCATGGATACGGGCGTCAATCGTGCCGTCAACGACGGCGAGCGTGACATGCTCACGATGACGAGCCGAGAGATTGCTTGTGTGCAGCCTGTCAAGCAGTTTGCGCGAGAGTATCTCAGCCCCGAAACCATCGGCGTAGTCACACGCACCATGTGGTCGATGGTTGAAGGCGTAGTCCACGCCGTGGTCGTGATATTCACGCACAAGTTGATCGATACACGACGGGTCAATGAACGGATTGTCGGCACAGACTCGCACCACGGCTTCTGCCGAATCTCCCTCAATGGCGTGTACGAAGCGGGCTAGAACATCGTCGGTAGGTCCACGTACTACATCTACCTTCAGTCGTCTGCATTCAGCGACCAGACGATCGTCTTGTACTTCTTCGGTGGTCGCGACCACAACACGGTCGAGCAACCTGCTGCGTTGAACGCGAGTGACGACCCACTCCAGCAGCGAATGACCACCGAGATCTGCCAGCATCTTCTCCGGGAAGCGTTGCGATCCAAGCCGTGCCTGAATGACGGCGACTGTACGGGTCATGCCTCGTTCAAGTCTGACCACTGCAGCACATCATCTGCAGTGAGCGCGCGGCGTGTTGTACGACCAATGACAACGTCCCACGAGAGAGGACTAATTCCCGTACCGGGTCGCTTGTAGGTGATGTCCGACTCTGTGATTCGATGCCCAGCGGCCAAGTCACGAGCCACCACGATGCTGCGACGTGCATTATGTCGTGCGATCTCTTCACTCGGCAGCGGTGCCTTGCTTCGCGAGCCCAGTAGCGGCTTGATTCGCGAGACTTCGGCGCGAAAGCCTCGGAGGTGCTCGCTCGTCATCGCGTGGTAGTGGTCGTTGCCCTGCAACGAGGTGTCGTGCGTGAAATGCTTCTCCAAGATCACAGCGCCAAGCAACCATGCCGCCACGAGCGACGGCAATCCATCTTTCGGCACCGTGTGATCGGAGTAGCCCATCACACATTCGGGGTATCGCTTGGCGAGATCACTCAACATCCAAAGATTGGCGTTCTCGTCGGCCGTCGGATAGTTGAGGATGCAATGCAGCAGTGAGATGTCTTGTGCACCCGCAGCTCGAAGTGTGGCAAGTGCCCCATCAATCTCTTCAACGGTCGATGCTCCTACCGACAATACGACCGGCTTCTTCGTGCGCGCCACACGACGTAGAAGAGGCGTGTTCGTGAGATCGGCAGACGCCACTTTGAAGAACGGCACCAGCGGTGCAAGTAAGTCGACGGCAGCGTCATCGAACGGCGTCGACACGAAATCAATGCCGATTTTCTTGCTGTGCTCGGCGAGGGCCTGATATTCAGCAGGCCCAAAGGTGTCATATTTCTTGAACAACTCGAACTGGCTGAGTGTCGGTTCTTTCGTGGTGTCCCAATAAGCCGGTGAGTGCCGAGATGCAAGCGTGTCGGCCTTGTAGGTCTGGAACTTCGCCGCGTCTGCCCCACCCTCTTTCGCCAACTCAATCAGCCGTTTGGCGAGCGGCAATGATCCCTCGTGGTTGACACCAATTTCCGCTATCACGTACGGTTCGCTGTTTGCATCAATAACTCGCGATCCAAGTCGGATGCTTGGCAAACTCATGCGTCCCGCCCCTTGTGCTTTTCATTGAGACGATGTTCATGTCGCTGCATCTCGTCGGTGTCGTTGGTGATGTTGTTCTCGTGACGGCGGTAGCGATACAGCGGCAGCGGAACGTGATGAATGGAGTAGCGGTCGAGGAACCGCACTCGAAGATCGCGATCCTCGTGTCGCAAAAACGACTCGTCATAGAGACCGATATCAATCAGTTGATCGGTGCGAAACATGATGCCGCAGGCGATTGGGTCTTTCATGGCGTCACAACGAGCAAGCACTTCCTCACGATCGTCGACGAGTAGATAGTCACAGGCGACTGCATCAAACGAGGGATTTTCTGCAAGAAAGAGATACAGGACGTCGAGGAATGCCGCATTGACGTAATCGTCGGCATCGACACGCACGACGAACTTCGAGTGGGTGGTCGTAATCGCCCGGTTCAAGCTGGCGGGCAGGCCGATGTTCTTGTCATTTCGAATGATTCGGACATCTTTGGCGAATGTCTCGAGGATGGCGTGGGTTCGGTCGGTGGAGCCATCGTCAACCACGACGATCTCGAATTGCTGCCGAGGAAATCGTTGGGCTAGCAGTGAGCGAAGACAGCGACCGATGTAACGCTCTTCGTTGTGGGCCGCCACGATGACAGACACCAAAGTGCTCGACGACATGGTGTTTATCCAACCACCGACTGAATCGCTACACGCATCTTCGCCGGAGTCGACTCGTCCATCTTCACGGTGATTGGTAGCGATACGCATCGCGACAGGCGAGCTGATGTCGCAGGGAACGCCTTAGACAAATCGCCGTGCTTCGCCACGAGTTCGGGCATGTGGGACCACGTTCCAGCAAAATGCCAAGTGACGGCTTCTGGGAGGATCTTGGTCGACAAGCCAGCCGCGACGAGTGCTGTGCGTATGTCGCGCGCTACCTGCGCGGAGTCGGTTTCGAACACCAGTGCATCGGCAGTCTCATGCGAGCCCGCGGGCACATCGCGCGCAATCACGTGAGGAAGGTCAGCAATCGCACGCCACAGGGCGTCGCGGTTCCCTCGCTGGCGACGAACAACGTCATCAAGCTTCTTCAACTGCGCAAGACCAACAGCGCCCTGTAACTCGTTCATGCGGTAGTTGAAGCCACTACCAGAACGAGTGTCTTCCCACCGCGGCACCGAGGGGTTGTTCTCGTGTCCGTGGTCGTGCCACGCGGCTGCTCGCTCGTAGTCGCGCTTCTCGCGAAAGACGATCATGCCGCCCTCGCCCGTCGTCATGGTCTTGGCGAAATCAAAACTGTAGGTGCCCATCCGACCCCAGGTTCCGAGCGCGCGGCCGTCGAGCGAACCGCCACAGCCCCACGCCGCATCTTCGATGAGCACCAGATGGTGTCGATCGCAGATCGCAGAAATCTCCCGGAGACGTGCTGGGGTGCCGAGCATGTGTACCGCGATCACGGCACGGGTTTGTGGCGTGATTCGTCGTTCAAGATCAACTGGGTCCATGTTGAGAGTGGCGTCAACTTCGCAGCAGACGGGCACGGCACGCGCTTCAATGATTGCCTCAGCGGTGGCAACAAAGGTGAAGCTCTGCGTGATGACTTCGTCCCCAGGCTGCAGATCAAGCGCGGCAAGGGCCACACGCAGCGCAGCCGTACCGGATGTAACGGCAAGCGCATGAGGCACCTTCATGTAGGCAGCGAAGGCTGTCTCAAACTCGCGCACTTTGTAACAGTCGTTGCGCAGCGCATCAAAACCGTGGCGAAAGAGCACGCCACCTCGAGCGAAGATGTCGTTGATCTCCGCTTGTTCTTCGGCGCCGATGACCTCAAAACCCGGCACGCCTACATCCTCCGGAAGATATCGATAACTCGGTCGTCGGTGAGCACCTTACGAAAGTCTGGTCCGAGAGCGTTGGTGAGCGGCTTGGCGTGCACAACTGTGGAGGCGACCAGGCGTGAAAGTTGATCGTCGCTCAAACCCGAACACACGCCTACGGGTAGCTCGACCTTCTGTTTCTCAAGCATGCTGCGGAACTCGGCGTGCTCCTCTGGATAAAACTCCTCGAGTGCATTGAGTGCGATGCAGTTCGCCACGCAGTGATGCAATCCGAGCACCACGCTCAGACCAGCGGAAAATGGGTGCACAACACCGACGTAACTCGTCGCAATTGCACATCCACCGAGGTACGACGCCACCATCAGTCGTTCGCGGGCTTCATCGCTCATCATGTCGTCAGCAAGAAACACCTGTCGGCACAGGTTCACGGTCTCACGCGAGTACGCATCTCCCACCGCGTTACGGTACGAACCAGCAAGTGCCTCAATGCAGTGGATGTAGGCATCCATACCTGTATAGAAGTACTGATTTCGCGGTACGGTCGCGGTGAGATCAGGGTCGAGCACCATCTGGTCGTACACCGTGTAGTCACTGTTCATGCCGAGCTTTAGTCCGGTCTTCGTGTTCGTCATCACACAGGTGCGGGTCGCCTCAGCGCCAGTGCCAGAGATGGTTGGAACCGCGATCTTGTGCACTCCCGGAACTTTCACCAGATCCCAGCCCTGATAGTCGGCGGCGCTCCCGTTGTTCGTGAGCAGGTTCGCGACGGCCTTTGCGGTGTCCATGGTCGTGCCACCACCGAAACCGACGATGGTCGCTGGCATCCCGCCTGCCGCCCGTCGAATGTCGTCAGTGATGGCGTCGATTCCGTCGGTAGTTGGTTCATCAACCACATCGACGAACCGAACAACGTCAGTGGCTCGCGCCTGCAATCGCTCAACGATGTCGGGGCGACTGCGGAAGTAGCCGTCCACGAGGTACACAACCTTTGCGTTCTCTCCCGCAGACGCGCGTCGTGCATTCACGAACTCTGGCAAGCGATCAAGCGAGCCACGCCCGACAGTAAACCCGCTCACGTTGCGCACCACTTTGATGCCGGTGTCGAGGATTGACGTACTCATGGCGTGGTGTTGAGGGGTGAAAGCCGACACCTAATGGTTTCATTCTACGACCCAGGCTCAGCAGGGCCGTGTTGCACATGATGCCTGCACCACGGTGCGTTGGGATGAGAACTACTGTGATTTCGTGTCTGAACTCACCGGCCCCTTTGACACCGCAAAGCTGCCGCGTATTGCTCCGGGTTCGGTAACGGTCACGATCGCCCGCACCGTCAAGCCAGGACGCTCTGCCGAGTTCACTTCGTGGTCAGAGGCAATGTTGAAGACCGTACAGGCTGCACCAGGTTGTCTTGGCGCCACGATGTTGCATCCTGGAAAGCAATCAGACGAGTACCACATCGTCTTTCGATTCGTTGATGCTCTTCACTTGCGCCAATGGGAACGATCTGCTGAACGCAATCAGCTTCTTGCGCAGTCTGACGATTTGGTTCAGTCTGAGCGCGTGACGGTCACTGCGGGTGACGAAGAGTTCTTTTCGGCCCAAGCACAGGTAGCACCACACAAAACCAAGTTCGGGAGTTTTCTCTCCGAGGTTGCCTGGGTCTATCCGCTTGCCCTCGGATTCACGATTGTTCTCGGACCCGCATTGAGTTCGCTGTCAGTGTTCTTGCGAGCTCTCATCTTCACCGCGCTCATTGGTCTCACATCGCGACTCGCAATCGCACCATTCAGGGTTCGTTGGCATCGTCGAAGGATGCTGCCGCAAAACCAACGAGTGCAGAAATGAGCCTGCAGTGGTGGCGGGGGAAGGATTTGAACCTTCGACCTTCAGGTTATGAGCCTGACGAGCTACCGGACTGCTCTACCCCGCGTCGGGTTCACTCAGCCTACCGCCGTGAGTCTCAATCGTTACCGGGCGGATTCACGACTTGGGAGTCTCCAAGGTTGCGGGTTGCCTCAGTGAAGGGTGCATGATGTTCGGCCGAAGGAACAAAGAGATCGCCACGCACATTCAGGCGATGCAAAGTGAGCTCGCTGCGCTGCGAGCAGAACTCGTGCGACGAGGCACGGAGATTGATGCCGTTCACCTCGACATTCAGGTGCTGACGAATCGACTTGGCGGTGTTGATGACCGCGTCACCCAGATGACCACCGCGATTACCAATCAGATACACGAACTCGATGCTGACATCGAAAAATTGGCTGCAACGGCCGACGCTGCAAGTGCAGAGACTGTCAACGAATTGCGTGCAAACCAAGTTCGTATTGCCAACGAACAGGCGCGCTATGCCATCGCGTTACGGCAGGATCTCGCCGAACTCGCCGAATTACTTCGCCGCAACCGCGCCTGACCGGCACGCAGCCGGCTAGGCGAGGAGCATCAGCCGCCGACTTGCGAAATTGCCTGGCGCAGCAACTCACGTGCTTGTGCCAACTTCAACTGATATGTCGCAAAGTCAGGCGGATTCTGCGCAAGTGCAGCATTCGCTTCGTCGAAGAGCGCGTCGGCTCGGACCAACAACTCTGACGGTGTGAGAGTGGAAGTGTCCACCGCAGGCAACGTCGATGTCGTTGGTGTTGTACCGCCCGATGTACCAGTTGATGGTTCGGTTGTGGTGTCCTCTGGTGCGACGGAACCGTCATTGACACGTTCACCGAGATCTTGGTTGAATCCGGGCACCAGCTGCGCGACACCCTCACTCAGGCTGTCGGTCATGACAACACGGTTGTTGTACGACACCAGAAACTTGCGGACGAAGATTTGCTTGGCGGTTGGATCGTCTGGACGAACGAAGAGTGGCCGCACATACATGAGCCCGCGCTGCACCGGCACCATCTGAAGATCGCCGAAAATCACTCGCGAACCTCGTTGGTCAAGCAAGGTGATCTGCTGCGCAATTACTGGGTCGCTACCGAATTCCGCAGCAACCGTGGCCGGGCCTTCGGGTAACGGGTCACCAAGCTCAAAAACCTGGATCTTGCCGTACGACTTCGGATCGCTCGACACCACCATCAACGCTCGCAACTCTTTGCGTGCGTTATCTGCCGAGAACGGGACGAACGGCCTCAACATTGAGAACGTCGGTTCGCCAAGACCGTCACCGCCGTGGAACATCGTGTAATACGGCTCAAAGCGCAACACGCTCGCATCACTCACATCAATGCTGTCGATTCCTGAGGCTCCAGTTGCCCCGACGACGCCGCCAATTGCCTGGGGCTCGGTTGGTGGAGCCTGGGCGACGCTCCATGCTGCGTCGCGGTTGAAGAACAGAGTCGCGTCTTCGAACTGGTATCGACCGTAGACGTTGGTCTGCACTCGGAAGAGATCTTCTGGATATCGGAAATGACTCACGAGGTCAGGAGAGGCCTCACTCACATCGGTGAAGAGGTCAGGGAAGGCACTTGACCACGCACGAATGATTGGATCGTTCTGGTCAATGACGTAGAACGTGACATCACCTGTGAAGGCATCGACGACCACCTTCACGCTGTTGCGCGCGTAGTTGAAAATGGTGTTGAGTCCGCTACCCGGGGTGAGCTGATCAACGTTCGCCTGCTGCGCGTAGGGGTACCGGTCGCTAATGGTGTACGCGTCAAGCACCCATTGCACGGTGCCGTCGACCACTACTGGATACGGGTCTGCGTCATACCGCAAGAATGGGGCGAGTCGAGCCGCGCGATCGGTGACGTTGCGGTCATGCAGGATCCGCGACTGTGAGTTGATGAGGCCTGAACCAAAGAGGTTGTACTCGCCGTACTCCACCGCATACGCAATGCGACGCAAGGTGGACGACAGCTGCACTCCGCCGGTCGTGGGCTCTGTCGTGACGCTGCCGACGCACGGCTGCTCGGCCTGTTCTGTCTTCACCAAACCGTACTGGTCGATGCCTTCCCCGAAATACAACTCGGGTCGTGTGACACCGAGATCCACGTAGACCGGTCGACCATCTTCAGTCGTCGTGCTGGCAGGGGCGGCGATGATTCCACAGCCATGCGTGTACAGAAGATGTCTCGACACCCACGTGCGGTTTGGGATACCTGCCGAGTTGAGTTCACGAGCTGACACCATCACTTGCTGGAGACGACCGTCAATCTCGTAACGGTCAACGTCTAGATCGCGTACCGCATAGAACGACGTCTGTCCTTCGTCAAGGATGAAGCGGTCTCGCATCTGAATGGGGTCGAGTTGTCGTACGTTGCGCAGCGGGGCGGGGTCTTGATTCAACGCCGATGCCGAGAGCGGCTGCACTTCAAGTTGACTACGAGAAATGTCACCGAGTCCCATCGCTGTCTTAGTTGCTTCGATGTTTCGATCAATGAAAGGCAACTCGCGAGTGCTCACGTTTGGTTGCACGATGAAACGCTGCACGATGGCTGGATACACACCGCCAGCCGTGACGGCGATGACGACCCACAAGACCGTCGCGAGAACCGGCAGACGCCATCCACGCTGACGGAAGTTGGCAAGAAACAGCACAGCCACCGCGAGTGACACCAAGATCATCAGTTGGGTTGCCGGCAGCTGCGCATTTACGTCGGTGTAGGTGGCACCTTGCACGACGCTGCGAGTGGATCGGGTGAGGTTGTAGCGGGAGAACCAATAGTCGACGGCGCGCACGATGGACAGCACGGCGAACAAGACGCTGAGATGCACCTTCGCAAGCGGTGTGACCTTGCGGCCCTGGATCTGCAGGCGGATTCCACCGTTCAGCGCGTGCACACCCGCCGTGACGAGCGTGACCATAATCAGCGCGGCGAACGACCAGTCCACGACGAACTCAATGAACGGAAGCCTCATCATGTAGAAGCTCACGTCTTGGGTAAAGAGCGGGTCGGTCACACCGAACGGCACGCTGTTGCGGAAGAGCAGCCAGTCCTGCCACTGGGCTGCAGCTGGTGAACCGATCAAGAAACCCAACAACAACGCCACGATGATGCGGAAGGCCCAGGCTCGACCGGCCGTGAGTTGGCGATACCCAGCGAGTGCTCGTTCTTGTGGTGTCGTTGGCACCACATCCGGGCGAATGCGGTCGGCGACCCACATGTTGAGTGCGAGCACCAGGGCAAAGGCCAGCGTGAACACGGTTGCCAACCCGAGGCGTGTCAGGAGCACGCCCCAGAACACGTCGGTGCGACCCAACGACTGATGCCACAACACATCGATATAGAAGGAAGCGATGCTGCGACCCGATGCGACGATGGCGACGAGTCCGATCAGTACCGCCGACAACACGATTCGGCTACGGCGGGGCCGACGGAATGTGAACCCACCTCCTCCAGGGAACGACGGACGACGAGGGAGGTCACCAGGCATGCGCATGACGCGGAAGGCTACTTGTCGAGCGGCACGACGAGACAACGACATCCGGCATGTGCCAGAGGTCGGTCATGTCCCGTCGGAAACGCATCGCCGCGACGCACTCGACCAGCGAGCGCATTGTCTTCGGCATCCGCACAAGCTGGACCGTTGGGATCAACCGCCCAACACACATGCGACGACGTTTCGCAACCAACGAACAATCCACGGGCGTAGGCCAGATGTGCGACATCGACGACGATGGCGTCAAGACGCTGCGCCTTCCATTCGGCGAACTCACTGCGAGCACTCTTGAGAAGTTCGTCACGATCGCCGGACGATTGTTCGATTGCGCCTGCAAGTCGCTCGTGCAGGGGGCGAATGAGGTCATTCACGATGAATGCGGTGACCGCCTCGAGCAGTCCTCCCCCCATGACGCCCTTCAGTACGTCGGAGCGACGCGAGTCCGAAAGTGAACGTGCCCCGTCGACGGCGATACTGATGACGTCCTCGCGTAGCGCATCGACAAAACGTTGCGCGTGATCGTTGACGTTGGGAAGCATGGCATCCAGCGTGAGCGCAGAACGCTTCGTGCCGACATGTGTGAGCACGGCGTTTTCGTCGTCGGCCATCGTTCGCTTAGCTGCTCGCTTCATCTTCTCCAATACCGCCTCAATCACTTCAGCACGGCGTTGGAAAATCGACGAGTCAACGGGTCGCGGACGAACCGCTTTGTTCTCAACGTCATCTGTCGTGCGTGGCGGCTTGGCCTTGCTTGCACTCTCAGCGAGTTCGTGTTCGGTCTCTGTGGCGACACGCTGCGCGCTCGACGAGCGAAGTCGCTCGAAGATTTCGTCAACTCGGTTCGTCACCACCGAGGTAACAGGCGCTTCGGGTTGAGCTTCCACCCGCTCGAACACCGGATGCTCAGGTGATCGTGATTGCGTGGTTGATGGTGACGTCGAGTGAGCTGTTGGGGCTGTTTCTACCTCAGAGGCTTTTCTTCGCTGTCGATCGAAGATGCTGACAACTGGAGCAATCCGTTCCTGCGACTGCGGCTCAGATGGCGTGACTTCGGATGGCGTGATTTCGGTCTGCTCAGGTTCATGTGACGATGTTTCTGCTGCCTGCCTATCAATCGTCGAAGACTCGAGTGGGTGCTGCTCTTCGGCAGAGCTCTCGGCTGTTGGTTCCACCATCTCGTCTGACTCCGACACATTCGTCATCTCTGACTGCACCGGTGGAGCAATGTCGATTACTGGAGTTGATGCGTCTTCGACCGCGCTACTTGCGGTGCCGAGTTCGTCTTCATACTGTTTTGCGTCAAAAATCGGCGTATCGCTCTTGCTGGTTGGACGGGGCGGGGGTGGCGCATCCGGTGGTACGAGCGGTGGCACGATGCCGGTTTCGCGAAGTGCGTCGTCAAACTCCACCAGGTCGCCAACCACGTCGGTCGCCGCATGTCGCGCTCGCTCGAAAGCCGAGAGTAGTCGTTCGCGCTCGTGCACGAGGCGCTCGAGTTCGCGGCGGGCTTCGTCGGTTCGTTTGCCAAGATCGGCGAGCACACGTTCGCGGTAAGCGCGTA
>Ga0208594_1000220_pt1 | contig 16118 bp, 20 predicted proteins | sample LakMenEpi14Sep10_FD_150699 | JGI IMG/M metagenome (GOLD analysis project Ga0208594, IMG submission 150699) | Freshwater microbial communities from Lake Mendota, WI - 14SEP2010 deep hole epilimnion (SPAdes) | ecosystem: Environmental > Aquatic > Freshwater > Lake > Epilimnion/Euphotic zone ...
AGGCTAATCCAGGCTCAGATCCGCCCAAAATTGTTCACTCTGAGCAAATTACGACTTTAGTCACGCTTTCGGGGCTCGTTACCCAGAGTCTCCTTAGCATCAAGACACGTGTCAATGACAGATTGGGGAAGAAAAACTAATTTGTTTTTGCTAAATCGACCTTTGTTTCCAACTACTTCAAGAAAGTTCTCGAGAAGCTTACTGCCTCCTCTTAAATCAATAAGAGGTAGAGGGATGTATCCCTTGGTGACGTGCAGTCCATAATGACTTCGAGCAATCCAATCATTCGACGAAATCCAGTCCGTTTGTGTAATCCACTGAACCTTGGTTCCAACTGCTATAGAAAGGAAGTAGCAAACTTCATTTACTAACTCAATGTCGGAATTTAATGAACTACTTGCTTCTAATTCGAGATCTGCTGTTGGTAGAACATCGCGTGTGGCACTCAGTCGCTTAAGGTTCATTAAACTTTCATCAATTCCTTTTATGGCAATACGCCTCCCGAAAAAAAAGGAATGAAAGACTGTGGCTTATGCCAGCTAGATTAACAAGAATAAATGTGCGTCTAGAACATGAGAGTTCAGAAGATCGTGAAACTCTTAGGTTGGCCTTAAGCGCTAGGCATGTCCCTTTAACCGGCCTTGTAGTGGGCAGATATGAGGTCTCATAGATATTGAGTAGAGTCTCGAAATCTAGCCCATCATGAGTAAGTCCAGAAAATGAACTAATTTCGCTTTCGTCGATGACAACATCCCATAAAACCTCTTCACTTTCACAGAGAAGAATAACTTTGCCATTTTCAGACTGTGAAGCTACAAATCTGCATTTAACTTGTTGCTCCGTTGAAAGAGTTAAGATGCCTTTTCCTCTGTAGGTCTCTAAAGGGACTCCGTAGTGATTGAGATCGCCTTCAGTAAACATGCTGCAAAGTAACCTTTCTGTGTATGTGTATAACGCTGGCCATCACCTGCCCGCGGAGAGCCGATGGTTCGGGATCTCTTTCGGTTCAAGAATCTGCAGGGGGCGGGTCAGGTGCATGGCCGGGTTGGAAAGTGCTCTTTGCCCTCAGCGGAAACCGTTCAGGATGGCGGATAGTGTCTACTGATAAGTCGACATCAATATCTGGCCAATACAAATGCTCAGGGGTCGGCCTCAAAACATTGAGAATCTGCAGGATCGTTGCCGATTTAAACCAGGGAAACTCTGAATACGGAAGAGCCAGCTCTTCGTCATCAACGAGAATCCAGACGCAGTGTCCAGAAACATTGGTGACCTCAGCCATTAAAGTGGTTGTTCCAGGCATCGATGATCTCCTGTTGGCGAGCCGTAGCCAAGCGTTCTGCTTCTTTCACCCTGGATGAGCTTAGCCCGATATTGCGAGCCAGCTCAACGGTGGGGCTGAGCCAGAACTTCGCCTCACCATCAGGATGACTGACATGGACGTGGGGGCGACTTTCCTCGCGAGAAAAGAAGAAGAAACGAAATTCGCCTTCCTTGAAGACGGTTGGGGACAACTCACTTTCTCAATCTGCCTCTCAGCATAGCCACGGCGGCAAGAGCTGTTCGCATCTTTCCAACGCTGAATGGGCGGGTCCGGTATGCGCTGCAGGCTCCCCTGCCTTGTCAGTATAAGACTCCTGATCTTCACGAGCCAACTTCTTCAGATCCATTTCAGCGTCTTGGATCTCCACGGATCGCTCTGGCTGCGCGCAGTTCATAGGTGGGTCCGGTATCCGGATGACCATCTGGATGGATAGAGGCAACCAGGCAGTGGCTGTCCATGCTGAGTTGAACCTGTCTGAACGTGTCTTCTTCGGCATCATCGATTGTTCAAACTGGGCGGCCAGCTGGCGGAGTGCGCTCGAAACCAGCTGCGCCGGATCCATGGATCAATCGGAGCCGCGCATCAAGCAGCTGCATCCCTGCTCCGGGATTTCAGGCCTGTGGCACTGGTCACACTCCCAGGACCGGAGGAGTACCGCCATAGCGGCAGACGTGTCTCCGCTGGGCTGAGGCCGTATCAGATGCAGGGAATGTATGCCCAGATCTCCTCCAGCTCCAGGCGTAGGCCCGGCAGCGCGTCGCCGCCCTCCAGCACCTCCGCCGATTCGATGTGCTGGGGTTCCCCACCCGGCAGCCAGAGTTCCACGGCCCGCTGCTCGGGGAACAGTAGCCAGCCCAGCTGGGCACCGTTGGCCAGGTAAGCGGCCAGCTTGCGGCGCAGGGCCTCAGATCCCCAGGGCCCCCCATCCGAGGGGCTCACCAGTTCCACCACCAACTCGGGACAGAGGGGCGAAAGCCAGTGGAGCTGTCGAACACCTCCCAGCCGCCCTGACGATCTGCCCATGTCTGCAGACGGGTGAGCAGGCGGGTGTTTCGGCGACCCGTGTCGCCTCCGGTGGGGGTCATGGAGATCAGCTGGCCATCGGCCGCCAGTTCAAGCACTGCTTCTGGGTTGGCCTCGCACACCAGGGCGAACTGCTCCACCGTGAGTCGCAGCGTGGGCGGCAGCAAAAGAGCGGCCACAGGCCCATGGGGCGGAGTGTGGGCCTGGCCCTCGATGAGGGAGGAGGCGATGGTCATCTCCCCGGCAGCGGCGGGTTTTCAATCGAGGCAGAACAGAGGAATCGGCTCAACTGCCAACCGAGGCACGTCAGTTCACACCAACTAGATTTGATCAATTGCCCTGCGTCGCCCGTGCCCCTCGCCCCCGCACCCTCGCCTCCGGCACTCGATCCAGACCAGGCCCGCCTGCTGCTCAAGGCCCTGGCCGATCCGATCCGCCTGCAGGTGATCGAGGCCCTGGGCGGCGGCGAGCGCTGTGTGTGCGAGCTCACCGAGGAGCTGGCCCTGGCCCAGTCGAAGCTGTCGTTTCACCTCAAGGTGCTCCGGGAGGCGGGCCTGCTGGCCGATCGCCAGAGCGGCCGCTGGGTGTATTACCGGCTGCAGCCCGAGGCCCTCGAACGCCTGCGGGGCTGGCTGGCGCAGCTGGCCGCGGGCTGCACCACCCCCGCCCACCCCTGCTGCTGAGCCCTACCCCAGAACCCGAACCCGAATGGGAATCTTTGAGCGCTTTCTGAGCCTGTGGGTGGGGCTGGCGATCGTGGCCGGTGTGGCCCTGGGGGCCCTGTTTCCCGGTGCGGCGGCCGCGATCGAGGCCCTGCAGGTGGCCCGGATCAACCTGCCGATCGCCCTGCTGATCTGGGGGATGATCTACCCGATGATGCTGGCGGTGGACTTCGGCTCGATCACCGCCAGCCCCCAGGCAATCCTGCGCCGCCAGCCCAAAGGGCTGATCGTCACGGTGGCGGTGAACTGGCTGATCAAGCCGCTCACGATGACGGCCATCGCCTGGCTGTTCATCCGTGGCCTGTTCGCCGCCTGGATTCCGGCGGAACTCGGCGACCAGTACATCGCCGGCATGATCCTGCTGGGGGTGGCCCCCTGCACGGCCATGGTGTTCGTATGGAGCCGCCTCAGCGCCGGCGACCCCAACTACACCCTGGTGCAGGTGGCGATCAACGATCTGATCATGGTGTTCGCCTTCGCGCCGATCGCCGCCCTGCTGCTGGGGGTGAGCGATGTGCTCGTGCCCTGGGACACCCTGGTGACGGCGGTGGGCCTGTTCGTGGTGGTGCCCCTGGCGGCCGGCTGGCTCACCCGCGTGCTGCTGCGCAGCCCGGGCCGGATCGAGCGCCTGGAGGCGCGGCTCAAGCCGCTGGCGATCGTGAGCCTGATCGCCACCGTGCTGCTGCTGTTCCTGGTGCAGGCCGGCGCGATCCTGGCCAACCCTGTGGCCATCGTGCTGATCGCCATCCCGCTGATCGTTCAGACCTACCTGATCTTCTGGATCACGGCCCAGTGGATGCGGCTCTGGCGACAGCCCCATGCGATCGCCGCCCCCGGCGCCATGATCGGAGCCTCCAACTTCTTCGAGCTGGCGGTGGCGGTGGCCATCAGCCTGTTTGGCCTCAATTCCGGCGCCGCCCTGGCCACAGTGGTGGGGGTGCTGGTGGAGGTGCCGGTGATGCTCTCGCTGGTGGCGATCGCCAATCGCAACCGGCGGCTGTTCCCGGCTGCCTAACGCCTCCTTGCTCCGGCCGGCCGCTGGGGGCCCCGGACGGCCGCTTCACCGCCGCAGCGCTGCCAGCTGCTGAGCATGGCGTTGAGCTCCTGGTGCAGCTCCTGAAGATCGGCAATCCGCTGCTCGATCTCCCCGGCTTTGCCGCGGATCGTGGCCTGCAGGTTGTCGCAGGTGCACACCCCCGAGCGGCGCGCTTCCAGCACGGCGGCGATCGTGGCCAGGGGGATGTCGAGGGCCCGCAGGGTGCGGATCAGGGCCAGCTCGCCGTACACCGACCCATCGAACAGGCGGTAGCGCCCCTCGCTGCGCCCCGAGGGCTGCAGCAGTCCCTGGTCGCAATAGAAGCGGATCGTCTTCACCGAAACGCCTGAACGCGCGGCCACCGCACCGATCTTTTCAAGCTCCTGGGCTGGCAGCTCTGCTAGCCGTTGCCCAGCCACTTGACTCTCCACCAAGGGGAGACCCCATCGTAGGAACACTGACAGCTGGTCCCCCATGCGCTCGTTCGCCGCATCGCTCGTGCTGGCCGGCCTCTGGGCTGCCCCGGTCCTGGCCCAGGGCGATCCGCACCGGCACCACCAGCATCACAACCAACACCAGCACCATCAGGCCGCCCCTGCCGCAGCTCCCCACAGCCAGGACGACGGCAGCCACGCCAGCCACAGCCATGACGTCGGGCCGGCCGGCGCCACCTACGACCTGCGCTGGCTCGACGCGATGACGGCGCACCACAGCGGCGCCCTGCGGATGAGCGAGTTCGTGCTCAACATCGGCTCCCCCGGCGTCGGCGCCCTGGCCAATGGCATCTGGCGCGAGCAGGCCCGCGAGATCAAGGCGATGGGCCAGTGGCGCAAGGCCTGGTATCCCGAGGCGCCGGTGTACCCCGTGGCCCTCAGGCCCGGCGGCGATCCCAACACCATGGCCGGTCTGGAGCGCATGAGCGCGGCCCAGATCCAGGCGATGCAGATGATGGGTTCCACCCCCACCAAAGACAACAGGGTGGTGTGGTTTCTCGAGGGGATGATCGCCCACCACGGCGGTGCCCTGGAGATGGCCCACGACGCCCTGGGCAAGAGCACCAATCCCACCGTGCGCCGGCTGGCGCGGGAGATCATCGTGGCCCAGCGCGCCGAAATCATCGAGCTGCGCCGCATGCTCCGCCTGGAGGGATTGAGCAAGCCGGAGTACGGCCAATACGACGCGCTCTTTCGGTTCTGACTCCGCCGGTTCTGCTTCGTTTGTTGCCAACCTCCCAACCGCCGATGCACCTCTTCTCGACGGCCAGCCGCATGACCTGGATCGCCCTGGCGCTCGCGGCGGCCGCACCGCTGGCCAGCCACGCCCATCCCAAGGGGCTGTAAGACAGCCAGCAGCAGGCGGAGCAGCGCGCCAAGGAGCTCGGCTGCACGGGCACCCACCAGAACAACGGCAAGTGGATGTCCTGCAGCAACGAGGCGACCCTGCACCAGCACCTGCGTCACCACTGATCCCACCCCGGCCTCGCCATGGCTCTGCTGCCCAAAACCCACTGGCGCCAACTGCACCGCTGGGTGGTGCCGATCGCGGCGGCGCCGCTGCTGCTCACGGCGGCCACCGGCTCGCTCTACAGCCTGCTGCTGGAGCGGGGCATCGATGCCTTCTGGTTGCTCAGGATTCACGCCGGCCGCTTTGGCCCGCTGAATCTGCAGCCTTACTACTCAGGGTTGCTGGGGCTGTTCACGTTGGTGGTGATTGGCTCCGGCCTGGCCCTGCTGCTTTCAGGCCGCAAGGCCAAGGCCTGAGTGCGGATTAGCGACCGGCGAGCATCACCGCGCCCATGGCGGCCATGATCAGATTCTCCGCGAAGCTCACCACACCGAGCGGTGTTTTGGAGTTGCCGCCCACGCAGGCGCAATTGAGCGCCAGGTGATCGATGAACACGGCCTTGCCCACCGACACCATGCCCATGGCACCGAGCCACACAGCCACGGCTCCCACCAGCTGGGCAGCAGCGGTGGGCTCAGGTTGGAACAGCACCCCGAGGCCCACCAGCAGCTCGATCCCGGGGTAGAGGCGACCCCAGGGCCGCCAACGCTGGCTGAGCAGGTCGTACTTGCGGAAGCTGGCGGCGAAGGCCTGCACATCCATCAGCTTGAGCATGGCCAGCAGGCAGATGGCAAACCCCATGAAGCCGCCCACGCCGGCTGCCAGCACCAGGCTCATCAGGCCGGCGGTGAGGAACACGGCCACCACTGGCGCGTAGGAGAGATCAGCCGCTTCCGGCCGTACGCCCAGCCGCCCTGCCAGATCCCTGTACCCACCGATCCGCCCATCCCCAGCGAAGACCTGTGGCGTGGTGGCCACACCATGGGCCGCCTTGAAGGCCTCCACCTCCTCGGCGCTGGTGAGGCGATGGTCCTCAAAAGGGATCCGCCGTTCCTGCAGCAACCGCACCGCCCGCAACCCCCAGGGGCAGGCGTGGTCCGGCAAATCCATCCGGTAGAGCCTGACAGCATCGAGGGCGTGGGAGGCCACGGCAGACGAGAAGGAAACGACATCCCTCCAATGTGACGTCTCCAGTTAATGGAGAGTCAAGCTGCTCAAGAAGCTTCCAGAGTCCCAGCCAGGGCCCAGCTGTCAAGCAAGGGAGACACAGGCATCCACTCCGCACGCTCCATAACCTCTGCACATTCGATGCACGACCCAGGCGGTCGGGGCCGATGGGTTCAGCGCTGTCACTGTGGAAAGCCTGCGGGCCGGTGGCCCTGCCCCTGCTGCTCCTCTCCCTGGCCGTGTTCACCGTGGTGTTCGAACGGGGCTGGTTCTGGGGGCGCTGGTGGTGGCGGGAGCGCCGCCCGCGGGCCGAACTGCTGCAGCAGCTGGAGGCCTGCCCATCACCCCAGGCCAGGGCGGCCCTGCTCTGCCGCCAGCAGCGGCTGATGGCCTGGGGTGAGCCGCTGCTGCAGGCCACCCAGATCCTCGCCCCCCTGCTGGGCCTGGTGGGCACCACCGCCGGACTGATGGCGGTGCTGCGCAGCCTGGGCAACCAGTTGCTGCTGCCCCCCGGCGCGCCGCTGGCAGGCTATGCCGACGTGCTGCTGCCCACCCTGCTCAGCCTGCAGCTGGCCCTGCTGGCCACCGCCGTGTTGCTGCTCAACCAGGGGCTGCGCCAGTGGCAGCTCGGGGTGCTGCGGCGCCAGGGCAGCCAGCAGCCATGACCATGTCGGGTCCTCTGAACAGCGCCGCGCTGCTCGTGCCCCTGGTGGGCAGCACCCTGGTGGTGTGCACCGCTACCGCCGCCCTGCCGGCCCTGCTGCTCAGCCAGCCCAGCCCCCGGGAGCGGCCCAGGCCGCCCCAGGCCCCGGCTCTGGAGCAGGTGGTGGCCCGGGGCTCCGGCGGGCGCTGGTATCTGAACCAGCAGCCGATTGCACCAGAGCGGCTGGCCAGGCTGCTGGGCGAAGCCAAAGTGAACGGCGGCGGCGAGGTGGTGCTGGTGGTGAGCCGCTCGCTGCGCCTGGCCGAAGTGAGTGAGAGCCTGGCCTGGCTGCGCCGGGCGTCCCCCCTGCCGGTGCGGCTGGCGCCGCCCCTCGAGCGATGAGCCGACTGGTCACCGCCTCCTTTGCCGCGACCCAGGGCCTGGCCTGGGCAAGCCTGGCCACGGCCCTGTGCGGCCTGGCCCTGGGGCTCCTGCTCCTGCCCCAGCGCCTGCTGCAGCAGCCGCTCCACCAGGGCGTGGTGACCCTGCACCTGGGCCCAGGCAACCAGCTATGGCTCTGGCACCAGCCCGTGAGCCGCCGCGAGCTCAGCCCGTTTCTGCAGGCGGCGGCCCGGCGGCGGCCAGGCAGCCGCCTGCGGGTGGTGCCGGATCCCCAGGTCTCCTTGGGAGACCTGCAAGACCTGCTCCACCAGCTCGAGGGGGGGCCACTGCCCCTGGAGCTGCAATTGCCGGCAGCCCGCTGATGCCGAACCTGTACCGCCATCGCCTGCTGCCGGCCCTGGGCGCGGCCCTGCTCAGCCAGGTCGTCCTGATCTCCCTGCTGCGACCCTCCCCCTCCAGCAGCACAGGCCGGCCCACACCCTCCAGCCAGCCGAACAAACCAGCCGATGACACCCCCGAACTGCTGAGCCTGAGCCGCAATCTCCTGCAGGGCTCCGCCACCCCGAACCCCGGGCTCAGCCAGCTGCTCGCCCTGCCCCTGCCGCCACCCCCGGAGCTCGCCCCAACCCCGCCACCTCCCACACCAGAGTCCACACCCAAGTCCAAGCCCAAACCCCAGGTCACCAGTGCGCCGGTGCCTCCGCCGGCCCCCAGCAAAGCCCCCAAGCCGAGCCCCCAGCCCAGCGCCCCCAAGCCGGCCGCGTCGGCGCCCTTGCCCGGCGATCTGCCCGCCCAGCCAGCCCAGGCCCTGGAGCTGGCCAAAGCGATCGCCGCAGGCCGGCAGACCCTGCCTGCGGAAGGGGCCAGCCCGGCCCAGGTGGCACTCCAGCGTCGCCAGTGGTGGCTCTCCGCCCAGGACAGCGACCAGCTGCAACGGGCCTGGGATCAGGCCGAGGTGGCTGAAGCCCCCGACCCCTGGGGCGCCCTGCCGGCCGGGGTCCAGCTGCGCCGGGTGGAGCGCCAGGCCCTGGGCCCCCTCGCCGCCGGTGATGCCCGCGGGCGCTCCCTGCTCAGCCGCGAGCAGATCACCCTGCTGTGGGGATCCGGAGCCCAGCTGTGGCTGTTGCGCCTTCCCGTATCCGGCGGTTGAACACCTGGCAACTCGCCAAACAGCCTTCTGGCCAAACAGCTCTCTGGCCAAACAGCCGTCTCGCCAAACAGGCGTCTCGCGCAACTGCTGACCCGCTCGCAACGGAAAATCAGTTCACGGCTGAAAACCAGTTCACAGCTGAAAACCCGTGCGCAACTGAAAACCAGTGAGCACCTGCTAACCGTTTCTTAAACCGAAGCCTACCGGGCCTTTGCCTGTCTCCTGGCACACCTTCATAGGGTTCATGGGCAGAACAGATCCCTGACTGTCATGGTGTTCACACCCGCTCTTGAAGCCAACTACCGCGACAGCTTCAGGGATCTGCTGGAAACAAGTTATGAGAAACGAAGCCTCGTACATCTGAGCGCCGGCAGCACCGTGCCCCTGCTCAAGAAATCCGTGTGGCTGGTGGTGCGGGGGATGGTGAGGCTGAGCGCCATCTCCATGCAGGGGGATGAACTGCTGCTCGGCCTGGCCGGCCCGAATGAGCCCTTCGGCGACCCCCTCACCAACGTGCAGGCCTATGAGGCCCGCAGCATGGTGGACAGCGACCTGCTCTGCATCAGCTGCGAGGAGATGGCGGAATCCCCCCATCTGGCGATTGCCGTGCTCCAGGGCATGGCGGCCCGCTATCGACAGAGCGAGGCCATGCTGGCCCTGCTCGGCCTGCGCCGCATCGAGGAGCGGGTGCGCGGCTTCCTTGAACTGCTGGCCAACGACTATGGCGTGCCCTGCGACCAGGGCCTGCGGCTGAACGTGAAACTCACCCACCAGGATCTGGCCAGCGCCCTCAGCACCACCCGCGTCACCGTGACCCGGGTGCTGGGCAGCCTGCGCGACGAAGGCTGGCTTCAGATCGACGCCCAACGCCGTCTGGTGATCAGCCACCAGCCCCTGCGCCGTCGATGAGCCAACCGCAGCGCACGCTGCGGTTGCTGCTGATCGAGATCCGGCCTGGCCAGTGCGAGGCCCTGCAGGCAGCCCTCAGGGAGGGCGGTTTTGTGGTGAAGGCACACCCGGCGGCAGCGGCCATGCAGCAACAGATGATGCAGCGCAGCACCTGGGACCTGGTGATTGCCAGTGGCGATCCGGCCGCTGCCGAGATCCTCGCCCTCTGCGCCCAGCGACGCGGCCAATGCAAGGGCGGCCCCCTGCTGGTGCTGGGCAGCTCCAGCCACCAGGACCAGCTGGCGGGCTCGAGCAGCGGTGAAGCCGCCCGGGTGCTGGCCCTGGAGGCCGGCGCCGACGATGTGCTGCTACAGCCCTGCGGCCAGGCGGAGTGCCTGGCCCGCTGCCGGGCCCTGGTGCGCCGGCACCAGGTGAACCGTCCCGCCACCACCGTGCTCAGCCACGGGCCGATCGAGATGGTGGTGGAGGAGCATCTGGTGCGCCGCAACGGCGAACCGGTGGCCCTCTCCCCCCGGGAATTCCGGCTCCTGCAGTTCCTGCTGGAGCACCAGGGCCGGATCTGGCACCGGGAAGAACTGCTCAGCCGGGTGTGGGGCGAACTGGAGGCGCTCGACTTCGATCCCAAGACCGTGGATGTGCACATCCATTGGCTGCGGCTGAAGCTGGAGGCCGATCCGGCCCACCCCACCCTGATCACCACCGTGCGGGGCAGGGGGTACTGCCTTGGCTGACCCTGGCGGCTTCTGGCTTCAGGCCACCACCGGCGAGAATGGAGCGATGCAAACCCGGCTGCTGGTCGTCGAGGACGACGAAACGATCCGCGAAACCATTCGCGACTCCCTGGAGCTGGAGGGTTTTGAGGTCACCGCCTGCGGCAACGGCCGCGATGCCCTGCAGTCGATCCAGCGGGCCCCCGAGGGCAGCGGTTTCGCCCTGGTGGTGCTCGACCTGATGCTGCCGGGGCTGGGGGGCCTGGATGTGTGCCGCCAGCTGCGCGCCGCCCAGAACCAGACGCCGATCCTGGTGGTGAGCGCCCGTGACAGCGAGACCGACCGGGTGCTCGGGCTGGAAGTGGGGGCCGACGACTACCTGATCAAGCCCTTCGGCATGCGCGAACTGGTGGCCCGCTGCCGGGCCCTGCTGCGCCGCACCGCCACCGCCACGGCCAGCAGCAAGGTGCTGGAGCACGACAACCTGCGCCTGTTCCAGGATGAATGCCGCGTCACCCGCGACGGCATCGAGGTGAACCTCTCCCCCAAGGAATACCGGCTGCTGGAACTGTTCATGGCCCATCCGCGCCGGGTGTGGAGCCGCGACAAACTGCTCGAACAGGTGTGGGGTGTGGACTATTTCGGCGACAGCAAGACCGTGGATGTGCACATCCGCTGGCTGCGGGAGAAGCTCGAGCGCAACCCCTCAGCCCCCGAGCACCTGATCACGGTGCGGGGCTTCGGCTACCGCTTCGGTTGAGGCGGGTCGGATGCTGATCTCCCCTCGCCAGATCTGGCGCTGGTGGCAGCGGCGCGGCAACCGCGGCGGCACCCTGCCCAGCTCCCGCCAGCTGCTGAGCTGGATGGACTCCTCGCCGGTGGGCTGGATCCTGCTCGACCGCAGCAACCGCATCCGCCACCTCAACCCCCGCGCCGAGCGCATCCTGGGCTGGGAGAGCAGCCGCCCCTCCCATGGCCACAGCCTGGCGGAGGTGTGCGACGACCCCAACCTGGCCAGCAGCATCGGTCTGGCCCGCCGCCAGGACAGACCACAGCGGCTGGAGTGGCCGTTCCAGCAGCGGGACTACGACGTGATGGTGGTGCCGGGCCTGGATGGCTGGCTGGGGGTACAGCTGCAGAGCCGCCGCTCCCTGGAGGCCCAGCTGCAGCAGCAGGAGCGCTGGGTGAGCGATGTGGCCCATGAACTGAAAACGCCGCTCACCGCCCTGCTGCTGGTGGGCGACAGCCTGGCGGCCCAGGTGAATCCCCAGAACGAGCGCCTGGTGGAACGGCTGCAGCGGGAGCTGCTGCGCCTGCAGGAGCTGGTGGGGGATCTGCTCGAGCTCTCACGGCTGGAGAACACCCTGCCCGGGCGTGGCCTGAAGTTGGCTCCCCTGGAGCTGGGCCAGCTGCTGGAGCAGGTGTGGGCCGGGCTGCGCCCCCTGGCGGAACAGCGCCAGATCAGCCTGGTGCTGCAGCAGCGCCAGCCCCTGCCGATCGAGGCCGATCAATCCAGGCTGCATCGCGCCCTGCTCAACCTGCTCGACAACGCGGTGCGCTACAGCCCCGACGGCGACGCGGTGGAGGTGTCGCTCAGCAGCCGGGGGGGCTGGTGCCTGGTGAGCGTGCGCGACCACGGACCCGGCCTGAGCGAGCAGGACCTCACCCACCTGTTCGAGCGCTTCTACCGCGGTGACCCCTCGCGGGTGCGCAGCCAACGCAGTGGCAGCGGGCTGGGCCTGGCGATCGTGCAGCAGATCGCCGTGACCCACGGCGGCAGGATTCAGGCCGGCAACCACCCCGAGGGCGGGGCGTTGATGGAACTGATCCTGCCGCTGGGTCAACCCCAGGGCAGCTGAAGGGGGGCGCTCAGTTGACCCGCACCTCCACCACCCGGCCACCGAGGCGGCCCACACGCTGCAGCGCCTCGTTCATGCGGGTGATCGGCACCCGGATCACGGTTTCGGCCGTGCGCGAATAGGCGTTGTTGGCCACGCCCGTCACCAGGATGGTGACCAGGCGGGAGCCGCTGGCCTGGGTGGCGCGGCTGCCGGCCATCACCGGCAGGCCACCCACCCGGTCGGTGCGGTCGCTGTTGAACACGGCCACCGGCTGCCCCAGGTCGCCTTCGTAGAGGCTCGAGGTCACGGCGGAGCGGAAGAAGGCGGGCCCGGAGCTGGGGGGATTCACCGCGATCGCCCGGTTGGTGTGCACCACCTTGTTCAGACGGGACTGCACGCCCGCCGCATCGCCCTTCACCGAGGCCGCCGCCCCCCGGGCCAGCTGCATCAGCCAGGAGAACTGCCGGCCCTCCTGCCCCTTGGAGTAATCCCAGCCGTGGATGTAGGGCACCACGTCCTGGCCGAAACGCTTCTGGTATTCAGCACTGTCGACGTAGGAATCAATTTCGGCGTCCACCCCCTGCTCCTGCAGGATGGTGAAGTGGTGCAGCATCTCCTCACTGTTCTGGGGAGCCCGGCCCAGCAGATGCTTGAAGTTGAGCTCAATGAAGCGGTAGGGATTGCAGTTCTCGAAGAACTTCTGCTTGTACAGCCCGCTCTTGGCCACCTGGCGCACCAGTTCCCGCACGGTGAGATCCCCATTGCGGAAGAGGGATTCCAGCCCCTCCAGCCGCTCGCTCTTCATCACGTACTGATTGCCCAGCACCTGTTGATACACGGCACGGATGATGGTGTCGCGGTCCTCGGCGGAGGCGTGCGACCAGTTTTCCTTGTTGCGGGCGTTGGCGAAACGTTCAATGCCAAGAACTGGAGCTTTGAGCAGAGCCATGGGTGAACCGGCAGGGAGGAGAAGGCGCCTGTTGCGGGCGCGCAGGCGACCGTAAGGGCGTTCTCCAGGGCGCAGACCCCGGATTCACTGAAATTTTCGATTGATGTGAAGAGGCTTGAAGCAGGCGACCCCGCCGAGGCTCTCTAGCCTCAACACAATCCCCACCTCGACCATGCACTTCTGGGCGCCTGAGATCGATCCGTCCCATCCCATGGAGTGCACCCAGCCGGAGCGCTACGCCATCGTGCGCACCGACAACGGTCACTACCTGGCGGTGCAGGGGGGTGATCAGGCGGTCACCGAAGTGGGCCAGGCCAGGGATGCCCATCTGTTCCACACCCATGAGGCGGCCCTGCGGGCGGCCCAGGAGCTGAACCACACCGGCCGCGGGCCCGTGGATGTGGTGAAGATCGAATGGGAACCCCAGGCCGGCTGAGCCTGCTGCCCCAGACCCTCCAGCCCGGGGATGCAGCCGGGGGCACGATCCCTAGGCTGGTGCCGCTCCGGCGAACCGCCATGACGATCTACGCCGACAACAGCCTCAGCATCGGCCGCACCCCCCTGGTGCAGCTGCAGCGGCTGACGCGGGGTTGTCAGGCCCGGGTGCTGGCCAAGATCGAGGGCCGCAACCCCGCCTACTCGGTGAAGTGCCGCATCGGCGCGGCCATGATCTGGCAGGCCGAACAGGAGGGGCTGCTGGGGCCCGGCAAGGAACTGATCGAGCCCACCAGCGGCAACACCGGTATCGCCCTGGCCTTTGTGGCGGCGTCCAAGGGGATTCCCCTCACCCTCACCATGCCGGAGACGATGAGCATCGAGCGGCGCAAGCTGCTCACCGCCTATGGAGCCCGGCTGCTGCTCACCGAGGGCCGCATGGGCATGCCGGGGGCGATCAGCGCGGCCCACGACCTGGCCGCCTCCGATCCAGAGCGCTACGTGCTGCTCCAGCAGTTCGCCAACCCGGCCAATCCCCAGATCCATCACGACACCACCGGCCCGGAAATCTGGGAAGACACCGGCGGTCAGGTGGACGTACTGGTGGCCGGCGTGGGCACCGGCGGCACGATCACCGGCGTGAGCCGCTACATCAAGACCACCCTGGGAAAACCGCTGCAGTCGGTGGCGGTGGAGCCGACGAACAGCCCGGTGATCACCCAGACCCTGGCCGGGGCGGAACTCAAGCCAGGGCCCCACAAGATTCAGGGCATCGGCGCCGGTTTCGTGCCGACCAACCTCGATCTGGCGATGGTGGACCGGGTGGAGACCGTGGGCGACGAGGAGGCGGTGACGACGGCGCGGCGGCTGATGAAAGAGGAAGGCATCCTGGCCGGCATCTCCTGTGGGGCCGCCACCGCCGCCGCCCTGCGTCTGGCCGCCGACCCCGCCTACGCCGGCAAAACCATCGTGGTGGTGCTGCCCGACTCCGGCGAGCGCTACCTCAGTTCGGTGCTGTTCGAAGGGATGTTCGACGCCAGCGGCCTGGCGCTGGTGTGACCAGGCCGGAGATGCAGCTCAACCGCCGCCGCCTGCTCGGCCTGGGGGGCAGCACCGCCGCCGCCCTGCTGCTGGCAAGAGGTGGGCTGCGGGCCGAGGCCGGCCAGGCCCCCACCCTGACGGTCGCCGCCGCCATCCCGCGGGGAGATCAGCGCATCGTGCTGATCAGCGATCTCAATGCCAGCTATGGGTCCACCAGCTACATCCCCCAGGTGCACCAGGGGGTGGCCCTGGTGCGCCAGCTCAAGGCCGACCTGGTGCTCTGCGCCGGCGATATGGTGGCCGGCCAGAAGCTGGGCCTCGCCGCCACCCAACTTGATGCCATGTGGGCAGCCTTCGAGCGGCAGGTGCTGTTGCCGATCCGCGCCGCCGGCGAGCCCTTCGCGCCCGCCATGGGCAACCACGATGCTTCCAGCAGCCGGGGCGCCCAGGGCTACACCTTCGCCCTCGACCGGGAGCGGGCGGCCCGCTTCTGGCGCGCGCGCCAGGCCAGCCTGGGCCTGACGCTGGTGGAGGCCAGCCGCTTTCCCTTCCGCTACAGCCTGCGCCAGGGCGACCTGTTCGCCGTGGTGATCGACGCCTCGTCGGCAGGGGTGCCGGCCGAGGACTGGAGCTGGGCCGAGGCCCAGCTGGCCTCAGCCGCCGCCCGGGAGGCCCGGCTGCGGCTGGTGATGGGCCACCTTCCGCCCTACGGCGTAGGGCAGGGGCGCGACCGCCCCGGAGAAGTGCTACACAAGCCGGAACGGCTGCTGGGGCTGATGCAGCGCCAGGGGGTGCACCTCTATGTGAGCGGCCATCAGCACGCCTGGTACCCCAGCCGGGTGGCAGGCGTGAACCTGCTCAGCCTGGGGGCGATGGGCAGCGGGCCCCGGCGCCTGCTGCAGGGCGAGCTGCCGCCGCTGCAGACCCTCACCGTGCTCGACCTGTTCCGCGGGCGGCAGCAGCTGGTGGAGACCACCGTGGAGCTGAACGGGCTGCGGGTGCTGCCGGTGACAGCCCTGCCCCCCCAGCTCCAAACGAGCACCGGGCCAGTGCTGCCACGCCGCGATGGAGTGGTGGCACTCCCCCGGACAGCGCCGATGGCCTGAAGAGCGCTGATAATCGTTATTATTCCGAAAGATGACCCCTCTTCGGGGGTGCCAGCGACCTGTGGGAGGTGTGCCCTTGCCGTCCGTTCATTCCCTGCTGCTGGCCATGGCCGGCACCGGCCTGGTCGCTCCAACTGCCGGGAGCGCAGCGGAGCTCAATCTCGGTGCCGTTCAGCGCTACGCCGCCGCTTCCCAAGGCACCGAGCAGGTCACCAGGGTGTCCCAGTTCTCCGACGTGCGCCCCACCGACTGGGCCTACCAGGCCCTCTCCAACCTGGTGGAGCGCTACGGCTGCGTGGCCGGCTACCCCGACGGC
>Ga0208594_1000227_pt1 | contig 15721 bp, 7 predicted proteins | sample LakMenEpi14Sep10_FD_150699 | JGI IMG/M metagenome (GOLD analysis project Ga0208594, IMG submission 150699) | Freshwater microbial communities from Lake Mendota, WI - 14SEP2010 deep hole epilimnion (SPAdes) | ecosystem: Environmental > Aquatic > Freshwater > Lake > Epilimnion/Euphotic zone ...
TCCACAGGTATCCTTATTGGTTCAAACCTGTCCCTTGTGGGTAGTGTATAATTACGAAAGACTGATCATACCTGTCTTACGTCACAAATAGATGCCCGAGTAAGAATTATCTTACCTAGACTGTTTAATATATCCCATTCTGTGGTCTTTTAATTATAATGCATACATCAAAAATAACCAATTCTATCCTGCCTTAGGGGCTTATTAATAATGTAGCGTTACATATAATTACTTTGATTATCACTCTGTGAATTGTTTGCAGGAGAAAAAGAATTTGTTACCACTCTCAAATTTTGAAAAGTTGTATCCTTTAATTGCAGGTGGAGTGTAGACCCTTGCTGCCCTTCATCACCTGTCTCCCTTAGGATTAAGAAAATAAAATATTTCACAGCTGTAATGTTAATTGGAAACCCAGCAACTGTCAATCATTATCTTTATGACTGTAAAGAAAAATTATTTTCTAAAATTTTTAATATGATTTTCCCTTTAAAAGTAACGTCATGTTGACCCCTTTATGTAGATGCTCAATAATTCAAATAAATCGCCCAATTCATCAAAAACTTTGCTCAAATCTTAGATGCTATAAAGTTTTATTTATGACGGCAAATTATGTACTTATCTATCTTTTAGATATCATTTATGAAATATTGATTAAAAATGGCGTCTACTCTCAACAAAGCCGAGATGGGTGCACTTGAGGTGTGTATACTTTTAACTTCATTGGGAAGACATATATGAACATTTGTTGTGTATGTATACCTCCATATACATTAATTATGACTGGATATTTTGTTATAGGCAAAAATTTATATACAACCATAGTACCTAATACCGTTTACATATGTACTTGTACATTGGTACCGACAAATTCTTTACATCCAAGATTTGCTATTTATGGCCGCAATTTTTTATAAATGTTTTACCCTTAAGCATACAAAATATCAATAAGGCAGTTTTTGTTAATTTCTCTCATTGAGACTATTACCATGTACATTTTACATATATTGGTAATATGAATATTGTTACCATTTGCAGGAGTGTTTCCAAGTTGTTTTATGGTAAAATATAAAATTGTTGTTACCATTTGCAGGAGTGTATCCAAACCAACGTGGCGCTGTCCAGGGAGCTGGAGGAGGTGAAGCTGCTCGACGTGGCGGAGGTGGTGACCCTCTGCAAGGCCAACTGGGAGTCCATCAGCGACTCTATGTTGGAGATGGTGGAGGATGATAGCCTCACCATCTGCTTGTCCGTGTACACCGGCCTGTCCCTGCTGTGGGGCCTCTTGCGGCTGGTGCACATGCGGTGCACTGGTCCAGCTGGGGGAAGGTTCCCGCCGGATGTAGCCTTCCTGTGGCTAGTTACCGTTACCTCCCACTACATTTGGGACAAATGTACCAAAAGAGACATTAGTGGGGAGGGGGAGGAATCTGTTTCCTCTGCTCAGTCGGATAGGCATGCGCGGATGCGTGCCTGTCTGGAGCGTAACATAAACAATATTAGAGTGGCCAGGGCCCATGTGAACATTCTGCATACTACCACCAGTATGCCGGGGCCCTCTTTTGACCTTTCCACTGTTAATGAGGCAGGGGCCCGCATTAGGCCTCTTTCCATTCATACCATGCCCCCCTATCTACCTGTGGCTACCATACCGCTGACCGACAGGGTGGAGGCATGGGTGGAGGAGTCAGCTGACTCGGGCAGACCTTCTGCTCCTACCAGTGAGCTGCAATCTGACAACGGCTCCACCCTCATTGGGGATGCCCCTGAGGAGGCGGCCTCCAACATCAGCGAGGAGTCCTTTGCCTCTACCGTGCAGGAGGGGGGTACCAGTGACCGTAAGGGGCCTGATTCTGGAACGGGTACCTCTACTCAGGTTAGGTTTGTCAAACTTTTACAATCTCAATTTCCTGGCTTAAATTTCATAAACACTTTTATGAAATATTGTCTTACCAACTAAACACAGCCTGTTACCTCTTAGACTAGCATAAACTCAATAAGGGAAGCAAAAATTTTAGCTCAGCCTTTACAAAACATCAGTTTGACAAATTTAAAAATTATAGAAAGTAACTGTTGGTGGGAAGATCAAGAGGAAGAGGGTGTATGCAAAACATCCTATGCCGCTGCGCAGGCGCAAAAATGTGAGTTTTAAATATTTGTCCATATCCATTTTCAAGTCCATTTTCATGCTTGTTTGTCAACAATTCTTTATCAATGGTTCATGAAATTGGATATTTTATCTACGGGACATTCCAAATAGGGCCCTAGATTCATGTTGATTATTCCTTCTTCTATATATATCAACTTTCCGGCGCCTATTTCTATAATTAACTCCTTTTCGTATACCTAAGCATAAACCACATAAAGCTATAGGAAAAATAATTATTTCTGCAAGTATAGCTATCCAATCTATATGTTCATGAATATCAAAAGTTGCATAGAGATGGTCCCAAAATGCTTTAGACTGCAGGTTGAATATTTGAAGTTGAGATAGCCTACTCTTAAGAATACTCTTAGATTTGGGCGTAGTAAGCGCTGGAAAAGTTAACTCAAATGTGAGTCCTTTTACAATTACTTCTTTATCTGTGTACATAATATAGGGAGCTGGTAAATAAATATCATGTCCCCCTTCTTTTAATGTGAAATTTTCACCCTGTATTAAAAGACCCTCATCTTGCAAACGAATAGCATTTGGTGGGTTTAGATAAGTAAATTGGCACCCTTTGATAATGTTATCTATGTTGTCCATCATTAATCCATCTCTACAAAGAGAAGGAAGTTCCAAATCTGAACAGATAGGTGCCTTTTCATCCACCCAAATGAGATCCGAAGTGCAATTAACAAGTTTAATTACAGTTGAATTTATGTCCTTAACAAAGTGAGTTTTCTCAGATTCGCCCTTTAAGCCTATTCCCTCATAAGCTATTGGCACCATATGTGTCATTTCTTTGAATTCAGTAGGAACCCCAATATCCAATTCAGCAATAAAACCCTCAGATATTGGTGAAGTTGAGATAACGTTAATTTTCTCAAATTCATGACCATTTCCCGTTAAACAAGAAGACATTTCGATTTTGCCCTTTAAGCTATCTGGGAACCGCAGACTTTCTAAAGTATCCAATTCTCCAATAACATTTGCAATTTGATGTACCCAATCAGCACATATACTATTGAATGCCGTTATGAAATTTGCTAGAGCTCCCATTTTTACAGTGTCAGCCTTCATTGCTGCCTCTGTGGTAACCCCTGATAATTCCATAGACTTCCCCTGTAGATACTTAACCCCTTCCACCAGTGCACTTTTATCTAACATTGAATATTTAAATATGCAACTAGATGCAGTTTTAGCAGTTTTGCTAGGATCGGTTAATGAATATAACTGTGTATACAGTTTGGCAAGTGTTTTTAAATTGTTACTCCCTGGCTCCAAAGCATTTTCATATTTAGTTTTCAACGTGCTTCCTTCAGCAAAATAGGGTAAAGCTTTATATACTCCTATCATATCTTCTAAAGTCTGAATTTTTGCTTTGGCATCTAATAAACTTATTTCAGTGGTTGCTTGTAAACTGACACGTACACCTTTCAATTTTGTTTCAACAAATAAAGATGATTTTTCAGCCAGAAATGTAAAGCCATTGCAAAAATATAAATTGATGCAAAGAATACCTATGATAAGTTTTGCTAGTTGCAGGGGCTTCTTTTCTCCTCCCAGACTTGGCATTCTGCGAAGAGAAATAAAAAGCTTTTCAATACAAATTATGTATAATTAGAGCCTGGAAGTACCAATACTACTCTTGCCCCTCTGTCATAATGATAATAATTACAACCTTTTCATAATTATATACATATTTTTAGGAGACTGAGGGCAAGGAGAAAGACTCTGGTTAGATGTGGCAAGTGGAGAAGCGACCTTTGGCCTCTACCTACCTACATTCTAAAATAGGTGAATTTCTAATCCTTTGTTAGAAACCTGCAGAATAGATATCTGCTAGACGCCCAAGTAGATCCGACTGTGACTTATACTTTTGGCACTTTTGTCTGTCAGAGACTGGGACAATCCATGGGTGTATGTACATACTCAAATTCAACAACATACAGAACATTCTTCGATGATACTCGCGAGTACACTGTTTCTTTTCATTGAAAAGTGGTTCCACTGACCAACTGGTATGATTGTACACTGTATTTTCGTCCCTGTATTCAGACTGCATGAGTACACTTCCTACAGCTAATCCCAACATTTGGCCCAGCTGCGTACCTATTTTCTCCCAGTACTCATGGTACCTTTTACCTTTAGCATAATCATTCCCCCCATCACCTTCCTGTACTCGATATGGGGGAATCAGAAGAATAATAGGCCCATCATACTCTCTCTGTACCTGTGCTAGCGAACTTACAACTAGGTGCATTTGGGTTGGCAAGCTCTCAGTGGACAGATAATCATACCTAAACTCTACTAGAATAGGCATGGTACAACTCTTTGGCAAAATGGCAATCCTTTCTCGCACAGCATCAGCAATTCCTGTCCTATTCTTATCAAATGACAGCTGATCCTGATTTGTGATACCTAGGTTCAAAAACATTGGCACAGCTCTTCCATAGAACAACAGCATTGCATCTGTACCTACAACCATGGCAGCATAACCTTTGATATCCAACGGGTTGTTTTTCAAACGGCTGACGTCATAGGGACCATAGCTGGCTTCACACTCAGTAGGCAGTAACTTTTGAACATGTCCTACTTTGCACTTGGGACATTCCTGATCTATAAAAGTGGCTTGTATACCAAAAATTTCTTCCTCACTCAACCTTTTGGGTACAATGGACAACCTGCTCCTAGCCTCTGACATGTAATCTATCATAATCTCATTGAAAATGTAGCCCATGTTTGTGACCAGAAATCTATGTTCATCCTCTTTTAATGTACATTCACTTTGCATTGCTTTGATAATCCCTTTTCCATACTTTGCCCATTTGTTTGGGGGTGCAGACTCAAGATTTGTATCAAAAACAGCATATTTCTCTTCTAGATGCTGCACATAATTATGAATCATTTCCTTTGTGACAGTGCGGTGGCCTACTTGTTCCTTCTGCTCCAATCGGTCTATCCCCAGAAGTGGGTTACCGAGTGGAGGAGCTGGTTCTGCCATGCCGCTCTCAAAAATCAATCTAAACATAAAATTGAATTAGAGGGTGAACATAAATAAATTTTACTCATTAATGCTTATACTTGACCCGAAAATCTTTCTTGATTACAGGCCTGCTCTACACCTTCTTGTACCTGTGGCTGTACCTGTTCTACTTCCTACTGCTTCTCCAGTTATACCTTCCCCGTGCATTGTGTACATATATGTATATATCACAGCGTTATTGACACGCGAGAGTTAATTGAGGTAGATTTTAAAATGCAGTATTGAAAGAAAAACAAAATTGTACCTGAATTTGTTTACATTGGCAAAAATATTTGATTATTGCAAGAGTTACAAATGCGGTAACCCTCCCTTTATTAAAGAGAAAAAAGGAAAATTAGAAAGGCATGAAAATCCAAATTTTTATTACTATGTGGCGATCTAGCACAGTGGTACAGTGCATGATTTGGACGCTGAGTTCAATGGATCGATTCTACATGGTGGTCTGACACCAAAAATGAGGAAATGGTGGGAAGGGAATGTAACTGCATATACATTGCCGTTACTCTAAAAATCGTGTATCCTCCATTGTGACCACCTTTTATTTATATTTTGTGTAAAAAGAACTGGAAAAATAAAAGTACGAGGATATGAATGTGAGGTAGAAAAATGTATGATATTTGTGTAAGTTTGTTGTCTATCAAAAATACACTGTTTGCCAAATATATAGAAAAGATGTAAATCAGTCTTTTGTTTTCTATTTTGCACTTACTCTGCTAGCTCAGGAAAAAGATCTGGGGTAGGATCTTTGAACGAACAGACCGAATGTAGTACATTGGTACATGCTTGTACATAGTTGCCCATGCCATGAAACTTTGTACGCAATTTGTGCGCATGGTCACCCATTGCCTCTCTGACAAATTCGGGAACCAATTCCTGGAAGGACATGGCACTCTTTGTACCACAATCATAGTAGTTACGCAACCTAGCCTCTATGATTGCCATGTATGAAAGGGACAGTGGTCTCCCGTGTTTTTGAACAACAAAAGCCATATAGCCCCTCCTTTTCATGGGTACCCGTCTCAGGTAGTAGCTTGGCATGGTACTGCTGGTTGTGCAAGGTTCAGCTAACCATACAGCAATTGGACTAGAAAAAACCGTTTTTCGCCAAAAATAGTCACACATACATAGGGACGAAATACCTGGTGACAGTATATCAGCAGTGTTTGTACGCGGATTTTTGAATGCAACTGCTACTGCTGACTCATATGGGTTGAAAAACACAATTTTATAAATACACCTTTTTACAATATGATACGGAATACGAGTTGTTAGACACATTTTCTAGTTAGTACTGAGGGCCAAAGGGAAAATAAATATTTACAAAAAGGTGCAAAAAGGGTTAAATTACTAACAGTCTATCCAATGAGTTGCAAGCGGGTTTTTATTGACACACGTTGCTAGCCTATCGTGTCGCGTGTAGAACAGAGTCTGCATAATCCGGAGATTATCAGATGACAGGTGTCTGATGGCTAATGGGCAATATGGCCTATATCCTTCTGAAAAGGCAGATCTATCATTATGAATGAAAGGCCTAACCTGGGATATGCACGCATAGTCAGAGCTGAGGGGATGGTCATATTTTTCTACTCGAAAGTACTCAAAATTGCTCCCATCCCTACTGCGAATTCGCCTTAAATAGTACTCAAACGAATCTGATTGATATGTGGTTAGACTAATTTGTAACCTTCTGCTACCTATACATAACCTCCACTCTGGGTTACATAGACACAGAATACTTATGCCAGGGAACAGCAGATCCATACAGTAGTTGTTCCCTGGGTTGTAAAACTCAATGCCTCTTGCATCATGCGCATTAAAGAATATTATCCTCCTGGCCTCAGGATGTACCTCTAGATAATTTGGGTGTCTAAAACGGTTCCTGAGATAATCTGACATTTTCCTGAATGTTGCTAGGAGTCTTGGGAGAAATTAACTCGCTTTCTCCCAAACCTAAGTGACATTCCGGGATCATCATTGTCACTGTCAGATTCCTCTGAGTCAGATAAAGGTGTATTAACATCCTTATCTGATTTCTTAAGTATAGGTATTGTAATAGGTTGTAAAGTTGTGTCTTCCACCTCTGTACTACCCATTGTAGTATCTTGGGAATCCAGTACTGCATCATTTGCAATGGGTTGGATACCCGTTTGCAAATTATCATTAAATTTGCTAATATCCCCCGCACTCTCAGTATTATCATCATCAGTATAGTCATCATCAGGTTTAAAAAGTTCTAAAGACGCTGGCAGTTCTAAATTATCATGTTTAGCAAGTGTAGAAAAATCTGTACTTATAAAATCTTTAAAGTCATGTAACAATACTTTAGATACCTCAGGTGGCAAGTTACTAAACTCAGGTGAAAGTGGTTTATATAATTTAAGATCCCCATTACTGTATAATGCTTGGAAACCATCTGCTAACCTACGTACAACAGTTGTGGTAAAACTTGGTTGTATAACCACAAATGGACTGTTACTAAATTTAGTACGTAACACTTGTGATGAACCTTCCACTATACTACGATCAAGCACAAAAACGATATCATTTTTATTAAATTTCTTAGCTGATCTATTTTTGTTTAACCTTTCAATTTGATCCCTTCTTAATTCCGTTATATTTTCTTGTGCAATTGCTGACATCTCTTTAATATCTTTTGAAATTAAATCTATAAGGGTACTGTTATTTTTAATTGAATAATGTGGTGGAGCCAAATTATGTTCCAAAAACATTGTACCTGCATTTTCCCTGCCGAAAACCATTTCAACTGGCTTGAAACCGGTTTTAGGTGAAACAGTGTTATTTAATATTTTACTAATTAGATATGGCAAATATTCCCAGTTAAGGTTGGGTCTTGTGGCTAAGAATTTTCTCAATAATAATTTAACAGTGTGAACCAATCTTTCTAATTGACCCCTACCTTCAGGATGCAAAGCTGCGCTTGAAATAACTTTTATTCCAAAAGCACTCATTGATTCAAGAAAATTAGTAGATCTAAAACATGGTCCATTATCAGCATGAAACTTTTCTACATTAAAATGTTGAAGGATTCCAGAAAGCATTACTCTTGTTACTTCTATGGATGTTTTGGATTTTAAAGGAATTATGCATGTAAAATCTGTTAAAATATCTTGTATAATTAATAAATGTGAATATCCTGCTTGATTATTTAGATTTTCACATAGATCAGCCATGATTTCTTGAAAAGGCCTACTTGGAACTGGGTAGTAACCAGCTGCCTGTTTTCTACTGCTTTTGTAAGAAAGAAAGCATGAATGGCATCTGGACACAAATTGCTTTGTGATAGATGTCATGTTTGGAAAATAATAAGATTGAAGGTCAGCCAACATACGGTTTAACCCTTGATGACCTAACAAATGCGTACAACTCAATAACAGCCCTATCATAGATGGCGGCACAAGAATTCTATAACTTCCCTTTAAGATAAACAATAAGTTTAAGATCAATTTATAATGTACATCCTTACCCTTCTTTGAGGTAGCTTTCTCAATGTACTCAAAGTTTTCAGATGCCAAGCATTTAACATAGACTTCAGTTAGTTCTGATTTCTGTGCTTTAATGATATTTGCTCTTGAGAGTCTCTCTTTAAGAATCTCAAGTGGGGTACTCACTGCTTTAACATTTTCTAATCCTTGTGAAATTGATAATACATGTGAAATTTTTACCTCCGGCTCATTATCATTGACCGTCAAATATTGTGGATTGTTTTCCACAAAGTTTGACCACTCTACCAAAGAAAAATCCAATTTAGGTAGTTTGGAAAAGAAATTTTCAATTTTAATATCTTTCAAACTAAACTTTGGTAAATCCCCTGGTGGCAATCCTTCACGTGTAAGAAAGTCAGCTAAATTTTCACTGGATCTAATAAAATGCAATTTAACCTGAGGGTAATCTGCTACCAATTTGAGGCACCACCTTCGTATTTTAACGCTACTATCATTAACTCTTGATGAGAAAAGATAATATAGGACCCTGCTATCGGTTAGTAATGTTACTTTAACTCCAGATATTAACTTTTGAAAACTGTACAATCCTGTCAAAATTGCAAACACTTCTAGGTCTAGAATACTCCTTGACTCAAAACCTGGTGGTACGCATTTTGCAGTGTAACCAATTATGTTAATCTTTCCCTTTAAACTTTCTATTCTAAATTCTGTATTTTTATTCAAGAAATAAGGAAGGAAAATTTCATAATCATCAACCTGGTATAATCCAACCACTATGGGCGGTTTATTACAGCTTTCATGAAAGTGTATAATTTTGTTGTCTTTGTGCCTTGCTAATGAACTTATCACTATAATAGGCCTATATAAACAAAGTGCAAGAGCATGTACTAAATACAAATTTGGATCTGGACCTACTCTTTCTTCCTTGAAAGCATCTAAATACTCATTGTATTTGTCATAGTTCATACCAAATGTGAAATCTAGTAATTGCTTACTTAAGATACCTTTCTTTAAAGTCTTAATTGCTTGCTCCCTTAAATGTTTAATTGATACAGGCAATGTACAATTATAGATGGCCAAAACAGATAAAACGGACCAGAAAAATGAATTTGGGATTTGTTCTTCCCGATAACCTAAATATTTTTCTGTAGGCGTAATTTTTGGTGGCACAGTACGTACGGCTGATTGTTTAGGCAGTACAATTGGCAATTGTGTATATAATTTGCATGGCATGTATGGCAACTCAAGATCATATAATATTTGGTGGACAGGATCCTCCAAATCAATGTGGACTGGAAGAACCTTTTCTCCTTTCTTACTGACTATTTTCTGAGCTAAAACTGCCCCTAAAACCCCTGAGGAGGTAGCTGCATCAACCCATAAATACTTATCAGCACGCTCATCTATCAAGTTACAATAAAGTGGCTCACTGATTAATAATGATTTTAGTTGTTCAAATGCTTCCTTATGTTTCTCAGTTGGCAAAAATTCTGCTTTGCTAGAAGTTAAAGGAGTTAGAATACTAACTGCTTTAATTACATCTAATGGTATTACTTTTCGAAGGCTATTTACTAATCCCAAAAAGGCTCTCATGGACTTTTTATTTGTAGGAAAAGTATATTCTTGTACTTTACGTATTCTACGCGGATCAGCAATGACAAAATCATGACTAACATACCATCCTAAAAAGCATATCTTAGTTTTTGCAAACTCACATTTGGAGACACTCAATTTTGCCCCATGAAAGTACAACCTTGCTACTGATACCTCTAAATTGGAAAAATGCAACTTCAAACTTTCTTCATAAGTATTCCCAACCTCACTTGTTACTATAATATCATCAAAATATGAGATTGTGTGCGAAAGTACATCCCTTTCTAATTTAACTACATTCTCACTCTCATACACAGGTTCCCCTATCTCATTCAACACAGGTGCATAGTTTAATATCTTATCTATGGCTGTACTAAAATGTGCTGGGCTGTTTGCAGCTCCAGTGGGAAGTGAAATCCATTGAAAAGATCCTGAAGGGGTAAGAAAAGTGGTTAAAGGCCTACTTTCTTCATCTATCCTAAGTCCCAAATAAGCTTGGCGCAAATCAAGTGCACTGTAAAGACTCTTTTTATGCAAAAATTGTAAAGTATGTCCAATTTCTGGAATAACATTTGCAGGTGATTCCAAAAGTTGATTTATTGGTGAAAAATCTACTATCAATCTGCCTAAGCAATTTGGTTTGGCACGTGGCACCAAATACGAAGACATGCCGTACAAATGCGTCCCATTGGGCGCACTTGGACTTCTCATGATATAACCGAATTTGCATAACAAGTCAGTTATATCGTCTAAATGTCTTGCTTCTGTTGGACTAACATGAAAAATACGCCTAGACCTAGGTAACTTTTCCCCTTGCCTCAACCTAAGCTGTGTAAAACCCAGGGTTAAGGAAAGATTTCCTGCATCAAGTGAATGTAATGAAACGATACCTGGATATTTATCTATAAAAATATCTTTGATAAAAGGTTGCAAGTGTGTTGGAAATTTATGTAATTGAACTGCTTCCTGTGGAGTGGAGTATACCATGGTTGGTATATCCAGACCATTAGGTTCTATAATTTTATGTTGTAATTCTGCTAATCCAGTATACTCTGGATTATTGCCAAACAATGTATCAGCGAAATCATCATCATTTATTTCTGCCGTCCCAGATGCTGAACTTATTGAATTTACTGTAAACAATGGAAGTTTAACAATTGAATCCTCATCAAATGCTAAAATTTCTCTTGCTAAAGGGTGATTGGCTACTATTTGTCTAAGATTTTCATTCACATTCCCGTCAATTGGGATTGTGTCATATTTATTGATAATCTCAAATTTCCCATGTATCATTTCATATATGTATGAAGCATTGGTTAAATTCAATATGCAAACGGTAGCTACAAAACAGTTTAAATCACTGTCCCAAGTTACATCTGAACGAGAAGGAATAATGACTACATTGCCTATCCATACTGATGTAATTAGGACAAAATCTGTTCTAATTACAGGTGCCCCACTATCCAAATTTATAAATATATTGTCCATTTCGTACGGCCCTATATTAAACCGCCCTGAACATTGAAATAATTCCCAGTGTTCTTTAAAATATACAGAGGGTGAAAATGGCATAGGTAATTTAAACAATACAGTAGGTATTCGATTATCAGAATCACTAGCATGACAATAACTGATAACTGCTGCCCCTGCTTGTAATAAATTATTTCCTATCAATAACTTAGGTACACCTACAATGTCATTAATAATAAGCACATTAATACAAATACCTAAGTGATTCACATCAAGCTTTATATTACACTCTAGCTGCCCTATAACTTTAATAGGAGTACCGCTAAATGATGTAATTTCTTTAATTACAGGCGTCTTCAACTGAGTACGAATATTAAGCTTTGAAAACAAAGAGTACTGCAATATGCTTACATCTGAACCTGTATCCAAAAGACCTACTATGCGAAATTTGTTAAGATATATAGATATATAAATCTTTTTACAATTTTCGTTTACTGCCAGTGTCTGGTAATGATGTGACTGTGATGTGATAACAAAGGAAGTGGCTGACAAACCTTTATATCCAGCTAAGGCAAAAAGTTTCTCAGTAAGGGATATGGAACTTTCCGTTGGTCTTTTAGGACTAGTGTCAGGTGAACTAAGTGTGTCAGGTGTAGGTGTGCCAGCTGCTAGTCACTTATTAGTGTGGTGGCGAAATGGACCAGTGGACCTGTAGGGACAGAGGTAACTAGGGTGATGAAGTCTAGGTGTAATGCTGGATGGACATATATTACATGTACTTTGTGCAGGTTGGATATTAATAATTGCTCCTGAATCATCAACCATATTCCTGCAACCATCTACAGCAGTATGACTAGTCTTACCACAAAGACTACAGTACCTACGTACTTTCCCCTGCTCGTTCCCCTTTTTATTAAATTTCCCTTTATTGGGGGCACTATTGTTGCCCCTACCATTGCCATTGCCAGTTACCGTACCAGTATTTTGTACTGAATTATGGTACACTACAGCTGTACTACCTTGACTAGTTCCCTGATTACCTGTACCATCTACATTGATAGCATAGGTTGAATAATTTTTATTCCCCCCCTTCTTTTTCTTAGAACCAGAATTGTATGAAGACTTGTTGTTATTTACAACTGCAGCCCCATTTTGCTTAATATCCTGGTCGATTGTAAATCGCATATTCGTAAGAGGCCTAGATAGTTCCATAAAAGTCAAAGCCCGCCTTGCTTTTCCAGATAACTGGTGATATAAATTGGAACATAAATTACGACTAACCGGGGGAAGGCTGCGTATCAAAGCTTGTATAGCTTCATAATCATAGTACGACTTTCTTGTCGGTCCTTGTGGAAGTGAATAAGATGCTCTATCAGCTAAATTCATAATGGTACTCAAATGTTTAGGAAGATCAGTATTTTTGGGAGCCATTAAATTGCTTAATTTAATTTTAGCGGCCTCAGGTGAAATTCTTTTGTCATATTGAAGGGACAAATTAAAATAAATGTTCCCTATTGACTCACCCTGATCTACCCATTGCTGTATTAGCTCATGAGCTCTATGAGAGGTACACATTAATAACATATGTAAAAATTCCTTCTCAGTTAATCTCATTTGAATCTGTGCAGCTTCCATAAGGCTGAAAAACTCATGTAATGGCAAAGAATCATTCCCTGAATGTCCAGAGAATTTGTTCTTGATAGGGAAAATACGCATTGCTTCAATTTTATTTGCATTACTGATCAATTTAGATCGAACTGAAAAATACTTAGGCATATTTTCATTTTCCTGAACACATAAAGACTCAAATTCTCTAGTTAAAATTCTTTGTTCAGTTAATTCAGACACTCTCTTTAATTCTTTGCGTACATGTTGGCGCTCAAGTTCAATTTGGTTGAAGAAAGCTGTACATAAATCTGCTGCATTTAAATTAGACTCAGTTAACCCTGTACGCTGTTGCAATGCAAGGCTGTCTGCAGCCATGTCAAGTAATATTTTGCCAAGGGGATTAGCCCTTGTATATGCCAAATGTTTATTGCGAGATGAAGGGGACTCATGGCCAGAAAAAGAATCATTATCTCTTCCCTCTCTCCTTCTTACTCTACCTCTCTCAGCTCTAACTACGTTCTCACTATCAGAGTCACTTTCCTGTCTCTGTATCTCATCTCCCTCTACATCCCAATTCTCAATAGAAACATTAGGTTCAATAGGATTAATGCCTGAAGGGCCTGCTTGCTCAGTATCTGAATAATTACCCTCAGATGCCCCCGTAATTTTCTCATAAGCTTTCTTCATAATAGATTTACCCTTAGTCTGCCTAGACAAACTCTTAGAGTTACTACGACTACTGCTAACAGAGCTATTACGACTTGAAGACATAGTGAAAGATCTTTAAACAAAGCAGAGTATGAAGTAGTGGATTTGTGAGACAATGGGTTGCTTCAGCTTTTCCTCAGGGAGATAAAGTCTTGGATCAAACCACGTCTCGCCCAATTCCACCACGACAATCAAATTCCTATATCTGATGAGAAATTGATGAATGCAAGTAAATGATTTCAATCAAATAATGCAGTGTTCTATCTTAGTAGAAAATGTACATTGGGATAGATGTTTTCGTCCTAGAGTGTTGATATACAGCACCTCTATATATATTTAATAAGTGAAAAACGAACAAAAACTTTTGCCCCACTCTTTTCTACCCAGGTAAGCTGTCTTCTAAGTCTCAGACCCCTTCCCTCCACATATAGTGAATGTAAGGGTTAAAAGAAGTATAAGAAGCTCACTCAAGTAGAATAAGTGTCTGGCGTAATTTGTTCAAGTGGACAGAAAGTTGGCTATCCCAATATTTAAATAGACACGCAAAATCCTGAGAAATAGGTATTAACAAAGGCACTGATATTTAACTTGACAAGATAAGCTAAACAGATGAGTGAAATATACTTCTTCACTTAAACTATCTTATCTGAGTACTATCACTTCCTTTCCTGCAATCTCTTTCTATCCTTTAGAAACGTTGCAAATTTAATGATGGAAAAATTAAACAATTCTGTGATATGGTTAATTAACCACTGTATAATATATATGTACCTATACTCCTTGTATAGTACTACAGAATTGCGCACTCTGTATAATTGGTATTTGAACTTACAAACCTTATGTAGTATTTACCAACTTTTAAACAGGTACTTTAAATTTTCTATAAATTTACCGGTATAAAAACACAGTAACTTCTCCTCTACCTAGCATATACACGCTATAGAAAATTTACTAAACTGACACGCGTATAATACTCGGGATACTGTAGGTATGGAGGTATTACATGAACAAAAGTATTTAAAATATATACTTGCTCACGCGAGAACAGTTGCCCGATGACTGTCTCTATATTTTGCCCCCTATGTACTTGCAGGTGAATGTGACTGTGGCTACTTAATGCCCCGCCCCTGCTATGTACATAACTACTATAGAGAGGGACACGCGTCCGGAAGTGTGTTAAAGGGACAGTGTTGCGAAAGCAATTATTAGGACACTCGGCTTATCGAATTTAAATGTATAAATATGAAATGTATGAGAAAAGACGATAGGCCCCTCCCCACACTTAAGATTCACAAAAACGATTCCTACACCCAGGAGAGATGTTACATAAACTGTTCTTTTAAATGAAATTTAAAAGTCACGGTGATGCACCAGTAAAGACTTCTTGCCTTTCTTGGTTATGAACACATAAGAAATAAATTTGCGAAAATTGTAAAGATGCAAATTATTTGCAAGGGTAAGTGTAACGAATTCTGCGATCAGATATTGCGGCCGTGCTAATCTAAATACAGATAAAGTGTCTACCCTATATATGTATACCAGAAAGAGCTATCTTTGACACAGAGGTGTAATTATGCAAGATTATTCCACTTTATCAGATGTTATCGATATGGGCCCCTGTAATCTTGTCGTCAAATTATCACCTTTAAATGTTTCCACCGTTCCCCAAGAAAAGAGAGAAGTTAGACG
>Ga0208594_1000231_pt1 | contig 15467 bp, 27 predicted proteins | sample LakMenEpi14Sep10_FD_150699 | JGI IMG/M metagenome (GOLD analysis project Ga0208594, IMG submission 150699) | Freshwater microbial communities from Lake Mendota, WI - 14SEP2010 deep hole epilimnion (SPAdes) | ecosystem: Environmental > Aquatic > Freshwater > Lake > Epilimnion/Euphotic zone ...
ACATAATACTGTAATCCATCCACCAGTGCGTCCGATATTTTCTTCAGATCCACATTCTTGACAAGTGTAGTCACACATATACTCTGCCATGCTGATCATACCTTCTACTACTTCATCAGTATTGTCTGCATAGAATCTAAGACCGCCAAACTTTTCTTTCATCTGTATACAGGTAACTTGTTTAGGCTTTACTTGTTTACCATCTATGTAGCGGCTTACATTATCTATGTAGCTCTGTATAGAACCACACAGCTTATCTATAATAGGAAGCCAACCGTCTGGTACCCCATACCAGTTGACCATCCCAGGGTTTCCTTCGTACTGCTGAAATATCTTAGGATACTTAGCTATCAGTTGTTCTGTTGTGATGGCCATATACCTAGTTCTATAAGTTTTAAACGTATGCGTCTTTCAGTCATAGGGTCAGCTGTATAAGCATTTTCATATTCTAAGAATGCTATTACTTCATCATACTTACCCTGTAAGTCTGCTATACTTGTAGGACAGCTTTTTACTTCTGTAGTTTCCATTAGAGCATGTTTATAAGGTTAATAACATCAGCTTGTGTCTTAGGTCTTTGTACACTAATGGCTCCCTGCTCTTCATCAAAGAGTACTTGAACATCTGAGTTTTTAGTTAACTCTCTAAGTTTCTTTTCTGCAGCTGTCTGACTTGAAAAAGCGGCAACTTCTTTTTCTTTAGTTTCTTTGTTTTCCCATTTGATTAGATAGATAGTCATGGATAACAGTTTTTCATATCCCGGGGATAGTAACGGCCCAGGATGTTTCCGTTATAAGTGTCTTGTCTTAATACGTCTAGCTTTATCTGCCAGGCAACCTCTGCATAGGAGAGGTATTTTTTAGTACAGCATAGCTCTAAGATTACTCTTTTAAATCTTTGCTTGCCATACTTCTGTATATCAGCTAAGAGTTCTTTGGATGAACCATAATAGTCTATCCAGTCGGACTCTTTTACTGTACGCTCGTAGGTCTTACGAGTCTTTGTTGCTTTCTTAATTTTTTGAGATATCTTTTTCTTGCGGATATTACGCAGTACCTTTTTTCCTACATAAGGTTTAAAGGTTACAGTATCTTGTATCAGATAGACGAACCCATGTATTGTTTCATGTTCCGGAAGGTCTTCTATTGTATTAATAGGTTGGTTCTTATATTGCCATGGGTTATACATAGGATAGGATATTAAGCTCTACAAATATAATGTAGAAGAAGACTAGTTCTCCAACATTTTATTCAGAATGGGTACAATTCTTGTGTGTACCACTTTAGCTCCATAGTCTCTGATAGAGTCTGATGGGTCTTTGCTCATAGGTAGAACGGCTGCTTGTACTTCAGGATAGAGTTCTCTATACTTTTCCATTGCTTTAATCCCGGCCTCATCATAGTCAAACATAACCATGACCTTCTTATACTTCTTTAAGTACTCGGTCATAGTTTCTTTGCGTATAAGACTGTTCTCAGAGTCTGGAGCTATGATATCAATGCTTAGCTTAAGACTTTTAAGAGACATTATATCTTTAAGAGAACTGGTAATAAGCAGAAAAGGATGTTCTTTAAGTTGTTCAGAACCTTGGATGTAGTCAGTTACTTTGATAAACTTCTTATCCAGTGTTTTTGGTTGATAGATCTTATAGAGGGTACCGTCTTTTTTAAAATAACCATACAGATAGTTACCACGGATACATAGTTCTTTATCGTCTTTAATCATACAGTATGACTCCAGTGGTGTAACACCATGTTCTGTCAGGAGCTTTGTACCAATGTTAAACTGAGTCCAGAAATATTGATCCTGAGTAGTCCATTGTCTAGCTGTGGTAGAACAGACTTTGTATTTGCTTGCCTGCTTGAATTCCTGCAGGTCATAGCCTCCGTTGTTATGAAGTACAAAGTCGTTATACTTTTCAACAATAAGCTGTCCGGCTTTATGATAAGTCGTTGCATGAAGATCTTTGACTAGATCCACAGCAGAGCCACCTCTTCCTGAAGAAAAGTCTTTATACTTATATACCTTATCCTTATTTAAATAGATGCACATGCTAGGAGTACGTTCCTTTGGATTGAACATACTCTTAATCTTTATGTCATGTCCGTTTAGTTTCTCTTTAAGCTTACAGAAGTGCTCAAAGATCCAGGACACCGGTACATCTTTGACGTCATGTACTAAGTTCTTTGTCTTAAACATACAAACGGTGTTGAATAAAAAATTAGGGGAGTGTAGAAACACCCCCCGTTTATACTCATGCAAAAATTACATAGAGAAGTCGTCTGTAGCTGGTTCAAAGCTGCTTACAGATTTAGTCTGAAGACCTTTGAAGTGCCACTTGTTTGTCTTGTCAAACTTGTCAAGCTTTTGCTCGTCAACTGAACAGAACTTGTATTTTGGAAGAGACAGCTTAACAAGTGTCTTACCATTATATTCTTCTTCTGTACCTTTCAAGAACCAGTATAGATCACCGTTCTTTACTAGATCAAGAGCCTCTTTTACCCACTCATCAATAGAGTTAGCTTTTATTGAATCAAGCTCGTGCTTAAGACCTAATTCTGTTGCAATCAGAGTTAACTTAGACATGATCTCGTTACGAGAGATGTTTGTATTGTTAAACTCATCAGTCCAGGATGTGGCAGCAACACGGGCTGTTTGACCTTTATACTTAGGGCCGTCTGGATTTTCTCTGTCAATTGGCCAACCTTCAAAGTTTTCAAGAGCTGGACCCTCTAAATAGAGTTCCAATACTTTCTTGTCCCCTTTGTTAGAAGTTCTTAACTGACCGCTGGTAATGTGTGCATAAGCTACACCTGGTTGAAATGACTTGGAAGTACCGCCACCTTGCTTTACTTCCTGTCCGTTTGTACTAAACATACGCTGTGTTTTTGAAGTTATTAAATGAGGAAATTAGTTTTCATAGGAATAAATAGACTCTTTAACAAGAGCTAGATCGTTGGGTATCTCAAAGTCTTGAAACATACCCTTTGGACTTTTGCAGGTATTCTCACCGTTGTTTCTTGTCTCAAACACAAAACGGATATTACCGTCTTTATCTTTCTTGACTTTACTAAATAGTACAATAGAGAAAAGACCTTCTAAGCTAAGCTTCTCATCAACCATACGACCAATGGTCTTTGCTTTGAACTTACGTTTACCTTCTAGGTCAGTGGACTCCTCTGCGTGTGTTAGAAAGAATATAGTTAGATCATCTCTTAGATCTTTAGGCATTCTTGCTATACGTGCAAGGTTTGCACCGATCTGAGTAAATTTCTCATAACCTTTCTCGTCACTACGGTCAAAGAATTCAAAGCTTGACATGTACTGAAAGTCATCAATAACAATAGTCTTGATGTCAGGTCGTTTAGAGTTAACATAACCAAGGCATGCTTCTATCTGCTGGGCAGAAGATCCTGTATAAAGATTACCTGTTGGATTATCTTTACTCCAGAGTACATACTTCTTTTTCCAGCCTTTAAATGGTAGCGGCTTGTTGGCTACGTTGATAATAAATGTTTCTTTTGGGTCCAGGTTTTCAATAGATGTTGACTTACCTGCACCACTTTCTGCAATGATTAAGATGCCTTGTGCCATATTACTTTGTTGATTTTATAAGTTCGTTAAGCCAGTTTTTTGTGCTTACAGGTTTACCAGTGTGAATAGCATAGAAGTCCCTGATGGTCATTTCACCATAAGGTGCATCTTCCATTGGTGCTGGTGCTTTATAAGCGGCTGTTGGCTTAGGACCCTGCTTTGGCTTTTCCAGTAAAGCAGATGTTCCACTAACTGCTACACTTTGTGCATCAATAGCTCTGAGCTCTTCAAGAGGAACTAAATAAGATCCTTTCTCATTTAGCTCATACTCTTCTTCAAAAGAGCTGTTAAACGGAATACGATATACTGTGCGGTTAGAATCTGCAGGTTCAAGATCTCTGGTGATAAGTTCAAAGTAGAACCCTTTTTCTTTTCTGAATTCAGAAGCAAAGATTCCTACAACATAGCGTGCTTGCTTGTCATAAAACGGCATCTTCATATTAAAGTCTGTTCTAGGTATACCTAGGTTACTAATCAGTGATTGGTGATAATCACGGATTTCTTCAAGCTTCTGCTTTTTTAGCTCTTTGACTTCATCAAAGGCTGTTGTGTTTTGTTGTTGTGCTGTGTTAAACATGTTGTTAAGATTTAAAGTTCACTACCTATAGGAGCAGTAACAGCTGTTCTACCTCGTCCTCCTGATCTTTGTGAATACGGTATGTATCCTGATCCATCAGGACGATCGGCTTTGAACTCTGCTACTTCAACCATTCTTTGTTGTCTGCCATCCATCTTTAAAAACACAATGTTCTTTTTCTTATCATCAGCATTACGGACTTTTAGTAGATGCATAAAAACATCATCTTCAGTACACTCATATGCATACGGACCATAAGAACGTATGTCTGATTTAAATGGACGTGATAGTACCACGACCATATCAGATCCTTGCATAAGAGCATCACCGCCAAAAATGTCTGAGGAAGTAGGATAGTTAGAAATTGAACCCGGTGTCTTTCGGGCAGCTTCATCAATAGATCTATTGAGCTGAGTAACCATAAGAACAGTGACAGGGATTTGGTTCTTTAGTTTCATCAACATCTCTGTGGTGTTGTACAAAACATCAAACTTGTCTTTATCTCCACCGCCTTTCTTTATGAGCCAGCTGTGATCTATAGTAACGATAAGAGGTTTTCTTCCACCATCAATGTAGAACTCTTTGATGGCTTCTTCCATTTCGTTACAGGTAAGGGATTGTGATATCAGCTCACGTCTGATACCTTTAGATGCAAGATGTGTACACTCTTCTACGTACTGTTTAAGTCTATCAACTACAAAGTCATCTAGTCTTTTATCTTTACTGAGAATAACTCCATAGTCCAATGCTACCTCACCCGCAAATTGGCGGGAAGCATATTGTTCATCACCCATCTCAAACTGAAATTCTAGGATGTTAAACTTCTGATCTGGATTAAGTCTGTGTGACTCTCTTAAGATCTGAGAAACGAGCATAGTCTTACCTGCACCGGGTCTTGCACCGATGGTAAGCATGGAGCCCCATTCAAGACCACCGATACCGGCAGCGTTGAATCCAGGCCAGGGAGTACGTAGGGATTTTATATCACCGTTTCTTCTTTTCTCTATATAAGCAAGGCCTTTTTTAAGAATATCAATATAGCTCTTGCGTCCAAACTTGTTTGACTGAGTATCCATAATATGTAAGTAAGATTAGTATTTAGCAAAAGTTTCGTTTACCATAGATTCCAATGAGTCTAATGCCTCATGTTTACCTCGGTAATAAGCTTTTGCCATCATCTTACTTACAAGTGATTCTAGCAGAGAAAAGTTAATGCACTTAAGCACGTCTTCAGTTAGCTTAGAAGGATAAGCTGAAGGTAATTTGTCAAAGATTTCTCGTAACTCTTGTTCGAGAGTAAGTTCTTGTGTTTCCATGTGGATTGAGTTTTGTGTAGAGGTGTAAATTTAGAGACCTTTTTGTAGATGACCAAAAAAGTCTACATAATAATCTACAACTTTTTAGGCAGTCTTTAAAATTTCTGGGTTATCCAGGATCATTTGGCAATGATCAGCTAGAGCTGACCGGCTGATCTTGGTCCGAGGGTCAGTCTTCTGGATAAAGTAAGAGCTGGTTACTGTGTACATAAAGCCGTCTTTTTGCTTGGTAAACAAGTAATAATCAGTGGCATCAAGTACCAAATCCCAGTCATAATCAGGGTAGGTTTTAAAGAACCATACAAACTTGTCCCTGAGTTCTTGTACAGATTGTCTGGCCAGTTCTCCGCTGGGGAGCTTAACAGCCGGGAACATATTTCTGTATTCTTTAATACGTTCTAAGAAGTTGGTACCCAATATGTCAGATGCTACCTTCTTCTTGGTCTTTACAAGCAGAGTTTCAAACTCATCTAGGATAAAAGCTGCACCTGAGGTAAGCTTCCCATCTTGGTCTAAGTGTCCTCTTTCAAGGGCAACTTGCTTTTCAGCTTCTTGATTTATAAGCTGACTAGGTTGGATTTTGTGACGACAGCAATCAAGGAAGTACAGCTGGTTCGGGCTCACATTGTACTTGATCAAGACTGTCCATAGTTGGTGACTCATAATGTTGTTTTATGTAATTGAGGATTGTTAAGTACTTCTGTCTGAAACCTTCATCTGTCTCAAGCAGGTTTTTGAAGCATGTGATACTGTGTATTACAGTGGTATGGTCACGGTTACCAAGACTTTGGCCAATGTTTACAAGGCTGTAGCTAAGCTGCCTGGCTAGAAAACAGTAGATGTTTCTTAACTCTACTAGCTCCCTGTACCGGTCTTTACTCTGCAGGCGTAGTCTTTTTTGGTAACGGGTAGGCAAGAATGGTTCAAAGAAACCCTGTAGGGTTTCAAGACTCATCATGGGTATATACTGTTCTAGGTCTGTCTGGACCCTTGTAAGGACCGTTGGGTAGTATCCGATCTTTTCATAGAATGTTTCTTTGAACTGCTCTATCAACTTCTTTTCTAGTTGAATGGCATAGTTTTTACTGTCCATAGAGTTTTAGGGATTTGGTCTACAAATATAGGTAAGTTCTCCAAAATTTCGTATATTATATTGTAGAGTTTATTTCGGCTCTACATAATATAGGTTTATAAATCTTTTATACAATGGCTAAGAAATTCTACGCTCAGAAAGATGCTCTGGGCTGGCCTATCCCCGGTACAATGATGAGCGGAGCTAAGGTTCCTGCTAATCTGATTGAGATTCCTGCTCAGGATGTTACTCCTGGTGCTAATCAAGTAGCTGTAGTTCACCCTGGTGATCTTAGATACTTTGTCCGGAAAGACAAGAAAGGAAACATCATCCCTAACTCTTTGATTATCAGCTTGAAAAAGCCGGCTGGGGATGTTTATGAGTTCAAACTTGTAAAGGCTAGTTAATCATGGTTAAAGAGAATCCAGCTATAGCAGCATTCAAAATCTGGGTGTTTCCCAGTCTTGTTTCTATCATTAGTCTTCTGATATGGAATGATGTCAATGAGATTAAAGCTGATGTAAAGGCTCTTATGGCTCAGTCTAATATTGACAAGACACGTATAGATAATCTTGAACGTCAAGTTTATGGTAAGCAAGCTAGCAATACTCCTCAGGACGAAGAACCTAAGAAGTTATTGATCAATGAGATGTATGCTGTTTTACCTAGTAACGACAAGAAAAGTAAGTATAAAACCTTATCATATGACTTTTAAGCAATGGATCTTAGATCTTTTTAAAGATGAGCGTGGCTCTACTTCCATCAAACCAGTTGTTGGTTTTATGGGAGCCCTGTTTCTCTGTGTGACTCTTACAGCTAATTCTTTTACTCACGGGGACATTAAACCTTCTGACGCTCTTGTAGACGCTGTACTGATCATGACCTGTGTAGGTATTGGAGCAGACAGTATTGATAAATTCAGTCACAAGAAAAAGAAAGAAGATGAAGCTTAACAAATATTCAATTGCTATACTGGTAGTTGTAGGTCTTATTCTACTGTCTAGAATTGGATGCAATAACGGTTTTGGGTTCTTTGATAAACCCAAGACTGATACTTTAATAGTTAGAGATACTGTATGGCAGGAGCATGATAGTACTATTATAAAGCAGATGACTGTAAAGGAAGTAATTCATGATCCTGTAGTTATTCAGCAGTACCTGCCAGATACTAATTACGAGCGTCTTAAGATCCAGTTTGAAATGCTTGTTAAAGAGCATACTGTAAAGAACGTATACGCAGATACTCTTAAACTAGATACCCTGGGTTATATCGCTGTAGCTGATACAACACAGCTCAATAAACTGCTTAACAGATCTTATAACTATAAGTATAAGATTCCTACAATAACTGAGACAGTAACTATTACTAAGTACCCACCAAAACGTAACCAGCTTTATATAGGTGCTGGTGTAAATGTTGAGCAATCTTTTGCTCCTCAAGGTGCTGAGCTAGGTTTACTTCTTAAAACCAAACGTGATCAGATTATGGGTATAAAAGCCGGATCTGACATTAATGGAAATATAAACTACGGCTTCCAGAGTTACTGGAAGATCGGATCTAAAAAACGTTAATTATGAAACTGTTGATTCAAAAACTTCTAAGTCTGTTTAAAAAGAAAGTTGTTAAGCAGGTTGAAGAAGTTAAAGAAAAAGTTATGCCTGTAGCTCCCGCACAGGAAAAGAAGAAAAAGAAATACTATCATCCTAAGCCTAAGAAAGCTAATCTCTAATCTTAATATCTTATGGATTTATCACGTCTTAAAGGTCACGTACCTGATTCAGTTATTGCACAGATCCCGGGTGTAATGGACAAGTTTGGAATTAATACTCCGCTTCGTCTAGCTCACTTCTTGGCTCAGTGTGGTCATGAATCTGGTGGATTTAAAATTGTTAATGAGAACCTGAACTATTCTGCAAAAGGTCTGATGGGAATCTTCAAGAAGTATTTCCCTACAGAAGCTTTGGCTAACGCTTATGCTAGACAACCTCAAAAGATTGCTAACAAAGTTTATGCATCACGTATGGGTAATGGCCCTGAGGCTTCAGGAGAGGGGTTCAAGTTTAGAGGCCGTGGCTTTATTCAGCTTACCGGCAAGTCAAACTATACAGCATTTACTGCTTCTATAGGAGAAGATTGTGTAGCTAATCCTGATTTGGTTGCTACTAAATATCCTCTTGCGTCTGCAGCATGGTTCTTTTCTAAGAACTGTGTAAAGAAGTGTGATGCAGGAGCTACAGACGCAGTTGTTACTTCTGTAACTAAATGCGTTAATGGTGGGACTATTGGTCTTGCCGACAGGATTAAACACTTCAAAGAGTACCATGCTTTACTAGCATGATAAAAAAAGTCATTCCTAAAAAATTTAAGATATGGCTAAGGCCAAAGGCTCCAAAGCCGGAGAATCTAGAAAGGTCACCTTCGGTAAACGTAAAGGAGGAAAAGCTGCTAAAAGCAGAGGACCCAAAGACAAAAAAGTCTCCAAGTATCGCGGACAGGGAAGATAACTCCTAATAAAAACCAACCTCTAAAACTTATACTATGAATCTTAGAGGTTCTTTTATTGTGCTATTTTCTTTTTTGTGTGTATCGGTATACTCACAAAATATTTTTATTGATAGTGTCCGTAATAATATTGCTACTGGTCCACTAACAGCTAATAAAAATCTGAGTTTCGGTGTGAAGAATATTCTAGCCGAAGTACTTCAAGATAAAGGTTTGGATTTACTTCCAAAAAAAGAAGAAGGAGAACTTAGTTTAGTGACCGAGATCTACTTTTTTGATATTACACAAACTAATACTGGTGTATCTGTTTTTAAAAAGCAGAGTAACACTACAGTAATGGGTTTGAAAGGTAGCCTTTACAAAAACGGGAAGCTTGTTGCAAGTAAGAAAGTCGAAGAAGCTTCTTCAGAAGTGGTGATGGCTAATTTAGTTATTCCAGAAGACGGTAAACCTAATCAGCAATCAGTCAGTAATGTTATAAAAAAAGCCTGTCAGGCTCTAATTGACAAACTTCTATGAGAAAACTTTTGCTTGCTTGCTTCCTTTTAATTTCAAGTCTGGGTTACTCACAAACAATTGGTCACTTCCAACAGTTAGCTTCTGTTAAAAGAGGGGACACTTTGGATGTGGCCTGGTATTATCAGCCTAGCGGTTCTGTTGATATCAGAACTTTCCAGGTTGACTTCCAGTTTAAAAAGCATTTGTTTACACACCTGAGTACTACAATTGATACTCCTTATGTAACTACTGCTCGTCAACCTCAGCTTGGGTATAATCAGTTCAATAACTATAAGTATGATTCTTATGTTGGAGGAAACTATAGTTATGCAGCTGATACAAACTGGGCAGTGGGTCGTAACTATTTAACGCTCCCTGCTGGTACAGGATTTGGTACAAGTAATGGATATATAATCCATAACAAGTTTAAGATCAATTCTGTTCAAGCAAACTTCGTATCAGATACGATCACAGTTAACTGGGCTCGTTTATTTAGAGTAGATGGTACTTCTATAGGAGATAACGTAGCAACACTTACAAATAAGAAGCTTGCTATCTTCTTGCAAGGTAACCTGACTATCTCAGGAAAGATCTGGATGGGTGCTGGAACCGGTTTACCGACTATTATTGCTTACGCAAATAATACAGGTATTGAGGCTTCTCGTACAGTTCCTGCAGCTGATGGTACTTATACTCTGACAAACATAGAACAGAATACTAAGTATAAGATTAAGATTGTGTTTTCTCAGGACAGTTTAATTACAATGCGTGATAGAGCAGTAACTGTAGCAGACGCTGTGAAAACATATAATGAGTTTACTGGAGCTAACATTAATCAGACATTCCCAAGAACTTTCTTGACAAATGGTCTTGCTTATCTGATTGGGGACGTTAGTCGTAACGGTGTTTTAGATGGTGGTGATCCCTATGGAATCTATGCTTCTGTATCAGGTCTAAGACCAATTGATACAGCACGTCTTGTAAATGTGTTTTTAAAGAATGAGTTTGACTCACTAGCTCTTGGGGCTAACCAGTGGACTAGTTGGGCTAGTAATGTTGATAAGGGATTGTTTGTTTATGATTCTATAGGTACTGTAAATAACACTAACGTAGATATCAAATACTTCTTACTTGGTGACGTTGACCGTTCTCATTCTTCACCAGTGTATAACTCTCAGGGACAGTTGGTAGCTCGTACGATTTACAGAGGAGATATCAATGTTAGAATCCCGGATACTTATACAAACTCAAGTGACCCCCTCTATGTACCATTTAACGTAAGCTATGCTAGTTATAAGAATACAGGGTTACAGTTTGAGATGAAGTATGATCCTGCTGTGGTTAGGTTTGAACAGATTCAGTCTAACATCGACGGGCCCTGGTTACAGTATGTAACTAATGATAGCGTTACTGGTATTATTAGATTCGGTGGAATGAATAATCAAACAACTGGATATCTAAGTGGTGACTTTACTCCTTATAAGTTGAAGTTTTCTCCTAAGAACCCAGGAACAAATATAACAAGTTATGTCTACGTTAGACGCCTTATGGATGCTAGTGACGAGAATGGTGATCACTACAACATTGTTCTTCAGTCAGATCGTATAGTACTCAGCTATCGTATGAATGGTGCAGCTGTGGTCTATAATAATATGGAGCCTACTATTAGTATTAATCCTAATCCTAATAATGGATTGTTTGAACTAGTGGTTTTTGTACCTAAGAATTCTAACATGAATGCTGTAGTATATGACATGCATGGAAGACTTATTAAAGAACTAGGAAGGTTTCAGACACAAGAGTTTGAGCAGACTTTTCGTAAACAAGTACCTGTTGGAAATATCCCTGCAGGCATGTATAACATAGTCCTCTTTGATAACCGTAAGAGGATCACAACTAAAATGATTAAATCCTAATACTATGTCAGAAGAACAAGTTCAACAAGAAGAAGGTACCTGGTCAAGTCTTAAGAAGACTATTGTAGGTACAATTGCTACAGTTATTACTGGTGGTGGAGCTTATATAGCTACCACACTATTTGGTGGAGGTGATGCAGCTCAACCTGCGGCTCCTGCCCAGCCAAATATCATCATTAATAACACACAGCAACAGCAGCAACAAGCTGCCGGTAAGACAGTCATTATCAAGGAAACAGCTCCTGCCGCAGCTAAACCTGCAGAAGAGAAACCTAAGCCTAAGAAAGATGACTGGGCTGAAGAAGAACCAAAGTGGTAATTATTAAAATAAGTTTATGAGTAACGAAAAAGCACCTGAAACAGGTTTTCAAGCCCTGTTAAATTCTATGATGAAAAGACGCTGGTTTATTACAGCGTTAGTACTTGGATCTTTTATGTTGATCATCGGTGGGATATTCACTGCTATCACATATAATACTCAGATACAAGGTGAATGGAAAGAACTTTTACTATTGTTACTAGGAGCTTTTATTGGCTCTTATGGTAAAATCATTGATTACTGGTTTTCTGATACAGACAAAGACAAGATGCTTGTACAGAAGATGGATGAGGAAGATGGTGTTAGTCTATCTCATACCAACGATATGAAAGAATCAGCTAAACCTGAAGGTGGTAGTCTTGTAGATCCAACCTTTGCCGCATTTGCTGCAAAAGCTGCGGAGAATAAAGAAACAATCACCGCAGAATCTAAACCTGCTACTAAAAAAGGTACAGAGATTGATGAAGACGGTGATGGTGTAATGGATGGTCTAGACTATGACGGTGACGGTAAGATAGACGAGTACTTTGCACATAGACAGTGTGAACACATCTGGGGTGACTCAGATGGTGATGGGGATCTTGAATGCCTCAAGTGTGGCAAGATTAAAGATCCAGAATAATATTCTTCACTTAATCCTGTAATATGGAAGCTGATGAACAAAAGAAAGAGAATAAAACTTTTACGTTCCTCCCGGGATATAAGCTTGATGCTGGCAATGTTCTTCCTGCCACTAGGCTACGACTTTTTGTTCAAAACGCTTTTAGACGTTACGGGGAGCTTCTGGCTTACCGATATCATATTTTATTGTTTATCAGGAGTATTTTGGTTTTTATACTGGCTGCTTTCAAAGTACTCTAATAAAAGTAAAGATCATGGCAATGCCGTGTCCAATGTGTAAAAACCAGTTAGGTTTTAATCTAGAGTTTATATTAAAAAACCCAAAAAGTAAATGTCCTCACTGTAATACTGTTTTTAACTTTTCTGTAAGTGAAGATGTCAAGTCCTCTTTTTACTCTGCAATACAAGAGATAAAAGAGATCAAAAAAAAGTATGAGAAGATGGTAAAGTTTAATTAACCTATAAAAACTCAAAACTATGGCAGATTCTATTGCAGATCATTTCAGAGGACTTCCTATTGAAGAACTCATTGTTAGTCCTATTATTGGCATGGCCAAAGGTCAGGCCAAACTGAACGAAGTAACATGGAGATATATCTCTGAAGTTGCTTTTGAAAAGAAAGGGGATGCTCAAGTAGCTCGTTCTCTTGATGTACAAATGGAAAGAGTGTTCACTGATGGTGACACTGGTAAACAAGAACTTAAAACTGTTTACAGTAAAGTTCCAATGCTTCCTTTAGTACCACTTCCTTCACTTGCTATTACAGCAGCGGATATAAACTTTACTATGGAAGTAAAAACTTCAGACATGTCTAAGGAATCTAGTGATTCTCAGACAGCTTATGAAGTATCCGCAGGTGGTAAATGGTGGGGAATGAGCTTTAATGCAAAAGTAAGTGGAAGCGTAAGTACTCATAAAGAGAATACTAGAAGTACTGATAACTCTGCTAAATATGAAGTTAAAGTACATGCTGAGCAATTACCTCCTACAGAAGGTATGCTTAAACTATCTGATTTTTTAACTGCTATGCTTGAGCCATCTTTGGTTCCATTGTCTAAGGAAAGCTAAACAGTAAAAATACTTTATGGCAAGATTAAACGTAGAGGAACTCATAGGCGGTCTCTTAGAGGCCGCCATGGTTTCTCAAAGTATAAGTGAAAGGCAGCACATTAATGCTTTAAGAAATTACTTTAATGAAGATGGTACACCTAAGACTACTTCATTTAATGTTGGTGGTAAAGATTTAGTTGTACCACTTTATATTTTAGCAGATCATTCTTCTATTGGATTAGATGAGTTAGATATAGAGTTTAGCTGCAGACTACTATTTGGAGATGAAGAAAAAGATGTTTCTAATCTTAAAAAATCTCTCTTAGGATTATTTAAGAAAAAAGGATATGAACACAATATCAAAGGTATAGAAGTTGATTCTGGGTTTAATCCTAACAGTTCTGGTCAAGCTAAAATAAGAGTAAAGTTTAAATCTGATGAAAAACCAGAAGCTGTATCTAGACTGATTGATTCTTATATACAAGCTCTTGAACCTGCAAAATCTAATGACGAATGAACTATAATAAAGAAACATTAAAAATAGTTGGTATAGTAGCTCTATGGTTTGTATCCATGTTTTTAATAAGCTCACTTTTAACTAAGTGTACTGCTCAAACTGTAGGATCTACAAAGACTGAACAATACCAAGCTGGTTTTGAAAAGAAAGTAAACATTGATTCTTTGATGGACTATAACGGTCCAACTATTCCTATTCAGTTACTGAACATAGGAATAAACGAGGAAGTATATGCTGTATATCCAGAGCTAAAAGATAAACGAGTAGGTCTGGGTGTTACTAATATCATTGTTGAGTATCTCGAGGAGACAGGACGTTTTACTTTTACAGAAGATAAAACTGAGATTAAGAACCGTATGGTAAAACAGTTCCAGGCTAGTGCTTCTGGATTTACAGAAAACAAACTAGATGGTAAGGGTAAGATAGTTCTTGCCCGTTATTTTGTATACATAGAAGTATATGACTTCTCTGTATCTGTGGATGAAGAGCTTAAGCTCAAAGATGGCGTTAAAGAAACTATGGTTACACGCCTTGGCCTACAGGCAAAGTTTGTAGATGCTGAGACTGGTGAATATTTTACAGCTTCCGGACTCGGGGAAGCTAAGACTGTTAGAGAACTTACTCTTATGAATGATGACAATCTATCTGAGATCAAGTTCAATCAGTCTACTATTGGTATAACTACCAAGAAAGCTCTGGAAACAGCAGCTTCAAGAATTGTGCTTCGTATGATCAAGAAGCAGATCTTTAAGAACTAGTGTGGCGTCATGCCTTTTATATCATAACATTGCTTGCCCTTTCACTGACTGCAAGAAGTCAGGTATTGACGTATAACTTTACGGACCCTTGTACTAAGGCCGTGAGTACGTTCAACATACCTGTAACGGGGACTACTACGATTTATTTTTTGAACAAATCAGCCTCATTTACTGCAGCAGATGTCAGTAGTGGGGCTTTTGGTGCGTGGATTAATAGTACTTATTCAGACTATAGAAAGGTTTCACCTTGTAGTCAGCAGTCCGGGCAGGTAACACAAAATCAGATCACGTCTCAGATTATAGGAAATACTGTACAAAGTGTGGTAAGTTCTATAATGGCGTCAGCTCAGAGTCAAGCTACATCTTCTGTAGTATCTAGTGCAACCGGTTCTGCAGTCGGTGGAGCAACAGATGCTGGCTCTAAGGGTAATGATAGTAAACAAAATAGTAATGGAAATAATAGCTCTAATAATTCTTCTTCCTCTACTGGCGGGAATAATGGCCAGTCAACCGGTCAGGGAAGCACTGGTAGCTCTGGTCAAGGTAGTTCTGGTAATGGTGGCTCTGGCGGGAGCAATAGCAGTGGCTCATCTACATCTAACCAAGGTTCTACTGAGCAAGGGTCTCAAGAGGTTGCGGCTTCTACAACTATGAGTGCAGACGCCTCAGCTGATAAATCAGGTGGTGATAATAATTCATCTTCTTCAGGTGGAGGAAGTAAAGGTA
>Ga0208594_1000234_pt1 | contig 15185 bp, 13 predicted proteins | sample LakMenEpi14Sep10_FD_150699 | JGI IMG/M metagenome (GOLD analysis project Ga0208594, IMG submission 150699) | Freshwater microbial communities from Lake Mendota, WI - 14SEP2010 deep hole epilimnion (SPAdes) | ecosystem: Environmental > Aquatic > Freshwater > Lake > Epilimnion/Euphotic zone ...
CCGATTCGCCCACGCTGACTCGTGGGCCGGAACGGGGAGAATCGATGTAGTTCCTCGTGATGCTCGCGAAGCGCACGAGGCCGATTTTCTTGCGCCGTTAGCAACTCGCTCATTTGGAGCAGGCAACCGGCAACAGCCCGAAGAGCCAGATCCGTACCGCACGTGCTTTGAGCGCGACTGCGATCGCATTCTGCATGCGTCATCGTTCCGTCGACTTGCCGGGAAAACCCAAGTGTTCGTCTTCCCCGAAGACCATCAGCGAACTCGACTCACCCACGCTCTCGAGGTAGCCCAGGTAGCGGTATCAATCTCTCGCGCGCTCGGTCTCAATGTCGCCCTCACCGAAGCCATCGCACTTGGCCACGACTGTGGCCACGGACCAGGCGGGCATGCAAGCGAAGATGCCCTCTCGCCTTATGTAGATGGTGGCTACGACCACGCCGTGTGGGGAGCTGACGTTGCGCTGGCGTCGCTCAACCTCTGCACGGAGACACTTGACGGCATTCGCAATCACTCGTGGTCGAGGCCGGCACCCGCAACCCCCGAAGGCGAAGTCGTGTCGTGGGCGGATCGCATCGCTTATGTGTGCCACGACTTCGAAGATGCGGTCTCAACGGGCCTGGTCGACCCGAATCATCTCCCCGATCAAGTTCGCGCCCGGTGCGGAGTTACACGAAGCTCGCAACTACGAGCGTTCATTAGCGCGATGATTGAAGCGGCACGAGTCTCCGGCCGCATCGGCATGACTGGAGACACTGCCGAAGCTCTCGCTGCCTTTCGCAAGTTCAACTACGACAACATCTATATGCGCGAGGCATCACGTGCTCAAGCGGCATCTGTCATCGAGTTGTTGCGAGCGCTCGTTGAGCATTATCACGCCCACCCAGAACACATGGCGGTGGCCTTTGACGGCCAGGTAGGACTCTCACGTAGCAACGAAGCCCTCCTGCAGGCCGTCACCTATGTCGGTGGAATGACCGACCGATTCGCGTGTCGCCAAGGGTTGGCTCTGCTTCAATACGACCGCGCTCGTCTCCCGCGCGGCATCGACGTTTAGCCTGCCGCGCGGCATCGACGTTTAGCCTGCCGCGCGGCGCACAACCGACGCCCCCTTCAGCGTGTGTCATCGTCTAGCGTGACCTCGCGTGAAGCGACGAATCTGGATCGATACTGATACCGCGAGCGACGATGTCGTCGCGCTCATCATCGCGCTCAATCACCCAGACGTAGAGGTTGTTGGGATATCGGTCTTGGCCGGCAACGTACCGCTGGACATGGCGGTACAGAACGCCCTCATCACCGTGGAGCGCTGCGGAGCCAAGGTGCCCGTGCACGCAGGTGCTGCTCGACCTCTTTCTCGACCCCTTGAATCAGCCCAGTACGTGCATGGCAAAGACGGCATGGGAGACATCGGTCTCGACCTTCATGGACGTGTGCCCACATCATCTGACGGTGTCGGTGCAATGATTGAGGCCTTCCGCGCCGAGCCCGGCGCCATCGAGCTCGTGACGCTTGGTCCGCTCACCAATGTGGCGATTGCGATTCGCAGCGAGGCCAATTTTGTTTCATGGGTGAAGCGCTGCGTCAGCATGGCGGGCACTGGCATCTTGCCAGGCAACGTGACCGCGCTCTCGGAGTTCAACGTTTGGGCCGACCCGGAGGCCGCCTACATGGTGTTTGACTCGGGTCTGCACATCGAGATGGTGGGCTGGGACGTGAGCTGGCAGGATGCGGTCATCATGGATCCTTTTGCGGCGGAACTTCGCGCGCTTTCACCGCTCGCAGAGTTCGCCATCGACATCCAACGACATGTTCGAGAGTTCTGCCATTCCGTCACACAAATCAACGGTTTTGACTTTCCCGATCCCATCGCGATGTGCGTGGCGATCGACGATTCCATCGTCACCAAAGAAGAAACCCGCTACGTCGAGGTGATTCTCGGCGAAGGGCACGCCCGCGGCCAAACGATGGTGGACTGGCTCGGAGTTACTCGCAAACCAGCGAATACACGCGTGGTGCTTCGTTGTGACCAAGCCAAGTTTCAGAACATGCTGCGCGCCGCGTTGCGCGGCAAGACAGCTGCGGCTCGCTAGGCGAGCGGCAAAACGTCGACGACTCTGCGACCCCGACGCTGACCGAACTTCACCGCGCCATCAACGAGCGAGAACAATGAGTCGTCGCTCGCGCGACGGACGTTCTTGCCTGGATGCACTTTGGTGCCGCGCTGACGAACGATAATGCTGCCGGCAGTGATCTTGGTGCCGTCAAACGCCTTGACTCCGAGACGTTGCGCATTTGAATCGCGACCGTTCTTTGTTGAACCGCCACCCTTTGTCTTTGACATGATTCAGCCTTTCGCGATGCTGGTGATTTTGACGACGCTGTAGCGCTGACGGTGACCGAAGCGGCGACGCTGGTTGGTGCGACGCTTGTAGGTGAAGCCGTCAACCTTGACGCCCGCCTCTTCGCCAACGATGGTGCCCTTCACGCTGGCCTTGGCGAGTTCGCTCGGGGTGGAGAGCACAGTGGCCCCATCAACGACGAGCACTGGACGGAATGAAACTTCTGAACCGGCTGACGCAGAGAGCAACTCGACTCGCAGGGTTTGCCCGCTCTCGACCTTCTCTTGCTTGCCGCCGGTGGCGATGACTGCGTACATAACGGCTTTGTACTCTATCGGGCGCCGGTCGGCAGATCGGAACCTGCTTCGACCTCCGCCTCGTCCTCGAGCAGATCGGTATCCACGATGACACCACGGCCATGGCAGGACTGACAGGTATCAGCAAAGGCTGTTAGGAGGCCTTCACCAATTCGCTTACGTGTCATCTGCACGAGACCCAATTCCGAGATGTCGAACACCTGGGTGCGAGTCTTATCGCGCGACAAGGCCTTTCGGAATGCCTCGACCACCTTTCGGCGATTCTCCTTCACCTCCATATCGATGAAGTCAATGACGATGATGCCGCCGATGTCTCGTAGGCGAAGCTGGTGGGCAATCTCTTCTGCGGCCTCAAGATTGTTGCCAAGCACGGTCTCTTCGAGGTTCGTCTTGCCAACGTTCTTGCCGGTGTTGACGTCAATGACGGTGAGCGCTTCGGTGTGCTCGATGACGAGCGAACCGCCCGAGGGCAACCAGACTTTTCGATCGAGTGCTTTGCGCAACTGCTCAACTACGCGGTGCTGCTCAAACAGGGGGAACCCTTGCTCTTCTTCATCCCAGTATTCGATTCGATCGACGAAGTCTGGATTGAAATCACCGATGTAATCGCGAACCTCTTCGAAGAGTGCTCGGTCATCAATGACAATGCCGCGATAGTCGCTGCTGAACTCCTCACGAATAACACGAACCGCAAGTGATGGTTCGCGATAGAGCAGTGTTGGCGATGAAGCCTTCTCTGCTTGTTTCTTAATTTTCTCCCAGCGTTCCAGCAACTGCTTCATGTCGGTGGTGAGTTCGTGCTCGGTCGCATTCTCTGCGGCGGTTCGCACAATGAGGCCATGCTCTTCGGGTTTGATGCGGTCCAGCACGCTGCGTAGTCGGCGACGCTCCCCCTCCGGCAAACGCTTGGAGATGCCATACGTCTTTGAGTCAGGGATAAGCACGACGAAACGACCTGGTAGCGAAACCTCCTGTGTAAGGCGAGCTCCCTTTTCCCCGATCGGATTCTTCGTGACCTGGCAAAGAATCAGTTGCCCGCGCTTCAGCACCTGTTCGATGCGTGGCTCTGGACCTTGCTCGACCACATCGTCCTTGTCGAACTGCACGTCGCCGCGGTAGAGCACTGCATTCTTGGGGGTCGCGATGTCAACGAACGCAGCCTCCATGCCCGGCAGCACATTCTGAACTTTGCCGAGGTAGATGTTTCCGTGAATCTGATACACATCATCAGCCGGTCGGCTCACGTAGTGCTCAATGAGGCTGCGGCCTTCGAGCACCGCCACCTGAGTGAGGTCGTTGCGTACGTGCACGCACATGAGATAACGACCAAGTGGTCGACCGTCGCGCTCCTTACCGCGGCGACGAGCCATGAGTTCAGCGTCAATTTCCTCTGGGCTGCGTTCAGCGCGGCGGTCAGAACGGTCCGACGGACGCTGTCTCGTGCGGTTGCGACCGCCTCGACGGCGCCGGCGGTTACGCGACCTACCTCCGCCTTCACGCGCGCCCTCGCGGTCGTTGTCCCGGCGACCTTGGCTGCCGCCCTCGCGGTCGTTGTCCCGATCGGTGCCTCGGCGACCCTGGCTGCCGCCCTCGCGGTCGTTGTCCCGGCGACGCTGACTGTCGTCCTCACGATGTCCGTCGCGGGAGTCACTCTCTGGCTCCGGCGCCTCCGTCGTGCGAAACGCACGCCCTGGTGGCGGCGGAATCGATGGACGTCCCTCGCGCGGTGGGTCGGGCAATTCCGCAGGCGAGCGATCGCTCTGGCCGAATTCATTCGTCATGTCAAAAACCTTTCCTCTGGCAGCAACCCCATAGGCATCGATGCCTGGTTGCTGTGCCGTGGCGCAGTGCGCACTTCTCCCCTTGCGCTCGCACGCTCGTGCGTATGTCGAAATCTGTTGTTGGGTAGTCCCAACTCCGTCTAGAAGCCTACCGAGCGGTAGATGCCGCGCAGCGCATCCCCAGGATTCAGGCGGACCGTCTCATCTCGACGCTTTGGACGAGCCCGATCATGATGGCCCACGCCACGATGTGTGAACCTCCATAGGAGATAAACGGCAGCGGCAGGCCCGACACCGGGGTGATTCCGATTGTCATGCCGATGTTCTGAAACACCTGCCAGGCAAGCGTGGTGAAGACTCCCGCAACGACGAACCGGCCGAACGGCGAGTTGGCGTTGCGCCCGACAATCCACACACGAAACAGAATGAAGGCAAACAAACTCAGCACCACGATTGCGCCCACGAGACCAAACTGTTCTCCGATTGCAGAAAACGGAAAGTCCGTTGACTGCACTGGAATGAAGCGTCCGTTGGTGAGTTCTCCCTGGAGATACCCCTTTCCGAAGTAGCCACCTGCTGCTACGGCACGCTTTGCATAGCGCACCTGCAAGACAAGATTCTGCAAGCTCGTGTCGGTCGTATTGTTCTGGTTCCAAAGTGCCGTAAAGCGTTCGAGCTGATAGTCACGGACCAAACCCGACCAGATGGATGCCGCAAACGTGGCGAGACCCATGACGGTGACTCCGATGAAGTGTCGTCGCTGCGTTCCGGCGATGATCAAAACGCCGAGCGCGCCAGCAGCAAGTGTCATCGCTGATCCGAGGTCAGGCTGCAAGAAGATCAACACGAACGGAATACCCGCGAGAACAAGCGCCCGCACGAACTCGTCGTACGGCACCGCTTTCGTGCCCGCCTCGGCGAACCACGCCGCAAGCACCAAGACAAGCACGGGTTTCATCACTTCGGCTGGCTGAACGGCAATTGGCCCGAGGTCAAAGGAGAGCTGCGTGTCACCGCTTGTATAGCTCCACAACCAGAGAATGACGAGCGAGAACGTCGTCGGAAAGTAGAACCACATTGCCTTGCCACGCAACCAGTCGTGTCCGACAAACATCACTGCGAACAATGCGAAGGCTGCAACGATCAGAAAGACGACTTGACGCTGGGTGAAGTAATACGGATCCACACCTCGGAGGACCAATCTCGGACTCGTGGTGGCGTAGATGTTGAACACTCCGATGACACACAGCACGAACGTTGCGCCGATCATCGACCAGTCGATGTTTCTCCATGGGTCGAGCACGCTCGCCGAGCCACGCGGATCGTTCGGGCGTTGGCGAACACGGAAGGTGATGGCCATTTCAGTCCCTTGCGTCCAATGCGCTGCTCACGAGACAGAGCGGGTTTCGAAGACGAGTCGATGCAGCAGGGAGATTCGAAGCAGTGTCCAATGGGTCAGCTGGCACCAACTCATCAACTCGCCACTGCTTGCTCAACGCAAGGAACATGCACTTCACTACAGGGGCTGCAGCTACTGCCCCGTAGCCCGCCTTCTCAAGATATGCAAAGGCACTGAATGGTTGTGTGGGGTCCATACTGAACGCACCGAAGGCCGACGAGTCATTCCACGGCAAGTTGTTAAACCCTTGCGCAGTTCCTGTTTTGCCCGCTAGTGGGACACCCCTGTAGTTGCGGAACAAGTTTTCTCCGGTGGTCTTGTGGTAGTAGTCAAAATCAACGCCCGGCCCAGTGACGACTCGGCGCAACCCGGCAACGACTGGCTCGAGCACATCCGGTCGCATCGGGATGACCGTTCGCTTGGTTTCTCGTGATACACGTTGCACCACCGACGCATTCGGCAGATCCGCAAGACCAGAAGCCTTGTTTCGGGTTCCTGGGGCGAGCACCGCGCGCACCACACGTGGCTCAAAAACGATGCCGCCGTTGGCGAGTGCTCCGTAGGCGTTCGCCACCTGAATTGGTGTGGCCGACAGCAAGCCTTGACCTATCGAAAACAACACATTGTCACCCACGTAGAAAGCGCTTCCTTCATCTGGCGCAATGGCCCCGATATCAGCCAGATATCGCTTGTACGCAGCATTCGGAATCGTGCCCGCAAACTCGAACGGCAAATCGATGTTCGTCGGTGAACCAAAGCCAAATTGGCGCACCTCGGCCTCGAGAATCGGCTGATACCCGCGCTCGGTGAGAATCTGCTCGCCAATCTTGTAGAAGAACGTGTCGCTGGAGACGGCGAGAGCTTCTTCCACATTCACCGATCCGTACCTACAAGGTGCCCCGGTTGCGCGACAGATGGCGTTTCTGAAGACGCACTTCACACCCTGGTCACATCGATCCTTTGGGATGCTCTCCAATTTGTACGTACCACGGTCGAGGAATTCGTATTCGGCACCACCCGGAAGCTGTCCCGTATTCAGCGCAGCGAATGCCACAAAAGGTTTGAACGAGCTCCCGAGGTTGTATCGACCAGATACCGCTCGATTGACGAGGACGGAACGGTCGGGGTCGTCTGTCTGGGGGAACACCTGAGAGAACTTGTCGGCGTCGATGTTCGCGGTAAACCAGCGAGCATCAAAGCGCGGATACGACGCCATTGCGACTACTTCTCCGGTGTTGTGGTTCATCACGACGACCGAGCCGGCTGGCGCCTTGTAGTAGTTGATTTCTTCGTAGCGAGGATCCGGGATGCCCTCTGGCAGCATCAGCTTCGGCGCCTCGTTACGTTGCCGCACCAGGAGCTGGGTTTCCAGAGCCTGTTCAGCGAACTGCTGCAACTTGAAGTCAATCGAAAGCTGAAGATCCTTGCCCGGCTGTGGCTCAACACGCTCAAGCACGCTCTTGATGCGACCGACCGCGTCTACTTCATACCGCACAAATCCAGGCACGCCGCGCAGTTCAACCTCGTAGGTGAGCTCGACTCCATAGAGACCTACACGCTCGTTCGGATCGTAGCCAAGTGACTTGTAGTAAGCGGCCGCATCCTCTTGAATTGCGCCGAGAAATCCGATGACGTGACTACCAACCGCCCCAAACGGATAGATGCGCCGCCACTCTTCTTTGATCACGACACCTGGATAGTCCTCGATTCGTTCCATCAAGAACGCTGCTTGCTCTTCTGAGATGTCGAAAGCGAGTGGCATCTCCGTAAGTTCGTTGTAACGCCTGTCTTCGGCCCTTGTGTACAGACGCTCGATTGGGGTATTCAGCGGACCGGACAGGCGCTTGAACATCTCGAGTCGATCCTGTGGGTCGGCAATGACTCGTCGATCAATTGCGACAACCAACACTCGCTTGTTGTCGGCCACCACTCGTCCGTTGACGTCGAAGATACGCCCGCGCTCTGGAATGAGCTTCACGACACGAGACTGCACTGCCCGAATGACTTCTTCGGTTTCTTCCTTTGTGACCGCCTGCAAGAACCAGATGCGTGAGAGCAGCAAGACCAGCAGCACGATTGCAAACATCCCCAGCCGTGACCAGCGCTTCTGCTGGGAATCAGTTGCCACGGTCGACACGCTCCTGCAAGGTCCATCTCGAGACAGGAATCAGCGCTGACGCAAGAATCAGCGCACCCACGAATGTCACGAGTGCTGCTTCGCCGATGCGTACATTGAGCCAGCCACTGAGTCCGACAACGGATTTGAAGATCGGCATGAGAAGCTCGCCGAGTGCGGCAACCACACTGATTGCAACGACCCGTAGCCACCACGTTGGATCGCGGAAGAGCTGCATCAACAAGGCAGCCAATGCTCCAAGAGCACCGAAGACGAGCGCAGAGATACCCAGCGGAGTCGCGAGCACCGCGTCGTACATGAACCCACTGATGAAACCGACGACCGCTCCGGTTTGTGTGTCGTGGGTACTCCCGACAGCAGCGACGAAGATCGCCACGAACTGGATGGAGTACCCAAATGGTCGAATCTCACTGAAGAGTGTTGTCTGCAACGACAAGGCGATCAACACGACGAGAACGAGTCGAAACCACCGGCTCGCGACCGCGCGAAGCAGGCGCTCCAACATCGACTACTTCCCCGTCTCCGTAATTGGCTGATAGAGCAGCACTCGCAGAAACGAAAGGCTCGAGAGGTCAGCCACGAGATCTATTTCCAAGACTGGGCCAGCGGTGCCTAGGCGCTCAACAACTCGAGAGACGACACCAATCACGATGTCGGGTGGAGCGAGGCTGCGCGACCCACCGGCCGAGACGATCGGTGCGCCAACTTCGATTGCCGATGCCCGCGTGCTGGCGTCGAGGAATCGCACTATTGGCCGTGAGCCAGGCCCACGCCCTTCGAGGATTCCGGTCTCTCTCACCGCCAACTGGCTCGCCAAGGGCACCGTAATGTTCGAACCACCGCCGGCACCGGCCAACACCTCTGGCGGGATGGTTGTGGTGCCCGGCGTGAATCCCAGGATGGTGGTCGTCGTCGTGGACGTCGAAGAAGTGGTGCTGGTTTCCGTGGTGCCCAACACGGAGTCAACGGTGGGCGCGTCTTCGGTGGGTAGCGGCGGAAGCGTCACAGGAGTTCGACTTGATGTGGTGACGACTTTTACCGACAGCGCATAGTCGGGGTCGGAAATGAGCATGACGAGCGCTCGATCATTGAACACTTCGGTGACTTTGCCGATGAGACCTGCAGCATTGAGCACTGGCATTCCGACCTTGATGCCGGAGTTGGCACCCTGATTGATCTCAACGGTCTGGGAAAAGTTCGTCGGTGTATCGCCAATCACCTGTGCCGTCACCGAGTTGATTCCGGCCAATGTCGGAAGTCCGTTCAAGGCGAGTAACTCTTGCGATAGGCGAACCGACGCAGCAGCGGCAACTGCTGCCCCTTCTTGAAGCGCGACCTGCTCTTTTAGTCGGTCGTTTTCGTCGATGACATCTTCATAATTGCGAATCGCACTCCACGCATTGCTCACCGGGCGGGTCACCACGCGTGCGACACCCTCAATCGGAGCAAACACCGTGTCGAAAGCACGTCGAATGACAGACGTAGATCCCGAGCCCGAAAGATCCAGCGTGATGAAGAACACCGACGCGAGCGCGAGCAGGATGACTGCTCTCGTCAGGTTTGTTCGTGTGCGTGCCACGCTCTACTCGCCTGCCGCTACTCGTCGTCCGATTGCGCTGTTAGACCCTTCATCGCATCCAAGTTTTCGAGCGTGAGTCCTCCACCCAACACCACGGCGAGCAATGGATCAGGCGCGATAACCGTGTTGATGCCAGTCTCGTGAATGATGCGCTCGGTGAGCCCAGTAAGCAAGGCGCCACCGCCCGACAATGTGATGCCGTTGCTAATGACATCGGCAGCAAGCTCGGGAGGCGTGCGCTCGAGCGTGCTCTTGACCACATCGATAATCGTGGTTATCGGAGCATCAATCGCCGCTCGGATTTCCACAGTCGTCACTTCTTGAGTGCGCGGTAATCCCGTGGTTACGTCTCGTCCACCGACATCCGCGGTGAGTTCTTGCTCCAAAGGCCAGGCCGAGCCGAGTTGAATCTTCACATCTTCCGCGGTGTTGTCGCCGATATCAAGATTGAACTCCTTCTTGAACATGGCGACGATTGAATCATTGATTTCGTCACCGGCGACGCGGCATGAGCTGGCAGTCACGATGCCACCGAGCGAAATGACGGCAACTTCGGTGGTTCCGCCGCCAATATCGACGATCAAGTTGGCACTCGGCTCGCTGACGGGCAACCCGGCCCCGATTGCAGCTGCCATTGGCTCTTCGATGACATAGACGGGTCGACGTGCACCAGCGAATTCCGCTGCGTCTTGCACGGCTCGGCGCTCAACACCAGTGACCTCTGAAGGTACGCAGACAATCATCCGCGGCTTGCTGAATCGACTCGTGTGCACTTGTCGAATGAACTCACGGAGCATCTGCTCGCAGAGGTCGAAGTCAGCGATAACGCCATCCTTCAGCGGTCTAACGACGCGAATGTTTCGCGGTGCACGGCCCCACATCCGCTTGGCATCGTGGCCTACTGCGACAACTTGACCCGTCGTGGTGTCGAGAGCGACGGTGCTCGGTTCGTCGAGCACGATGCCTTCACCTCGGATATAGATGAGTGTGTTCGCAGTGCCGAGGTCAATCGCAATGTCACGCGACAGTGAGATTGGATTCGTGCCGGCCACGATGATCGAGCCTTAGAGCCCCGGAAAGAAAATCTGAATTTCCCTCTCGGCAGATGCAGCCGAGTCACTCCCGTGGATGAGGTTCTCCGTGAAGATAGTGCCGAGATCACCACGAATGGTTCCCGGTGCGGCAGCTCGTGGGTTCGTGGCACCCATCATGGAGCGGACGATCTCCCAAGTGTCGTCAGGACCTTCCACCACCATGGCGACGACCGGTCCGCGAGACATGAACGCAAGGAGGTCGGCGTAGAAACCTTTGCCTTGGTGCTCTTCATAGTGACGGGCCAGTGTCTCCTTGTCGAGGGTTCGCAGCTGCATTGCTGCGATGGAAAGACCTTTGCGCTCAAAGCGACTGACAATGTCACCAATGAGGTGCCGCTCAACGGCATCTGGTTTGAGCAGTACGAGGGTTCGACGGGTTCCGTTTGATGGTGCCACGGGACAAGGCTACCGCTAAGCAATGATGCCGCGGAGCACGGGTCGTGCCGCACCCACGACATAAAGCGAGCCCGCGACGAGAAGTGCATCCTCGGCGCGCATCTGGCGGTACGCGTTGAGGAGCGCCGCATCGATGTCGCCGATCGACAGCACTTCTTCACAACCAATTTCACGAGCGGCTTTTGCGACAACGTCTGCCGAAGTGCCGCGAGGTGTCGGTGCGGTACAACACACGACAACGTCGAATTCATCGGCACGCAAGGCTCCGAGTAGCTCGTGTGGTTCTCGGCTCTTTAACATGCCCACAACAAGCAACCGCCGCCCCTCCGTCTGAAAATCGTTGAAGAACACTTCAGAACACACTTCAGCTCCACCCACGTTGTGTGCGCCATCAACAATGACAAGCGGCTGATGTCCCATTACCTCGAAACGCCCGGGCATTGACACGTTTGCAAACGCTTCATCGAGCACCGCACGATCAATTGCGTGATCAAAGAATTCTTCAACGGCTACGAGTGCAGCGAGTGCATTGTCACCCTGATGGCTTCCATGAAGCGGCACGAACACTTCGCCATAGGTTGCTCGTGTCGTACGCAGAGTAAGGAGGCGTCCACCTACTGCTAAGTCATTGCTCACAAGTTCAAAATGGCGATCGCGAACGACTCGTCGACTGCACGATGCAGCGGAGAAAATCTCCTCAAGGTCTGCTCTTGTTTCGCCCTGTACGAAGATGCTTGATGGTTTTACTATCCCGACTTTTTCGCGAGCAATATGCGCATGAGTTGGTCCAGCAAACTCGGTATGGTCAAGTGACACATTCGTAAGCACCGCGACGTCACTTTGCACGACATTGGTTGCGTCCCAACGACCGAGTAAACCAACCTCGACGACACCCACATCGATCGCGCTATTGGCAAACCAGCGAAACGCCACCGCCGTCATAATGTCGAAGTAACTAAGCCGCCCGTCGACGAGCGGCTCTAGCTCGGCAATGGCGAGCACGTTCTCGGCGAGTTCATCATCAGAAATCGGCTGACCGTTGATCATCATCCGTTCATTGACACGTTCGAGATGGGGGCTGGTGTATGTGCCGACTTGTAAACCGTGTTCCATCAACAGTTTCGTCACCATTTGGCTGGTGCTGCCTTTGCCGTTGGTTCCAGTGATGTGGATGGTTCGGTACGCGAGATGCGGCTCCCCCATCAGCTGGACAAGGCGTTCAATGTTTGCCGTGCTGGGAGAGTCGATGCGACCCGACTTCTCGTATACCGAGTGGCTATCTAGAAATGCAGAAGCTCGCTCGACAGCAGACTCTTTCACGACGAGAACGGTAGTGGGCGTGGCGCACCACCGCGCTGAAGGTCAGCGACTAGGACGCTGCACGCTTCTGCTTGGCGATGCGCGGCGACCGCGTAACCAGCTTTGGTGCAGACTTCTTCGTGACGCACTCGGCGTCGATCAAGACCTTCGCTACGTCAGTACGTCCAGGCAGGTCGTACATCGTCTCCAGCAACACGTCTTCGAGGATGGCTCGCAGACCGCGAGCGCCCGTGCCACGCGTAAGCGCGGCGTCAGCAATCGCCTCGAGGGCGTCAGCGGTGAGCTCGAGCTCGACATCTTCGAATTGGAAGAACTTCTGGTATTGCTTCACCAAAGCGTTCTTCGGTTCGGTGAGAATCTGGACGAGAGCATCCTTCTTCAGCGCGTGGACCGCACCAATCATGGGCAGTCGTCCGACGAACTCTGGGATCATGCCGAACTTGAGCAGATCTTCTGGCAAGACCTGGGAGAACAGATCGCCTGGATCACGATCTTTCTTCGACTTGACGGTCGCGTGGAAGCCCACACCTTTGTCGCCGAGGCGCGAACCAATGATCTGATCGAGCCCGGCGAAGGCACCACCGACGATGAACAACACATTCGTGGTATCGATCTGAATGAACTCTTGATGCGGATGCTTACGACCGCCTTGTGGCGGCACCGAGGCGACAGTGCCTTCGAGAATCTTGAGCAACGCTTGCTGAACACCTTCGCCAGACACATCGCGTGTGATCGAAGGGTTCTCACTCTTGCGGGCAATTTTGTCGATCTCGTCGATGTAGACGATGCCCATCTCGGCACGCTTTACATCGAAATCCGCAGCTTGCAGAAGCTTGAGCAGGATGTTCTCCACGTCTTCGCCCACGTAGCCGGCCTCGGTGAGCGCTGTTGCATCGGCGATAGCAAATGGCACGTTGAGCATGCGCGCCAAGGTTTGTGCCATGTGAGTCTTGCCGCAACCGGTGGGACCAAGTAGGAGGATGTTGCTCTTTTGTAGTTCGACTTCATCCCGACGCAGTTTCTTGCCTTGCGAATACTTGAGTCGGCGATAGTGGTTGAACACCGCGACAGCGAGCACCTTTTTGGCAGCGTCTTGTCCGACCACGAAATCGTCAAGGAAGGCACGAATCTCACGCGGAGTGGGAACGTTGTCGAGACCGAGACTCTTTGTGTCGTCTACCTCGTCGTCGATGATCTCATTGCAGAGGTCAATGCACTCGTTGCAGATGTACACCGATGGACCAGCGATGAGCTTCTTGACCTGCTTCTGCGTTTTGGAGCAGAAGGAGCACTTGACGAGCTCTGCGGTGTCACCAAACTTGGCCACGTGCCATCCCCTCGTCGTTACTTGATTGGTCCGGTGCGGTCAACCATCTGTCGAGTCGAGATCACTTCATCGATGACGCCGTAGGACTTGGCCTCCTCAGCCTCCATCACGAAGTCGCGGTCGGTGTCCTTGTGCACGCGCTCAATGGTCTGACCAGTGTGCTGCGCGAGGATCTGTTCGAGCAGATCGCGCATGCGGAGAATCTCTTTGGCGGCAATCTCCAAGTCGGTGACTTGTCCGTAGCCAACCTGACCGTATGGCTGGTGCAAGAGAATGCGTGCATGCGGTAGAGCCAGACGCTTGCCCTTCGTTCCGGCTGCGAGCAACACGGCTGCCGCTGAGGCAGCCTGTCCAAGACAGATGGTGGCGATGTCATTCTTGATGAATTGCATCGTGTCGTAGATCGCAAAGAGTGCGGTGATGTCGCCGCCAGGACTGTTGATGTAGATGTTGATGTCTTTGTCCGGGTTTTCGCTCTCCAAGTGGATGAGCTGTGCACAGATCAAATTGGCGATGGTGTCGTCGATCGGCGTGCCAAGGAAGATGATGTTCTCTTTCAGCAACCGGCTGTACAGGTCGTAGACACGCTCACCGCGGCTAGTGACCTCGGTGACGTTGGGAACGTAGTAGTTCGAAAAGTTCATGACTCGATCATGCATCGGGGGACTTGTCGTCCACCGTACTGGTCGACTCTTCGTCCGTGTTGGATTCGCTGGCGACGGTAGCGCCGGCCCCCGTATCTGCGGTGGGATCAATGTCCACACCTTCGTCGAGCAACACATCCGTCGCGATGGAACGTCCCTCATTGTCCACGTACGTGACTTCGCGCACGAGCCATTCAAGGGCTTGTGACTTGCGGATCTGGGCCTTCAAGTCACCAATTGCATCGTTCTTTTCATACAACGACTTCACACGCTTCAGTTTGACGTTCGCTCGCACTGCAATGCGCTCGAGTTCGACGTCGACATCTTCGTCCGAAGCCACCAGATTTCGATCACTGGCGATCGCTCGGAGTGCCAGGTCGACACGCACTGCCTTGCGCGACTGCTCGCGCAACTGCTCAATGAACTGCTCCTCTGTCTGGCCGGTGATCTGGAGAAACTGTGTGATGGCGATGCCCTGTCGCTGGAACGTCTCCACGGTGTTGCGCACACGGGAACGCAAGTCTCCATCAACCATGGCTTCGGGCAGGTCGATCTCGACAAGCTTGGCGAGTTCGTCAGTTACACGATCAACCACTGAGCTGCGTGCTTGATTGAGTCGCGACGCGTTCATGCGTTCAGCGATGGCGCTCTTCCACGCTTGGACGGTGTCAAACTCGCCGAAGGTGTCGGCAACCCATTGGTCAGTTGCTTCAGGTAGCTGAAGTTCCTGCACTTTGATGACTTTGACACGAAGGTCGGCTTCGTCATCGTTGCCATTGGGAACTGCCTTGAACTCTTTTTCGTCTCCGGCATTCATGCCGACGAGCACTTCGTCGAAACCCTTCGCAA
>Ga0208594_1000235_pt1 | contig 14913 bp, 8 predicted proteins | sample LakMenEpi14Sep10_FD_150699 | JGI IMG/M metagenome (GOLD analysis project Ga0208594, IMG submission 150699) | Freshwater microbial communities from Lake Mendota, WI - 14SEP2010 deep hole epilimnion (SPAdes) | ecosystem: Environmental > Aquatic > Freshwater > Lake > Epilimnion/Euphotic zone ...
TATTGCTTCGGGCACTTGCTGATACGAATGAAACTGCATCGTGTAAGTCGCACGCCCTTGAGTGCGAGAACGCAGGTCTGTACTGTATCCGAACATTTCCGAAAGCGGAACCTGTGAACGCACGATTTGTGCGTTTCCATTGGCTTCCATGCCTTCAATTCGGCCTCGGCGGCTTGAAAGGTCGCCGATTACGTCGCCCATGTAGTCCTCTGGAGTTACGACTTCTACAGCCATAATCGGCTCAAGAAGGATCGGACGGGCCAACTGAGCAGCCTTACGGAACACCATTTGGCCAGCAATCTTGAATGCCATTTCGCTTGAGTCAACGTCGTGGTATTGACCGTCAACCAATGAAACTTTGACGTCAACAGTTGGGTAACCAGCGAGCACACCCGAATCAAGGGCTGATTGAATGCCTTGGTTCACCGGCTGAATGTATTCGCGTGGAATTCGACCACCGGTGATTTCGTCCTCAAACTGATAACCGCCACCTGGGCCGCTTGGCTCGATCGTTACTTTGACAACTGCGAACTGACCAGAACCACCAGTTTGTTTGATGTGTCGGTATTCGATGTTCTCGATTTTCTTAGTAACAGTTTCGCGATACGCAACTTGTGGCTTGCCGACAGTTGCATCAACTGCGAACTCACGCTGCATTCGGTCTACGAGAATTTCAAGGTGCAACTCACCCATTCCCGAGATAACTGTCTGACCAGTTTCTTCGTCGGTACGCACTCTGAATGTTGGGTCTTCGTCTGACAATGACTTCAAAGCTTTACCAAGTTTGTCTTGGTCGTTCTTTGTCTTGGGTTCGATAGCAACGTGAATTACTGGCTCAGGGAAAATCATTCGCTCGAGCACGATCGGGTCGCCGCGATCGCAAAGAGTGTCACCAGTTGTTACGTCTTTAAAACCAAGACCAGCAACGATGTCACCCGCCATTGCGAACTCGATGTCTTCTCGTTGGTTCGCATGCATCAACAACAAACGACCAACACGCTCACGCTTTTCTTTAACAGAGTTATAAACCTCGTCACCCTTGGTGATCGTGCCTGAATAAACCCTGAAGTATGTCAAGCGACCGAATGGATCTGCCACGATCTTGAATGCGAGTGCCGAGAACGGCGCTTTCTCATCGGCTTGACGTGTAAGTGTCTCGTCACCATTTACGCTTGTGCCGTTTGCTGGAGGAATGTCAAGCGGGCATGGCATGTAATCAACAACCGCATCAAGCATTTGCTGCACACCTTTATTTTTGAATGCCGAGCCACAAAGAATCGGCACAAAACTAAATGCCAAAGTGCCCTTACGAATGCCTGCACGAAGATCTTCTTCGCTCAAATCATCAGACGCCAAGAACTTCTCCATCAGTTGCTCATCTTCAGAGGCAACAAGGTCAAGAAGTTCAGCGCGATATTGTTTGGCTTTATCGAGATATTCAGCCGGAATATCTTCTTCGTGATACGGCGAATCTTTCTCGTCGCCGTCCCAGACGATCGCCTTCATCTTTACGATGTCGATTAGTCCCTTGAAGTTGGCCTCGCCGCCATATGGCAACTGCAAAACTGCCGGCACGGTCTGCAAGCGGTCTTTAATCATGTCGAGCGTGCGATAGAAGTTTGCACCGGTACGGTCCATTTTGTTGATGAAGCACATACGCGGAACCTTGTATTTGTTGGCCTGACGCCAAACTGTTTCAGTTTGTGGCTCAACGCCTGCAACTGAGTCGAAAACTGCGACTGCGCCGTCAAGCACGCGCAAAGAACGCTCTACTTCAATTGTGAAGTCAACGTGACCAGGGGTGTCAATGATGTTGATGCGGTGTCCGCGCCATACTGCGGTTGTCGCAGCCGAAGTAATGGTGATGCCACGCTCTTGTTCTTGCACCATGAAGTCCATGACGGCTGCACCTTCGTGCACTTCACCGATCTTGTAAGTCTTTCCGGTGTAGTAAAGAACTCGCTCTGTTGTCGTTGTCTTACCGGCGTCAATGTGCGCCATGATGCCGATGTTTCGGTATTTCTCTAGTGGATACTCGCGTGATGGCATGGGGATGTACCTATTAACTTGTTCTGCTGATTACCAGCGGTAGTGAGCGAACGCTTTGTTCGACTCGGCCATCTTTTGCATGTCTTCGCGCTTCTTCATCGACGCGCCAAGACCATTTGATGCATCCATTAATTCGCTAGCCAAACACTCGGCCATTGTTTTCTCACGACGGCTACGTGCATTCTCTACGATCCAACGAATTGCAAGAGTTGTTGCACGACGTGGTCGCACTTCGACTGGTACTTGATATGTAGCGCCACCAACGCGACGACTGCGAACTTCAAGAGGCGGCTTCACGTTGTCAACAGCGCGCTTGACTGCAGTTAGTGGCTCGGCGCCCATTTTTGTCTCCATTACTTTCATCGCATCATAAACAATTGATTCGGCGATGCTCTTCTTGCCGTGCAACATAACTTTGTTGACGATCTGAGTTACAAGAGCTGAGCGATAAACCGGATCTGCTGCGAACTCGCGACGAGCGACTGGACCTTTACGTGGCATGAACTATTCCTTTACTTTTTCTTCGCGCCGTAGCTGCTGCGAGATTGCTTGCGATCTTTTACACCAGCGGCGTCAAGTGCGCCACGAATAACTTTGTAACGAACACCTGGCAAATCGCGCACACGACCACCACGAACAAGCACGATTGAGTGCTCTTGCAAATTGTGGCCCTCGCCCGGAATGTAAGCAGTGATTTCGACACCGCTAGTCAGACGAACACGGGCGACCTTGCGCAATGCTGAGTTTGGTTTCTTCGGAGTAGTCGTGAAAACGCGAGTGCATACACCACGACGTTGAGGTGAACCTTTGAGCGCAGGAGTCTTAGTCTTCGAAGACTTCGAGCTACGACCCTGGCGGATCAACTGTTGAATTGTGGGCACGAAACGACCTTTTCTTAAATTGCTTAATTGAAAACCGACTAACAAAACCACCCCAAAACGGGACAGTGAATACTACGGTTCAACGCCTCGTCTCGGCAACCTGCCCCAACTACAACTATCGGCAAAATTGCACAAATTAAGGGCAATCTAGGTCTTTTAAGTTGAGGTCAGGGAACAGCCACAACGAAGTATTGACCGCCAAGCGGTAGGCGTTTAAATATGCGGTCAGCCTTTGCCAAGACCTTTAATGGCTGAGGAAAAAACGAACAAAACCCACTATCCATAATTTTTAATGAGCATTTGGAGGTTAGTAATCGCTTCAAATCTTTGATTGAAATTAGCTCCGCATCGTGATCCATGTCGCAATTAGCCACAATCTTGAGAGTCAGTGGGTTATACGTGTTGTGTTCCACAATAAATATGCAACCGTTTTCGGACAACTTTGACGTCAGCCTCTCAATCACTTCGACACGATCTCGAGCAGTTATATGGTGCAGAACCGTAGACAAAAAAATCACATCAAATTTTTGATCAATTTCAAGTTCCGGACTCAGTACAGTCAATTCTGGGTGATTCTTACTCACAATTTCTAGTGACACTTGAGAGACATCGGTCAAGTAAATTTTTGCCTCTGGAAATGTCTCTTTAAGAGAAGGAACAGAAAGACCAACCCCACAGCCGTAGTCCAAAATCTTTAAAATTTTACGTTTTTTAGATGCGTATCGCTTAATCAATTTCGACTTGTATTCGGCTTGATATTCCTCGCTAGTTAATGCAATTGAGAGTGTTTGACGCATCCTCTCTTCGTAGTCGGATGCATAGTCATCAAAACTAGACATGACCTAACCCTAATTTGAGCCAAAGCCCCCTACCAAAGTGGGCTATTGAGCGATATCTGTGTCTGTGACGTCGTCTGAGTCAGTTGCAAAACCTGCATCTGGCGCAGACTCAACTGCTTGCGCAGTCGCATCGCTAACTGTCTCAACGGCTGATTCGGCAACTACTTCATCAGCGACAAGTTCAGATTCAACCTCGTCAAGCGGCTCATCATCGGCGACATAATTGCCTTGCAGGCCTGCCAAATATGCGGCTGGGTCGGCTTCGTCGTCGCTCGAGTAATAAGGCATCGGCACATAATCTGGCGCGCTGACATCAAACAGGTTGTAACGGTCCATGCCGGTACCAGCAGGGATCAACTTACCGATGATGATGTTTTCTTTGAGGCCAACCAAATGATCTGACTTGCCATCAATCGCCGCTTCTGTGAGAACACGAGTCGTCTCTTGGAAAGAAGCCGCCGACAACCAAGACTCGGTTGCCAACGATGCCTTCGTGATACCCATCAATTCTGGGCGACCTTCGGCTGGTTTCTTTCCTTGTTCAACGATTGCGCGGTTGACGTCACGGAACTCTTTCGAGTCTGCGCGATGACCTGGCAAGAAATGTGTATCACCAGGTTCTTGAACGCTTACGCGTCGTGTCATCTGACGAACGATCAATTCGATGTGCTTGTCGTGAATCGCTACACCTTGGTCGCGATAAACCCTTTGCACTTCTTCAACCAGGTATTGCTGAGTTTCACGAATGCCCTTGATCTGCATCAGTTCTTTTGGATCTAATGGACCGTCGGTGATTCGATCTCCCGCTTCAAGATTTTGTCCATCTTTTACGAGTGGTCGACTTCCTGTTGGCAAGATGATCTCAATTTCTTGACCTTGATCGTCAATGAACTTGATCGGAATGCCTTTGCCTTCGTCTTCGAGAATTCGAACAACGCCGGTGACAGGCACAAGTCGTGCCGAACCCTTCGGGTTGCGAGCTTCGAAAAGTTCTACAACGCGTGGCAAACCACCTGCGATGTCCTTACCTGCAACACCACCAGTGTGGAAGGTACGCATCGTCAACTGAGTACCAGGCTCACCAATTGACTGAGCAGCAATTACACCTACTGCCTCACCCAATTCGATGTCCTTACCAGTTGCTAGCGAGCGACCGTAACACTTGGCGCAAACACCCACTTCGGCATCACATGTCAAAACTGAACGAACACGCACGCGCGTAACTTTTGAGTCGTTGCGCAGTGTTGCCATCTCTTCATCGCCGACGATTGTGTTACGTGGCATGACTGAACCATCGCTCAGTTCAATGTCATTGAGCAACGCACGACCAAACAACTTTGTCTCAAGGTATGAACGTGTGTTGGCAGTATCGGCCGCAACGTTTTCTACCCAAACACCAAGTGTCGTGCCACAGTCATCTTCGCGAACGATCAGTTCTTGTGCCACGTCATGCAAACGTCGAGTCAAATAACCCGAGTCAGCAGTACGCAACGCCGTGTCAACAAGACCTTTACGTGCACCAGGAGTTGCAATGAAATACTCAAGAGTTTGCAAACCTTCACGGAAGTTGCTCTTGATCGGACGAGGAATCATGTCACCGCGGGGGTTAGCCACGAGACCACGCATACCTGCAATCTGACGCATCTGGGTCATGTTTCCACGAGCACCAGAGTTGATCATCATGTCAACTGGGTTGAAGCGAAGTTCTTTGAACTCTTTTTCCATTGCTTGCTGAACATCAGATGTTGCAGCGGTCCAAATGCGTACTTCTTGGCTTCGACGCTCGCCGTCAGTGATAATGCCACGACGGAACTGTGTCTCAACCTTCTCGGCCTGCTTTTCGTAGCCGTCGAGAATGCCGCGCTTGGCTGCCGGAGTCTTTACGTCATCGACCGAAACAGTCAAACCTGATTGCGACGCGTAGCGATAGCAAAGGTTTTTGATCGCATCGAGTGAAGATGCAATGACTGCTTTTGGATAGTTGTCGCTCAGTCGTTCTACAATCACGCCGAATTCTTTTTTCTTCACTGGCGCTGTGATGTGACCAAATCGCTTCGAGAAATCTGCTGGCAACACTTCTTCAAACAACATGCGACCTGCAGTTGATTCGAAGTATGTCGAGTTGCCTTGATCATCTTTTTCAAGAACCTTGATCTTGGCGTGCAATTTGAGACTGCCCTCGTCAAGTGCGCGAGTGATCTCCCACATTGACTTGAAAACGCGACCTTCGCCGGCCAAACCAGCGTCATCACGAGTCAAATAGAATCCACCGATTACAAGGTCTTGCTGCGGTGTAACAATTGGTCGACCAGATGCTGGTGACAAAATGTTGTTCGCCGAAAGCATCAACACGCGCGCTTCTGCTTGTGCTTCAACTGACAGCGGCAAGTGAACTGCCATCTGGTCACCGTCGAAGTCAGCATTGAACGCTGTGCAAACAAGTGGGTGCAGGTGAATTGCCTTACCCTCTACCAACACCGGTTCGAAAGCTTGAATACCCAAGCGGTGCAAAGTCGGCGCGCGGTTCAAAAGAACTGGGTGCTCTTTAATTACTTCTTCGAGTACGTCCCAAACTTGCGGACGACGACGCTCAACCATGCGCTTGGCAGATTTGATGTTCTGCGCAAGTTGCTGGTCAGCCAATCGCTTCATCACGAATGGCTTGAACAACTCGAGTGCCATCAACTTCGGCAAACCGCACTGCTGAAGACGCAAGGTCGGACCAGCCACGATTACCGAACGACCTGAATAGTCAACGCGCTTACCGAGCAAGTTTTGACGGAAGCGACCTTGCTTACCCTTAAGGCCATCTGACAACGACTTCAGTGGACGATTGCCCGGGCCGCTTACAGGGCGACCGCGACGACCGTTGTCGAACAAAGCGTCTGCTGCTTCTTGCAACATTCGCTTTTCGTTGTTGACGATAATTTCTGGCGCACCAAGTTCGAGCAGGCGGCTCAAACGGTTGTTGCGGTTAATCACACGACGATAAAGGTCGTTCAAGTCTGAAGTTGCAAAACGGCCACCGTCAAGCTGAACCATCGGACGCAACTCTGGTGGAATCACCGGAATCACATCGAGGATCATCGCCTTCGGGTTGTTGACCAAGCGCTCGTCTTTATCTTTTCGGTTGAACGAAGCGACAATCTTCAAACGCTTAATTGCTTTTTGCTTACGCTGAGTCGACAACGGCTTTCCGTTGAGACCGTTCATAATTGCATCTCGCAAAATTACTTCTTCAGCGTCGAAGTCGATCGTGTCGATCAGAACTTTGATTGCTTCTGCACCTGTGCCGCCTGTGAAATAATCTTCGTAGCGGTCTTTGATTTCACGCCAAAGTTCTTCGTCGTCAATGATCATTCGTGGGTGAAGCTTCTGGAAAGTTTCAAACGCACGCTCGAGACGATCAAGGTCTTTGGTGTGGCGATCGCCGATCATTTGAATGTCTTTGTCGATCAGCTTTTGACGAGCGCGAATGTCACTCTCTTTTGCACCGTCTTTTTCAAGTTGCTTTAGCTCAGCCTCAGCATCTTTTTGACGCAACTTGATTTCTTTTTCGCGTTGCTTGATCATCAAGTCACGGTCTTCGAGATATTCTTTCTCGAGATCTGGCAACTCAACATGGCGACGATCTTCGTCGACAGCACTCACCAACCACGCTGCAAAGTAAATAACTTTCTCAAGTTGCTTAGCTTTGATTTCTTCGCGCGACTCTAAACCGCCCAGAAGATATGCCAACCAACTACGGGTACCACGGAGATACCAAATGTGCACGACAGGTGCAGCAAGCTCGATATGACCCATGCGCTCACGACGCACTTTTGAACGAGTTACTTCAACGCCGCACTTTTCACAGATGATGCCCTTGAAGCGAACTCGCTTGTATTTACCGCAATAGCATTCCCAGTCGCGGGTTGGTCCGAAGATTTTTTCGCAGAACAAACCGTCACGCTCTGGGCGCAATGTTCGGTAGTTAATGGTCTCTGGCTTCTTTACTTCGCCACGTGACCAGTTGCGAATGTCGTCGGCAGTTGCCAAACCAATACGCAATTGTTGGAAGCTGTTGATATCCAACTTGCGCTTGTTGTCTTCGGTTACTACATCGCTCATGGTCGTGCCAACCCTTCTGAATTGCTGCGGTTAATCATTAGAAAGCCTTCTCTCGTCGACGCTCGCGTTCGCGATCGTCTGCATCTGAACCACGCTCGTTGCGGCTGATGTCGATACCAAGTTCACGAACTGCAGTAAAGACTTCTTCGTCGAGATCTGTGAGCTCGACTTGCTTGCCTTCATGCGAAATAACTTCAACGTCAAGGCAGAGTGCTTGCATTTCTTTCATCAATACCTTGAAGCTCTCAGGAATGCCCGGCTCTGGAATGTTGTCGCCCTTAACGATTGCTTCGTAAACACGCACTCGTCCGAGAACGTCGTCACTCTTAATCGTCAATAGTTCTTGCAAGCAATATGCAGCGCCGTAGGCCTCGAGTGCCCACACTTCCATTTCGCCGAATCGCTGACCACCGAATTGGGCCTTGCCGCCCAATGGTTGCTGAGTAATCATCGAGTATGGACCAGTCGAACGAGCGTGAATCTTGTCGTCAACCAAGTGGTTGAGTTTCAAGATGTACATATAGCCAACTGTGATTGGGTTGTCATATGGCAAACCTGTACGACCGTTGCGCAAAACGGTTTTGCCATCGGTGCCGATCATTCGCTTGCCGTCGACCGACTCTGGGTTCAAGTTCTTGAGAATCGATTGAATCGTCGGGTGTGAACCTGCTTGATCGTCTTCATCCCAATGTGCACCGTCAAAAACTGGTGTTGAGATGAATGTCGCTGGCGGTGTTGATGGACGGGTCTTTGACTCTGTGCCACGAACTGGGTTCGCGCCAACAGTTTTGTCATTCTTCTCGTCGTACCAACCCCATCGGGCGCAATAACCCAAGTGAGCCTCGAGTACCTGACCGATGTTCATTCGGCTTGGTACGCCAAGTGGATTCAAGATGATGTCGACAGGAGTGCCGTCTTCGAGATATGGCATGTCTTCGACCGGCAAAATCTTTGAGATAACGCCCTTGTTGCCGTGACGACCAGCGAGTTTGTCGCCAACGCTAATTTTGCGCTTTTGCGCAACGTGAATCTTCACGATTTGGTTGACACCTGGTGGCAATTCGTCACCTGGCTCATCATCACCTTCGGCGGCGCGCTTGAGCACCTTGACGTCGATGACCTTGCCGCCTTCACCGTGCGGAACCTTAAGCGAAGTGTCGCGAACTTCTTTCGACTTTTCACCGAAAATTGCGCGAAGCAATCGCTCTTCTGGCGTTAACTCAGTTTCACCTTTTGGTGTCACTTTGCCGACAAGAACGTCGCCAGGGCCTACTTCTGCACCGACGCGAATAATGCCGCGATCGTCGAGGTCAGCCAAAATTTCTTCTGACAAGTTCGGAATGTCACGGCTGATTTCTTCTGCGCCAAGCTTTGTGTCGCGAGCATCAACTTCGTATTCGTGAATGTGAATCGAAGTCAATACGTCTTCTTTTACAAGACGCTCTGACAAAATGATTGCGTCTTCGAAGTTGTAGCCCTCCCATGGCATCAAAGCCACGAGCAAGTTTTTGCCAAGTGCGAGCTCGCCTTCGTCGGTGCTTGGACCGTCGGCGATGAGATCACCCTTCTTAACTTTTTGTCCCTCTTTAACACGCACAATTTGGTTGATGCATGTGTCTTGGTTTGAACGCAAGAACTTGAACAGCTTGTGTTCGTGCTCGCGCTTCGGAAGGTTCTCGTATTTAATGACAATCGACGAGCCAGTAATCGACTCGACCACACCGTCATCTTTTGCCAAAACCAAGTCGGCGCCGTCGCGTGCAGCGCGAGCTTCAACACCCGTGCCGATGTATGGCGCTTCAGCACGAATCAATGGCACAGCCTGACGTTGCATGTTTGCACCCATCAACGCACGGTTTGCATCGTCGTGCTCAAGGAACGGAATCAACGCAGTTGCAATTGAAACAATTTGTTTTGGTGAAACGTCAATGAAGTCAACTTCTGCCGGTGTTACATAACCGATGTCTGTTGTTGCGCCGAAGAAGCTTTCTGCTTCGAGCATTTTCTTCAAGTCTTCCAAACTTGCGGCCTGCGGCGAACGACGCACGAGTACGCGCTCATCGCGCAAACGACCGTCTGGCAAAATTGGCGTGTTGGCCTGAGCTACGACGTAATTTTCTTCTTCGTCGGCTGCCATGTATTTGATTTCGTCGGTAACAATGCCACCGCGCACTCGGCGATATGGCGTTTCGATGAATCCGAACGGATTAACACGTGCATACGTTGAAAGCGCGCCGATCAGTCCGATGTTCGGACCTTCTGGTGTTTCAATTGGGCACATACGGCCGTAATGCGAGAAGTGAACGTCTCGAACTTCGAAACCTGCGCGCTCGCGGCTTAGACCACCAGGTCCGAGGGCCGAAAGACGACGACGGTGCGTCAAACCCGACAACGGGTTGACTTGGTCCATAAACTGCGACAACTGTGAGGTGCCGAAAAACTCCTTAATTGCGGCCACAACTGGGCGAACGTTGATCAAAGTCTGTGGCGAAATCGCCTCAGAATCTTGAGTCGTCATGCGCTCACGAACCACGCGCTCCATGCGCGAAAGACCAATTCGAACTTGGTTCTGAATCAGTTCACCTACAGAACGAATTCGGCGGTTTGCGAAGTGGTCTTGGTCGTCAAGGCGGTAACCAGGCTCTTGCTTCACAAGGTGCAACATGTAGCTGATGGTCGCCAAAACTTCGCAGCGACTCAAAACGTCTTGGTCTTCAGTTGGCAAATCGAGTTTGCCAAGTTCTGGTCCAACTTTGAGACCGAACATTTCTTGAATCTTCTTCAACTCGCCGCCAAGTTTGCGGTTCAGTTTGTAGCGACCAACTCGTGACAAGTTATATCGAACACCAAAGAAAGCCTGTTCGAAATAAACACGGGCTGCTTCGACGTTTTGCGGTTCGCTTGGTCGAGCACGCTTGTAAATTTCAAGCAACGCTTCTTCGCGGGTCGGGGCTATAACTTTTTCACGGCGCCACTGATCTTCAAGGAAGTCGAAGTAGTTGACGAAACGATCAATGAAACCCGGGGCGTTGATTTCGTCGTAGCCGAGTGCACGAATGATCGTGAAGATGCCCATGCGACGCTTACGCGCAACGCGGGTGCCAGCGGTTACTTCTTTACCTGGCTTGTGCTCAACGTCAAACTCGAGCCACTCGCCGCGACTTGGGTGAATCGTGCCTTTTACAAGCTGATACTTCGACAAGTTGCGCAAACGAAAGCGCTCACCTGGTTCGAAGATCACGCCTGGTGAACGAACCAACTGACTAACCACAACACGCTCGGTGCCGTTGATAATGAAAGTGCCTTTGTCGGTCATCTTTGGGAAGTCGCCAATGAAGACTGTCTGCTCTTTGATTTCGCCGGTCGGACGGTTCAAGAACTTCGCTTTGACGAATTTCGGAACCGAATAGGTCATGTCACGATCGCGACATTCGGCTTCAGTGAATTTTGGTTTTGGGTTTAGATCAGCATCGTCTGGATCAAATGTCAGTTCGAGCTGCAAGTCATCGCTTACACCCTTGACCGGAGAAATATCTTCAAAGACCTCTCGCAAACCTTCTGTGAGAAACCACTCGAAACTTTCACGTTGAACACCAATTAAGTTCGGGATTTCCATTGCATCGGAAAGTGTTGCGAACGAATAACGTTCGCGTGCATCAGCACGAAGGGCCACGAGTGTACTCCTAGGGTTAGAAATTGGCAAGCAGAAAAATTAGAGTGAAATGCCCGCTGAGAAATTTTTTTGAATCACTCAAAGGGCATTGCACGGCGGTCTACGAGCCTATCGGTGAATATAAGAAACTCACCAACCCGAAGACCAAAATGCACGTTCAAGGCGCCCGGAAGACCCAGGCGCCGAGAGCGAGTTATTACGCGAGTTCGACGGTTGCGCCGGCCTCTTCAAGCTTGGCCTTCGCCTTGGCGGCGTCGTCCTTGCTGGCCTTTTCTAATACTGGCTTCGGTGCGCCATCGACAAGGTCTTTGGCTTCTTTGAGACCAAGTTGTGTCAATTCACGTACTGCCTTGATAACGGCGATCTTCTGAGCGCCACCATCTTTCAAGATGACAGTGAACTCGTCTTTTTCTGCGCCTGCTTCTGCCGCTGGTGCTGCACCGCCGGCTGCTGCAACTGCCACTGGGGCTGCTGCTGTCACGCCAAACTTCTCTTCGAATGCCGAGAGAAGATCTTTGAGTTCGAGAACTGTGAGTTCTGAGATTCCGTCAAGAATCTGATCTTTTGTAAGTGCCATTTTTGTTTCTCCTTTTATTTGTTAATTAATTAGTTTTGATTAATTCTTTATGCCGCTTCACGTTGTTCAACGAGTGCCTTGAGGGCATATGCGGTCTTACGCGGCAACGCTGCGAACATGTTTGCCGTCTTGGTGAGTGGTGCTTGCAACATGCCAGCAAGTTGAGCGAGCATGACTTCGCGCGGTGGAAGATCGGCAAGAGCCTTGAGTTCTTTTGCGCTGATCGCTTTTCCGGCAACTACGCCACCCATCAACACAAGAAGTGGATTTTCTTTTGCGTGTGTCTTGAGGACTTTCGCAACAGCCGAGGCGTCTCCGTCGACAAAAGTGATGGCTGCTGGTCCCTTTAAGAATTGTTCGAGTTCGGCGTAACCAGACTCGCGAGCTGCGAACCGAGCAAGCGTGTTTTTGTAGACCTTGTATTCAGCGCCGTGTGGGCGAAGGGCGCGGCGCAAAGTTGCCAACGAACCAACAGACAATCCGCGATATTCAGTAATGATCGCAGCGTTTGACTTGGCGAGTTTCTCGCTCACCTCTTTAACTACCGCGATTTTTTCTGCGCTTGCATTTGCCATGAATTTAAAACTTTCTAGTTTGACAATGCTTGGGTGCTCAACGCAGTGCGGAACAACCCGGCGCGACTAATCGCGACCAGATTCTTTCACCTCGTTTGGCGAACTATTGCTAGTTCATTATCTGAAATGAATTTTTCAGACCAAATTTCTGCGGTGGGCAACTTTCACATTGCTGTGATTGCTGCTTATTAACTTCTAACGAACTCTTACGATATCGGGCAAAAAACCGGCTTCACACCCGTCTGCCCCAACCAGAGCTGGTTTCGGTTTGGCTATGCCAGCCACCATTTATTAGCGCGAAGAAAATGCGCCCCAATGTGCGGACGACCATTTAAGAAACGGCTTTTGTGATCCGGAAAGAAACTGTCATATGTATTCCAGAACTGCGCTTGCAGCTCAAGGTCTTCAGCGGTGTCGACCCATTTTGACTTGCTACGTTGCCACCCTTCAAGCGACGCCTCAAGAATCTCGGTTGGAGTATTACGCACAAACTGCAAACCCCGATCAATCACCTTGTGATACCAGTCGAGATTGCGAATCTCGGCAAACTGCAATGACTCTGCAAGCGTCAAGTTCTTGCCGGTAGACGTCTCGACAAAGCGCTGCATCGTGAACACATCAGTTGAGTAAAACAATGTGGATGTCTGCCAGATCAGAGCCTGATTAGTAATCACACGAAGTTTGCCACTCAGGGCCGAAATATGGTCAAAACCGAGATTGGTTGAAATGCACATCGCACATTCACTCGCCAGATAAATGTCGGCTGCCTCGGTGCGCTTGCCAGAAGTTGCGTAGTCAATAACTAGAGCTGACTGCGAATCAAAGGAGCGCTCAACTTTTGCCCCCATACGAATTACTTGCACACCCATCGAGGCAAACTTCTCAGCCACAGGCAGATAGTCGTTGATGTCTTGGTTGCGATACAACTCTTTGTCGCTTCGCTGATGAGTGTTCAACTGAAGAACTTCGCTCTTATAAGCGCCATCTCGCACCATTAGGGCAATAAATTCTTTTTGCGGATCAATACCAATCTGTCGTACATATTCACTCGATGCATCACGATCGGCTTGCGGCAGTCGCAACTTACTGCCGACACGCTCAAGCAGAGTGAGCCGAACTTCGGACTCGATCATATGACGCTCAGAGCCTGGCAATTTTTCATTCCATGCTGCAACTAATTCAATGAATCGCGATCTATAAATTTTGATCTGCGACTCGACAAACGCCAGCATGTATTCATTGCTTACTTTCACTGACTCTTTTAGATACCAAAAGTCAAACTGTCGAGGTTTAGGTTGCGACTCTTTGATCCGCAAATAATGCTGCGAAACAACTGTAAGCGGACCAATCTCGTCAGCTGGCAGATTTCTGAATCTGATGGTTACAACCGGCCTAATCACCCGCAACAGCAAAGCAACGACTAGAGCCGGTGCGGCGAGCAACAGATCTTGTGGCGAAAGTTTTTTTGATCGGCGCATCACTTTGCCGATTGATTCACGAAGTAGTTTTTCGGATTGACGAATTTCTACTCGCCCGCAACAAGTGCCGGGTCAATTTTTACACCAGGGCCCATCGTTGAAGACACAGAGATCTTCTTGATGTAGCGACCCTTTGCCGCGGCTGGACGTGTTCGGTTTAGCTCGTCAATTACGGCAGCAACATTTGATGCCAAAGCCGATGCTTCAAAACTAACTTTGCCCACTGGAATATGCACGTTGCCATATCGGTCGGTGCGATATTCAACTTTTCCGCCTTTGAATTCGGCGACTGCCCGAGCAACATCAGTTGTCACTGTGCCAGTCTTCGGGTTCGGCATCAAACCGCGTGGTCCGAGTGCGCGACCCAACTTACCGACGAGTGGCATCATGTCTGGAGTTGCAATGGCGATGTCGAAATCCATTTTGCCTTTTTCAATTTCTGCGGCGAGTTCGTCACTGCCAACAATGTCTGCGCCAGCATCGCGAGCCTGTTTGGCTGCTTCGCCTGCTGCAAAGACGGCGATGCGAACAGACTTGCCAGTGCCTGATGGCATCGAAACTGTGCCGCGAACGCTCTGTTCTGTTTTGCGTGGATCAAGACCCAAACGCACAGCGAGTTCAACGGTTTCGTCAAACTTTGCCTTGGCCAACGACTTAACTTTGGCTACTGCATCTGCTGGAGTATGCAATGTCTCGCGGTCGTATGTGGCAATCGCATTGCGATAGTTCTT